>Ga0315541_1004106_pt1 | contig 10823 bp, 7 predicted proteins | sample SalMarSW160190MG_FD_203095 | JGI IMG/M metagenome (GOLD analysis project Ga0315541, IMG submission 203095) | Salt marsh sediment microbial communities from the Plum Island Ecosystem LTER, Massachusetts, United States - Salt Marsh Sediment SW1601-190 ...
CGGTTGCGCGTAGCGCTGGCCACTACGCACGTCGCACTGCGGGAGGTGCCGGATAAGCTTAACGCGGCCGACATCGCTCGTACCATTACAATGGTGGCGGAGGGGCTGAGGCGCTTCTTCGGCGTCGCCCGGCCCCGGATCGCCGTATGCGGCCTCAATCCCCATTGCGGCGACGGCGGCCGATTCGGCGACGAGGAGGCCCGCATCCTGGCGCCCGCTCTCGAGGACGCCCGGCGGGCGGGAGTTCCCGCCTGCGGCCCGAAGCCCGCGGACACCGTCTTCGCCCAGGCCGCAGACGGGCGGTATGACGCAGTGGTCGCGCTCTACCACGATCAGGGCATGATTCCGGTCAAGCTCGCCGGGCTCGGGCGCGTGGTAAATGTCACGCTGGGGCTTCCCATCGTTCGCACCAGCGTCGGGCACGGCACGGCCTACGACATCGCGGGCCGGGGCCGGGCCGACGAAGCGTCGCTGGTCGAGGCCATACGCCTGGCCGCCCGGATGGCGCGCACCAGCACAGAGGGTTCCGAACCGTGAGCACTGCATCCGCAGGGATCAGGAACACGAAGCGCCGGGTCCGCAGGTGGGTCAGGCCGGCGCTTGCACTGCTCGCGCTGACGGTTGCGGGAGCCGCAACGCCCGCCCGGGCGGCCAGCGTCCTGGGCGGCCTTTACATCGTCACGGACCCGCCCGAGGCGGCCGTCTACGTGAACGGCGAACTCAAAGGGGTGAGCCCCTGCGGCATTCCGGACGTGCCTGCCGGCGACGTGGAAGTGCAGGCGCAGAAGCAGGGATTCGAAGCCGCCGCCAGAATTGCCACGGTCGAAGGAGGCGCGACTGCTCAGGTCGAACTGGCCTTGCGCAGGCTCACCAACGTCGGCAGCATCGCCGTGGTGGTGGAGCCGCCCGGCTCCGACGTCGAACTGGACCGGATACCCCAGGGCCGCAGCCCGCTGGTGCTGATGAACGTGCCGGCCGGCACGCATCGGGTCGTCGTCAGCGCCGACGGCTTCCGGCCGCTGCACTCGGCGGTGACCGTGGCGCCGAACCAGCAGTTCGTGCTCAAAGGCAAGCTCGTCCCGACGGCCTCCATGGAAGCCGCGAGGGCCGACGGCACGGACGCCGAGAAGCTCGGCGTCCTGGACCCGGACGACGTGCCGTCCGCGGCCAACATGCCGGAGGAGAGCGCCTTCGAACCGGTGCGCAAGCTGTCGGGCGAGCGGCGCTACGAGGAAGCCCTGGCCGAGCTGGACGAGATGGCGCGCGACGAGCAGACGCGCCGGTTCGCCCGCCGCATAGGGCAAGAGCGCCGCACAATAAACCGCATCCGCGATGTCGTCGACGCTGCCTACGAGAAGCTGCGCGAGTCCAAAGGCAAGGACTACGTCCTCTCGCTCCGAAGGGGGATCCGGCTGGAAGGCGCTCTCGTGGACGTGACCGAGACGCACGCGATCATCCGGGTCTCGGGAACGGAGAGACGCATCCCGCTCAGCAGCATCGGCGCGGAACAGATCGTCAGGCTGGCTTCGTACCGCTACGATCCCCGTGAGGCCGCAAGCCGAGCCGGCTTCGCCATGCTGTACGCAGCCGAGGGCGAATTCGACGACGCATATGGCGAGCTGCGCGCGGCACTCGGCGCGGGGTACGACATCACGGAAGCCAGAAGCTACGTCGACTCGGAGCACCTGTGGTCGGCAGCCGTCGAGAAGGATCGGGGCCAGCGCCTGCGCGCCCGCCTGGCCGGCCCGCCGGCGCCCCAGCGCGTGACGGACTCCGCCCGGCCGGTGCGCATTCTGCTGGACACGTACCGTGGCGCGGACCTGCCCGAGCCGATGGCCGAGATGCTCGCGCAGAACAGCATCACGCTTCAGCCCGTGACGCAGCCGCTCAGCCCGGAGGATTTGGAGGAGCCGACCGTGCTTCTGGTGCGCGACGGCGGAGAGGGCAGGCCGGTCCCCGGCTACGATAGCCACGAGTTGCAGGCCATCGTGGACTGCGTGCAGCGCGGCGGCGGGCTGCTGTTCATCGGCGCTCACCGGCGCGTGCAACTGCCGGAGCAAGGCCGCGCCCAGCCCGTGGGTGCACACCCTTTTCAGCCGCTGCTGCGCTGGTTCGGGATCGTGGTAAACGCCGATGAACTGACAGTCTCGGACGAGGCGCCGGAGGGTTACCCCACGGAGTACGCCATCTGCGCGCCGCTCGTGCGCCATCCGATCACAAACGGAGTGCGCCGCGTGGTCCTGCCCATGCCTTCGCCTTCCCTGGCGATGCAGAACCCCGGCTGGGCGCTGCTCGGCGGCAACCCGCACCTCGCGAGCGAGTGGTCGAAGACAATCGCGCCGCCCGTGGCTGCTGCACGGGTTTTCGGGAAGGGCCGCGTCCTCGTTATCTCGAACATGCCCGTGCCGGACACGTCGGCCTGGCAGGGCTCTCCCGTTTATGCGAACGACGCCGACCGGATGCTGCTGAACGGGGTGCTGTGGCTCTGGGAGTCCGCCGCGTCCTCGGCCGACGCCGGGCGTTGACGCCCGAGGACGGTCCCTTATTCTCCCTCCGTCCGCCGGACGACGTCGATCACCGTGACCTCGGGAGGGTTGAGCAGCCGCATGGGCGGCCCCCACGTGCCGGTGCCCCGGCTGGTGTAGAGATACCTGCCCGGAGCCATCTCCACAAGGCCATGACCGTATTCGTAGTGGGCCGCCACGATGAGGCTGAACGGAAAGATCTGGCCCCGGTGGGTGTGCCCGCTCAGTTGGAAGTCCATCAACGGAACGGATGAGGGCTCGACTAAGGGACGGTGCTTCAGCACCAGCACGAAATCGCCGTCCGGCGCGCGGGATAGCACCTCGCCCTCGTTCCAATCGGTGCCGCCTCGCGGGCGACGGGCCGTCTCGTCGCTGAAACCAACGACCGTCAACCCGGGACAGACTCGGACTGCCTCGTTCTCGAGCACGGTGAAGCCGGCCCGACGGGTGAAGGCAAGGGAATGCTCCAGGCCGGCGTAGTACTCGTGATTGCCCGTCACCGCGTACCTGCCCAGCGGCGCGTCGAGCCCAGCCAAGAGGTCAGCCAGCTCGAGTTGATCCGTCATCTCCCCGTCGACCAGGTCGCCGGTGCTGACGAGTAGGTCCGGCTCCGCGCGGCGCGCCAGGTCCAGCGCCCTTTGCAGCCTGCCCCTTCCCGTGCTGACTCCCAGGTGAAGGTCCGTGATCTGCACGATGCGCAAGCGCGGGAGGTCCGGCAGCAGCTTCGCCGTCTCGATGCGAACGCGCTCCACCACGATGTGGTTCGCCTCCAAAACGCTGTAACCGGTCAGGAGAACCACCAGCCCCGCTTCGGCCAGGATGGGGTAAGCCCCGAGCAAGCAGGCCGAACCGGCGGACGGGATCGCGAGCCCGACCACAGTCAGCAAGCCGTTGTAGAAATCATGCAGGACGCTGACGCAGAAGAACAGGAAGAACGCCCCGCCCCAGATCATGCCGACGGTCGTGACCAGCTTGCCCAGCGCCGCATGGCCCGCGCGGTGCGCCATGGTCCCCACGAAGGGGCATGCCATCAGCGTCACCATCGCGATGCCCAGCAGCAGCGCGCGCCGCGGGTTCAGCGCTGTGTGGGCCCAGACGCGGAGCCAAACGTAGAGGTGCATGGCCCCCCAGATCAGCAGCACCTTGAGGAGGAATCCCATTGCGTACTGGCCCCTGAGTCAGGACGCGGACTCGGTCGGCGAGGCAACAAGCGGACGAATCACGGCGCGAACGCGCACGCGGTAGAGGGGCGGGTCGGCTTCCTTCACGGGCCCGGCCTCCAACACCTCCATCTGGATCAGGCGACCCGAGGCCTGTGAGCGAACCGTCATCTCCTCCAGGCGCATGTTCCGCACGCGCGTCTCGGCGACCACGTTCACGTGCGCCTGGAGCAACGCGTTGCGGCGCGCGTCCAGCAGCGCCTCCCGGTGTGCCTGGCTCAGTGCCTTGCTTTCGCCCAGCGCGGCGAAACCCACCGCCTCCACCGTGACTGCCTCCTGCCCCAAAGCCCCCGTCCGGCCCGCACCGGCGCAGCCGCACAGCGCAAAGACAAGGACCATCACAGGGAGCGCGCGCCAGGCAGATGCTGCCGGCCTCATGATGCACCCTATCCGTATCAGAGATCGGGACTGCGAAAGGCGCACTGCGCCAACCGCTCCGCCCCGGTCGAGAGCGGTGCTATTCCACACAAGCGTTCAGCGACCTCAACTGCCGGCGGGTCAACTCCACGGCGGCACGCGCGGTCACCACGCCGGGCGCATCCATGACGGGCGTCTCAGGAAACGTAACGATGGCCCGGACCAGGAATCCCTCCACCCGCACGACGGCCTCCTGGTTCTCGAACATCAGATCGCCGACCGTCATGTGGCCTTCGACTTCCTCGCCCGCGATCAGCGCCAGCAGGTTGGCCTTCGCCATGGTCGCCGCAGCGCACCGGGCCTCCAGCAGGTGGATGGGATCATCCGGCTTGGCGGCGACCGAGGTGCCCTCGGCGCAGAAGGCCATCGTCCCCCTCGCCGTGACCCATGCGCCGGTGATCGCTCCGGCCTGTGCAAATCGGAGCGCCGCCTCCGCAGAGATCGCTTCGCCTGGCGCAACCACGGCCTCGCAGCCGACAGACGCCGCCACCAAGGCGGCAAGAATGGCAAAGACAATCAAGTTCCTCATCGCACGTCCCTTTCTCAGCTTCATGGCTCTGCCTCAGGGAACAGGGCTGCAACGCCCCCTTCGCGGCCGTTCAGCGCGAGGCGAAACACGACCTCTGCCGCCTCTGCATCCTGGTCGTAAGTTGCCCTAACGAGTTCCACGCCGACCAGCGCCCCGGCGACTCGGCTCTCGGCCCGCTCACCGGCGAAGGACAGGTCTCTTACGGTCGATTCCCCGGCCAGGTGCACGCCGTGGACCTTCTCAGCCAGATCCGCCAGGGCGCACTGACGGGCGGCCTCCAGGGCCGTCCATTCCTTCTCGTAAGCGCTGGCCGCCATTGCTGCCGGCAGCCCCATTCCCTTGCCCTCCAGCGTTGTCGGCGCCTGAGCGCAGCCGGTCAGAAGGACGAGCAAAAGGACGCCCCCCAGGCAGAGCATGGGCATCCGAGTCGCGCCCGTGCCGCCAGCCCATGATCGACATCCACACGGTCGTCCCATGCCCGGCATTATACCGGCAGCAAGGCGAGCGTCAACGCCGCCGCGCAGAGGAAGCCAGCGCCGAGAAGCCCGCGTACCGGTTTCGCACCGAGGAGTGAGGCTGCACGGTGGACGAGTGGAAGCTGCCAGCCCACAAGCGGGACAATCACTGGTTTGATTGGCTGGTGGGCTGCGCGGCTGCCGCCTGCATGCGAGGCGTCTCGTTGGGGGCAGTGCCAGCCGACCCCGTAGTCTGCGTTCGCGACCGCAAGCGCCTGAAACTATCCGAACTACAGATGGTCAAGCGAAGGTGACAGGGGAACCGAAACCCAGGCCGTCGAAAGATGATGAGGAGCGTGGCCTGCACTGCCGGCACTGCGGCTGCCGCCACTTCCGTGTGATCTACACCCGCCCGGTCCGCGGCGGCAAAATCATGGGCCGGCGCCAGTGCCACAACTGCAGCAGCCGAATGAGCACTTACGAGCAAGAAACGTAGGCCCCCATTCCTGATCGAAGGCCACAAACCCACGACCCTTGCCACTCTAGGTTCCACTTGCCAGGATTACGTCCCGCCGCGTCTGAGGGCGCGAACCGTCTTGTTGCGTCACCGCCCTCTGTGCTGTCGGCCGTTGTGCAGGTTGACTCTATTCACCGAGGGCACCCCGTCTGGCCATCTGTGCTTTGATGATCGTGCAGTGATCATCGATGTACCAACGGATGTCTTTCTTGCGCGCGTTTTCTGCCATAGCCATGTCTACTTGGTCGATCAGCCAGTACGCGTTCCACAGCGAAGCCACTGCAGGAAGCGAGCGCAGTTCAAGCTCGGACGGGGTTCTGCACTCGCGATAGCCAGCCAACCACGCCCCCCATAAGGACGCTGCCCTGGTTGGATCGTCTCTCCAGTACATCCAGCGGAATGCATTTGCCATATCAACGGCCCGAGGCCCGAAACCGCTGAAGCGGACGTCCACGACCTTGAGGCCTGACGACCCTTTCAACAAGGTGCCGGGCCATAGGCATCCATGGACAGGCTGAGCGTCTTCCGCATCGATGAGGCGGTCACAGTCCGAAGCGATGGCCGCCGCCCACTGTTCCATGATAGCGCGCCCGGAGGACGATGCGGCAGTCAAGTGGCACGCCTCGTCCAGGAGCTCTGTTGGGCTCTCCTGGAGCAGCAGGGCTCCCACTCGTTCGTTGGGCTGCCAGCTTTCGCAGCACGTATGCAGTCGCCCCGTAAACTCCCCCCACGCCCTCGCGTCCGCCGCTTCAAATGGGACCGGGAGAAATGCCCCTTCATCCAGGGCGAGCAGCATAGCGGCCTCTCTGTTCGACAGGCGGGCATATGGCTTGCCGGCCGCTGTGGGTACCAGTGTCTCGCCGCCTAATCCATGTGTCTGAAGCCATTCGATGAATTCCACATGGAAGTTGATCCGGCCAGTCCCAGTGTCCGGGTCGTAGATTCGGGCCACGAATTCCTGCCCCTCTGCTCGAAGCCTGGCAACGTTCATAGGTTCGGCGGGCACCCATCGCCAGCCTTCTATGCACTCCAACCCGTAGGAACTCCTGAGTAGCTTAGCCTTCACCTCCTGAGCGAACCGTTCGTCTGGCGCGTTTTCTTTCAGTGTTTCGTCAACCATAGTGACCGTCCTTTCCTTCAGCCGTATCCGCGAGGCACGCAGACGATTGGTGATCGTCGTCACCGGCACCTCCAGGAACTCGGCAATGTCTCTCTGTGAATAGCCATTGATGTAAAAGAGCGTGGTGACAGTGCGCTGCTCTTCGGGCAGCGACCGAATTGCCTCCAGTACCTTGTCGGCCATTTCTCGTTTCTCCGCTCGTTCAGCCGGCCCGGGACGATCCGACGCCACGGACTGAGCCGATTCTAGTGATTGCTTAGAGACGCACCTTTTCCTGGTCAATCGATCGCAGTGCTTGAAGACTATCCGCCGGAACCAGCCAGGAAACGCTGCTGCATCGTGCAGCTGGGACAAGAACCGATACGCATCAATGAAGGCCTCCTGCGCCACATCTTCTGCCAGGTGGAAATCACCCAAGAGGGAATAGGCATACCCAAAGGCCATGTCCTGGAATCGACGTACAATCGCGCCGAACGCGTCCACGTCACCGCCTTGGGCTGCTATCACTAACGAACTGAGCGGTTCCACATCCATTCATCCGCTATGGAAGCGCCTCTGTCCATAAGACCCACTTTGGCAGCTTTCTCTGTACAGAATACCTCAAAGCTGGCGTGATTTGGCGGCCGGGAGAACCAGACTGTCCTCACTAAGCATCGGTTTCCCATGCCAGAAATCAGCGGGGAATCCCAGCCAAACGCTATAGATATGGAACGGATTTGCAGCCGAGCTCTACATGTGGAGGCGGGATATTGGCCAAGTATTGACGCGTCTCACGGGGCACATAGAATGGAGGCCGATAGACTGATTGGGCGACAGTCTGGCGGTTGATCACCTCCGGGCTGCTCCCCGCCGTCACTCGCCCGTGGGCGAGCTGTGCCGGGCTGAGAGCCAGACAGTCCAAGGCCGTGTGGGGCCAGGAATCCAGGCGGCCTCTTCTGTTTGGGCCTTCGTGGCCGAAGGGCTACTTCGGCGAAGTAGGCTTGAGGAATCGCCCGACGCAAGCGAGCGTAGCCGACCCGATGGCCGATGACGTGAAGGACGCGATAGAGAAGAACGCGCAGGGGCCCCAGAGCACTCCAGGACGCCAATGGCCGCCGCCTGCGCCTCCCCCGTCGAGCGTTGCCACGAGGTGTCGCTGCCCGACCGATCCGACGGCGATGAGTTCACCTGGCGGGAGGCGGCGGAGGCCAATGGAAAGGCCCCGCGCCGCAAAGCCTTGCCGACGCGGGGCCTAAGCTGGCGAGGGCGGGGAGACTTGAACTCCCAACCTTCGGATCGACAGTCCGATGCTCTAGCCAGTTGAGCTACGCCCCCGGCGTTTTGTCAACAAAACCACGTTACTCAAAGCCCTGGCTCCTGTCAACGGAATCGGGCGAATGCAGCCACGTGCGCCGTAGCGGTACCGCCTTGCCTGTAGGTGACAGCGACGCGCCTTTTCGTTTGCCCGCCCGGGTGCTTTGCGATAACCTGACCCCCCACCGCCCGAAGAGGTACCTCTCTGTGAACGAAGACCTCCAGGACATGCTCAGGATCTCGACCTCAGCCGGGGGCGACCAGCGCCTCGTGCAGGGCGGCGGAGGCAACACGAGCGTCAAGGCCGATGGCGGCCGCCTGATGTACGTGAAGGCCAGCGGCACCGCACTCGGCCAGATGCGCGAGGGCCGCGGCTACCGGCTGGTCGACGTGGCGAAATGCGCCGCCATCGTCGGGGACGAGCGGCTCCGCCAGATGCCCGCCTCCGAAAGGGAAGCGGAGGTGTTGAGCCGCTTGATGGACTGCTGCGTGGACGAGCTGGAAGGGCGTCCCTCCGTCGAGACCAGCCTGCACGCTATGCTCGGCCGTTGCGTGGTGCACACGCATCCGTCCGTCGTCAACGGCCTGCTGTGTGCGCAGAAGGGCCGCGCCGTCCTCGATGAGTTGTTCGCGCAGTTGGATCCGCCCCTTCTCTACGTGGACTATGCCGGCGCGGGCTACGCGCTGGCCTATCGCATGGCGGACGAGCTGGCCGCCTATCAGCGGAAGCACGGGCGACTGCCGGAGGTCATATTCCTCGAAAACCACGGGCTGTTCGTGTCCACCGAGGATGCAGATCGTGCGCTTGCCCTGACGGGGGACGTCTTCCGGAGGATCGAGGAGGCGGCCTCCGAGGCCGAACGGCAGGCCCGCCTGCCGGAGTTCGCTCCGCCGGAGCCGGGGCCCGAGCAGGAGGCAATCGCCGAGGTAGCGGCATGCGTGAGGCGGTTCCACGCCGGCGTCTTCGGCCGCCCGGTACTCGTCCGTTTCCAGCGCGACGAGGTGGTGGCCGGATTCCTGCGCTTGCCGCAGGCGGCCGACCTGTGCGGCGTCAGCCCACTCGTGCCGGACCAGGTGGTCTACTGCCGCGACAGGCCCGTCTGGGTGGAGTTACCGGCCGAACCAGGCAACATCCAGGAGACGGTCGGAGAGGCGCTGGCGGGGGCGGAAGCCGCAGCGGACACTCCTCTCTGCGTCGTAGTGGCCGGGCTGGGCCTTTTCTGCGCCGCCCCGTCGCCGAGCCTGCTGGAGGCGGTCTGTTCGACAATGAGGGCTGTCCTGGAGACGCTGTCGATAGCCTCGTTCTTCGGAGGCCCACGCGGGCTCGACGACGAGTCACTCGCGTTCCTTCGGGGCTGGGAGGTCGAACGGTTCCGGCGCGGCCTCGCCACGGGACCGGAGCTGGAAGAGGACCTGGCCGGAAGGGTGGCGCTGGTGACCGGCGCCGGCAGCGGGCTGGGCCGCGGGATATCGCTCTGCCTCGCCCGGAAGGGCGTCCACGTCATCCTGGCCGACATAGACGTGGGGCACAGCGAGGAGACGGCCGACCAGATCGCGTCGGCGGAGAGTCCGGGCAGCGGGCATCCGGTGCACGCGGACGTAACGTCGGAGGAGAGCGTCCGGGGCCTGTTCGACCGGTCGATTCGCCGGCTCGGAGGCGTCGACATTCTGGTCAACTGCGCCGGGATTGCGCCGGCGCATCCGCTCACGGAGTTCCCGCTTGCCGCATGGCAGAAGGCCCTGGACATCAACCTGACCGGCTACTTCCTTGTGGCGCGGGAGGCCGCGCGTTGCATGATCCGGCAAGGCACCGGCGGCAGCATCATCAACATTTCCTCCAAGACCGGCCTGGAAGCATCCAAGCACCACACGGCCTATAACGCGACGAAAGCAGCGGAGATCCACATGGCTCGTGGATGGGCGCTCGACCTGGCCGAGCACAGCATCCGTGTCAACTGTATCTGTCCGGGCAACGTATTCCAGGGGTCAAAACTCTGGACCGATGAGTACATCAATGCGCTGGCAAGAAAGCGGGGACTGAAACCCGAAGAGGTCATCCCTTACTACATCGGCCTGACGGCGCTGAAACAGGAGATCACGCCGGACGACGTCGGTGAGGCGGTCGTGTTCCTGGCCGGATCGAAGGCGTCCAAGATCACCGGTCAGACGCTCGTGGTGGACGCAGGGCAGGTCTTCGTTCGATAGGGCTGTGGGCCGGTCCTTGCCGTGTGGGTTGGCCTCTCGCTTCGGCAGCCGTATGCGCCCAACGCGAAACGGGCCATCTCACTGGCGACGGCTCATGCTCCCGGCATCCCGGCCTTGCTGGGGCAGCCGTTCGGGGGTATATTCGAAGGAAAGCCCGATTCTCATTTGCTCGCAACACCAGAACGAATTCATAGACCATGGAACCGATCCTTCAACTGGCGCTTGACTTCGTGAACCTGGAGCAGGCGCTCCGGGCCGCCCGCGAGTCCGTGGCCGGCGGGGCCGACTGGCTCGAGGCGGGGACGCCCCTTATCAAGAGCGAGGGGCTTGACGCCGTCCGCGCCCTTCGCCGGGAGTTCCCTTCCGCGACCATCGTGGCGGACATGAAAGTGATGGACGCCGGCCGGGTCGAGACCGAGTGCGCGGCCAAGGCCGGCGCCAACGTCGTGCACGTGCTCGGCGCCGCGTCGGACTCCACTATCCAGGAGTGCATCGAGGCCGCCCGACGCTATGACGCGCACGTCACGGTCGACCTGCTCGAG
>Ga0315541_1004107_pt1 | contig 10822 bp, 5 predicted proteins | sample SalMarSW160190MG_FD_203095 | JGI IMG/M metagenome (GOLD analysis project Ga0315541, IMG submission 203095) | Salt marsh sediment microbial communities from the Plum Island Ecosystem LTER, Massachusetts, United States - Salt Marsh Sediment SW1601-190 ...
CGCGTCCGTCGCGCTCGATCCTGATCAACTCAGCCTGATTGTCCTGACCGTCCTGGCTCATTTGCCGACTCGAAAATCTCCCGCGAATTCACTCCGCCGACGCTACTGCCCCGGCCACCAGGTCGCCGACCTCGGCGGTGGTGAAGCCCATCTTCCCGGCCGACTGCGATTTCATTCCAGGGGTGACGGCCTGGATGGCGCGCTCGACGCGCTCGCCGGCGTCGAGAAGCTCGGCGGCGCCGGTGTTCTGCCCGGTCTCTCGCAGCAGCATGGCCATGGCCGCGATCGCCGCGATCGGGTTGATCACGTTCTTGCCGGTGTACTTGGGGGCGCTGCCGCCGATGGGCTCGAACATGCTCACCCCCGCCGGGTTGATGTTGCCGCCGGCGGCCACGCCCATCCCGCCCTGAATCATCGCCCCCAGGTCGGTGATGATGTCGCCGAACATGTTGCAGACCACGAGGGTGTCGTAGTGCTCGGGATTCTTCAGGAACCACATGCAGCAGGCGTCCACGTGATTATAGTCGCGCTCGACGTCGCCGTACTCGCCGCCGACCTCGTTGAACGCCCGCCACCACAGGTCGTGGGCGAAGGTCAGCACGTTGGTCTTGGCCACCAGCGTCAGCCGCTTCTTGTCGTTCCGCCGCCGGCAAAGCTCGAAGGCGTAGCGGATCGCCCGCTCCACGCCGAAGCGCGTGTTGCACATGATCTGCGTGGCCACCTCCTGCGGCGTGCCCTTGTACTGCACGCCGCCCATGCCGGTGTAGAGGCCTTCGGTGTTCTCGCGGACGACCACGAAGTCGATGTCCGCCGGGCCCTTGTCCTTCAGCGGCGTGGCCACGCCGGGGTAGAGCTTCACCGGGCGGAGGTTGACGTACTGGTCCAGGTCGAACCGCAGCCGCAGCAGCAGCCCCTTCTCCAGGATGCCCGGGGCGATTTTCGGATGCCCCACCGCCCCCAGGTAGATCGCGTCGTAGCCTCTGAGCTGCTCGATCTCCTCGTTGTGGATGACCGGGATGGTGGCGCGGGCGGGGTCGCCGCCGGCCGAGAGGTACCTCTTGCCGCTGGCGTCGAAGTCGGTGGATTCGTAGGCAAAGCCGACCTTCTCGGCCACGGCCCGAAGCACCTTCAGACCCTCGGCCACGACCTCCGGGCCGGTGCCGTCGCCGCCGATAACCGCGATCCTCATCTCAACTTCCTTTCCTGTGCCGCCGGCGCGGGCGTGTTTGCTGCGGGCTGTTCCCATCCCACGGCTGGCCAATCCGGCGCCGGCAAGGCGAGTCGCAGAGTTTAGCGGCGCCGCCCCGGCCTGACAAGGGATTACACCAATGAGTTGGCCGCGCCCGCGCTTCGGCGCCCCGGGCCGGGACCGGGCTGTACGAAACGCAACCATTCGCGACCAACCGATACCATTGAGTACCATTGAGTACCATTGAGTACCATTGAGTACCGTTGAGAACCATTCGGAACCATTGAAAACGTAGCCTGCGACGATAAGTCTCTGTTCTAGCAAGAGATAGGCCGCGCGAGCCGCGAATTCGCCCCGGCCGAAAGGTTTCGCCGGCTTGGCGCCGTCTCGGGCGATCGCGCCCGGGCGGGCGCAGGGCGGCCCCGCGCCGGCGCAGTCCGCGCCTCACCGGGCAGAAAACGCCGCGCCGGATGCGTCTGATCGACATTTTCGCCGCTCCATACCTTCTCTGTGCCGCCGCCGCGCGCATCGGCGGCGGGCGCCCGCGCGGGCGCCGTCGCCTACTCGCACTTCCCGGCGGCCCTCAGCGCCCGTTTTGTCGAATCCGCGCCAGCCTCGCCCCGCCGTGCCGGCGGATCTCCTCGCGGAAGCGCTTCCGCTCGGCCGCCCGGGCCTCGATGGCCCGCACCGTCGCCTCCGACGGCGCCCGCCGGGTGGCCTTGGCCCCGGCGGGGGCCCCGGCCGGCTCGTGCGGCACGCTCGATTCGACCGGGGCTTCGGCGGGCCGGTCAGCGGCGGCGCGGCCGGCGCCGACGGGATCGCCGCCTCCCTCGCCCGGCGGGCCGTCTTGCCCGTCGCCGGTGTCCGGTGAGTTCCGATCGTCCCAGTCGTCGTCGGGGATGGGCGTGCTGAAGCGTGCCCGCAGCGCGCGCTGCGCGGCCGCCTGCTCCTCCCGGGCGCGCTCGGCGTCGTGAATCTCCCTGGCCGTGGTCAGAACGTCCAGGCAGGCCCGCCGGGCCGTCTCCGGCTTGTCGGCGCCGGTCAGGTCCTTCAGCTTCCGAGCCGTCGAGCCGACGCCGACCACCAGGCCGTAGCCGGCCTGCTTGTTCGCCACCAGCTCCGCCGCCCGCAGCTTCGCGTTCAGCCGCTTCGACGCCAGCATCCGCTTCAGCCGGCTGGGACTGACACCGAGCTGGCTGACGATCTCCTCGGCCGAGAGCTTCTCCTTCACCAACATTCTGTACAGGTCCTGGCAACAGGCCATGATGGGCTCCTTGTGTTCGCTTCCCCGCGTTCGCGGCGTGATACCGATATGTTAGCTACCAATATAACACCCCCGCCGGCCCACGGCAATGGCAAAATATAGAAAACTTCGGAGATCCCGGCCGGGCCTGTAAGGTGCGTCGCCGCGGCGACCCAGCTTTTCCCTTGTGGCCCCGCGCGGTTGAGCCCTCGCACGCTCAAGCACACAGCGGCTTGAGCGTGGCACAAACGCCGCCCCGGCCGCCCCGGGCGGGACGCCGCGCCGGCCAGCGCGGCGCTCGTCCGCGGCCGGGCCCGCGCTGTGAATTGGCTCGACCCTGGGCGCGGGTCCAAGCCCAGCCGGATACGTGAATCACCCTAGAAAACCCTCGGGCGATGACCGCAATTTGAGATTCGACCGAGGCAAATAGCACAATTTCAGCCTTTTTCAGGCTTTTACCCTTGAAACATGCCGGGAAGGTATGAACAATACTAGATGGAACAACGGCAACGATTGACCAAGAGTCAGCGGGACACCCACACGGCGTTGGGAAAGGGGACATGATGCTTACCAGGCTCTGCTCCTGCATCGGGGCGTTGGTCGTTTCCCTTGCGACGTTCACTCATCCGGCCGGGGGAGAGGTCGTCATCTTCCCGGACCCCAACCTGGAAAGCGTGGTCGCCTACAACCTGCACCTGCCGGAGGGGACGCCCATCACCACCGACGACATGCTGCGGCTGCACGTGCTGGAGTGGGATTGGGGGTCATATAATTGGCCGGTCTCGGACCTGACGGGGCTGGAGCACGCGGCCAACCTGGACTTCGTGAGTTTGTGGGACTGCCAAGTCGTGGACCTGCTGCCGCTGTCGGGCTTGTCCAAGCTCTCCGGGATCGAGTTGGACGGCAGCCAGGTGGCCGACGTGTCCCCCCTGTCCGGCCTGACGGGTCTGACGTCGCTGAACCTGGAGGGCAACCAGGTCGGCGACATCTCCCCGCTTTCCGGCTTGACCGGGATGCGAAAGCTGCGGCTGTCAGGCAACCACATCAGCGACGTGTCCGCCCTGTCGGGCATGACCGCCCTGGAGTTGCTATGGCTTAGCGGCAATCAGATCAGCGACGTGACGCCGCTGGCCTCCCTGACGGGGGTGCGTCAAGTGTACGTGGAGTACAACCAAATCAGCGACATCTCCGCCCTTTCCGCCCTGACCAACCTGGAGGAATTGGCCCTCTCTTCCAACCAGATCGCCGACGCCTCCGCGGTCTCGTCCCTGACGAAGCTCACTGGCCTATGGCTCGGGGGAAATCAGCTCGTCAGTGTGCCCGACCTTTCGGCCCTGACGGAGCTGATCGGAGTGCGCCTCGACTGCAACCAGATCACGGACATTTCGGGGCTTTCGGGGGCCACGAGTCTGAGGGGGGTGGGTCTGAACTGCAACCAGGTATCGGACCTGACGCCCCTGGCCGGCTTGACCGGCCTGAAGGGCCTGGACCTCTGGCACAACCAGATCAGCGACCTGTCCGGCATCGGCGGCCTGACGGAGCTTTGGAACCTGGCCCTCGATGAGAACCAGATAGCTGACATTTCCGCCCTTTCCGGGCTGGCGGCCCTGCGGAGCGTGATCCTGAGGGATAACCAGATCTCGGACATCTCGCCCCTGGCGGGGCTGATGAGCCTGGAGACGCTGGACCTGCGGGGCAACCCCCTCAACGAGGAGGCGTATTCGGTCTATCTGCCCCTGATCCAGGAGAACAACCCCGGGATCGGCCTGCTGTACGACCCCATACCCGAGCCGGGCACACTGGGCGTGCTGGCGCTGGGGGCGCTAATACTCTCTCGGCGGAAGAAGCGCCGGAATTGGCCCAAGTAGGGTGAAGACCCCCCAAACGGGGCATACCAAAAAGAAAGGGTGGAAAAATGCCAAGCAGGAGAAACTCTAACGTCTTGGCCATGCTGTTGATCGGCGCCATCGCAGTATGCGCCCAGGCACAGAACGAGACCGACTACTACTGGCGCCCCGATGCCCCGGCGCAAAACCACGACTGGAGCGTGCGGACGAACTGGGAGGACGATCAGGGCGGGGCGCGCACTGATCCGCATACAAGTGACTTGATGCACGTAGACAACACCGCTCAGGGCGGCAAGGTCTGCACTTACAATGCAGACCCACCGGAGACCGTGAAGCACGTCTGGATAGAAGCAGAAAACGAAATCCAACATGGCGCTGGCCACACTCTCACGATAAGCGGTGCCCTCCATGTCGGCTGGGAGGAGACGAATGGGACGTATAAGCTGTCCGGTGGCACCCTCGCCGTCCAGGGTCACACGTACGTCGGAGGGTCGTACGGCGACGGAACTTTCCTGCACACCAGCGGCACCCACACAGTACTTGGCAAGCTGTCGGTCGGGAATGCGAGCGGGGGCGGATTGTACGAGATAAGCGGTGGCTCCGTAATCGTAGGCGGGGAGACTGAGTCGGGGGGGAATCTAGTGGTTGGGGCAGATGGGGAGGGGCACTTCGTCCAGGAGGGCTCCGGCGGGGTCGCCGTCACTCAGAACCAGGATGACGAAGGCGGCTCACTGATCGTTGGGTTCCACGAGGAGGCTGATTACACCCTCAATGGCGAGAATGCGGACTTGGTGGTGCAGAGTGCGATCGTCGTTGGCGCCTACGGGGAGGAAGGACGGTTCGAATGGTTCGCCGGGACAATTGACACTCCGGAGCTGACTTTGGTCGACCCCGAGGAGGAGGAACCTGAGCGCTCGTCGGCCACGCTGGCCATGGGCCTCGACTTCGACGTGGGCGATCTAATCTCGGGGGATCTGTTCGAGAACTCCGTATATCCCAACGCGGAGCTTACCGGACTCGACCTGGCAACGTTAGAGATCACAAACGGGGGCACGGCCACCCACGAAAGCGACGCCCCCTGTGTGGAGGTAAAGACACTGAACATCGGCGATTCGGAGGATGCGACCGACGGGCACGGGGCATACTCCTTCGTCGGGGACACTTTCTCCGAGACGGAACCTGCGCTCGAGGCCGGTGCCGTCCTGCTTGCTCCCACCGGCACGGCTGAGGAGGGCGGGGGCACACTGAGCGTTGGTGACGGTGTGGATGACGCCAAACCGCTCGTCGTCGTCAAGGATTACGTAACCATGTACATCAACCATGTCACGGTGCTAGTGAGCTTGTATATCGGCCCGGAGAGCACCATCACCGTCGAAGAGGGTTCCGAATGCACGATAAGCTTAACCCAGGTACCCGGGAGTTTCATGTTCGAGGTTATCGACGATGAATTGGGCAACGAGAACATGGCTGGACTCGCGGGCGTGGGGCTCGCTTTTCAGGGACCGGGCGGCGACGACGACGAATACATGAGATTGGAGGTCGCCGGGGAGATGAAAGCGAACTACGGTGTGCCCGAAGATACTGAGTTTACCAGCGCCAACTTCTTGATCGGCAGGCTCATCGTAGGCGATGACGAGGCGCAGGGCACAATGTGGGTGGGGACGTGGGACCTAGTGGACAACCGCAGCGACGGAGACAACGATGAGGCGGCGTATGTCACGACATTGGACCTTCGGGGAGGCGCCACTTTCGTCCAGTCCTGCGTCGACGCTCATCCGATTTACTATCTCCGCATCCCGACCGAGTCCGAACAGACCGAGAATCCCCGGAGATTCTACATGGGCGATGCAAACCTGGATGGGCACGTCGACGGGGGCGACTACACGATCTGGGCGGACAACTACGGGCGCCAGAACGCCAGATGGAATCACGCTGACTTCAACGCCGATCGCGTCGTCAACGGCGGCGACTACACCATCTGGGCTGACAACTACCCCAGCCCGCCTCCGGCAGACCGCGGAGGGGAGTCCGCCGGATATGACAAAGTCATCCAGTTGATCGCCAAGTGCAAGGACCGCGACTTCGACGGAGACGGCGACATCGACCGTGACGACGTTAAGATCCTGCTGGACCTGGAGGGGGGCTAGCCTCCGAGGGCACACAGCTCTACTGCGTGCGGGATGGCCGGACTGCGCAGCAACCCACCTTTCCCATTCCACCCAGCCGATTCATTCGCTCGCACGCTCAAGCACACGCCCGCTTGCGCGTGGCGCCTATGCCGCCCGCGAACGCCCCCGACCGGTGCGACCATCAAACGCCCCCGCCTGACCAAAACCAAGCAGCGCATTCCCTGAGACGGAAGTCACCCCCGGCCGGCCTGGACCGCACGCACGGGCAACCTCTGCCCACGCGCCAGGCCACTTCACATTGCACCCGAAGCTTACTCCCGGCCATGGATGAACCACTGCAAGAGCAGGTCAGCGGCTGCTTCGCGCAGGTTCTCTGACCCCGTCCGCGTCCCGGTCAATTCGCCGAAGCGATTGCGGGCTGCCGATTGGCGAGATTCCAGCATCCGCCGCAATTCCCGGCAGGCGGCCTCATCCGTTGGCACTTCAACTTCGCCCCGGATTTCCAGGTTGGCCAAGACCGCGACCACGGCGGCCTGCTCGACGCCGGCGTAAGCCTCGTGCTGAACCGTCTTGCCCTGGACGAACTCCACACCGCTGGGGCTGTAGAGATGTCCGGGCCCGAGTGCAACGGCTTTGCCGTCCGGGATCGTCACGACCTGGCGCTGGCCGGGGAGCGACCCCAGCCATGCTCGCAAGGGCGGGCCTTTCTCATCGTCGCTCAAAGAATCCCACACACCGGCGGCCACGTCCTCTGCCGATAACCGCCGCTGCCCGCCGGCCCGCTGTTCCTGCTTCTGGACCTCAACGATCCGAACTTGCCGGTAGTGCCTTGCCGTCGCCAGGTACAGTTCGTCGAGGATTCGCCCGCGTTCGGCCGGGTCCGCGACGCCGATCATCTCCAACACCGCCTCGTCCAGTGCCCGGCGATCCGCCTGGCGCAGTTCGTGCGCCAAACCAACCGGCCGCTTGGCCAGTTCCTTGACGTGCTCGGCGCCGTGGCAGCGCATGAAATCTTCTTCCACCAGTGAACCGGTTGGTCGGGCTTGCATGGAGACAAGAGCTGCCAGCAGACGTTTGGCCAGCGCGGTGGTGACTCCCCGCACGTCTGGCACGTCCAACAGATTCACGTCCACCACTTCGGTCTTGAGGTTACCTTCGGTCCCGGCATAGCGGCCGTAGTAGGTTTTGAACAGGGCGAGGATCGTGCTGTTCAGAACGGCCGGCAGGACCGCGAGCTCACCGTCATTCAATTCCGAGCCCGCGACATAGAACAAGTTATGGTTGCAAACGAGGCCCTCAGGGTTGGCCGGGATTACGTGCCGGTAATGCTGAGCCATCGGCCAGAACACGACACCCGTACTGGCGCTGGTCAGGTCATACCAGAGCGGTCGAGAGGCACAGGTTGTCCGTTGAGGAACTGGAACGGGCTTGGATTTCTTTGACGCGAACGTCTGTTTGGCACCCCAGCGGATGTACTTGGCGAGGTAGGTTCCCGAGAGGTCTTTGAGATCCTTGTCGACCCACAGGACGACACGGTCCAGGGCGGCGGCGCGGATGATCGGCCGGTCCACTTGCATGAGGCTGTGCACCTCTGGCAGGACGTAGTCGGCCTCAATCGGATGAAGCGTGTTGTCGCCGGCCCGGACGATGCGGACGTCGCCGCTTTGGGCCTCCTTGAGCCGGCAGGGCGTCATGAGCCCGATCTGATTCCAAGGCAGGCCTTTCTCGACCTCGGCCAAAACGTGTGCCGTGACGTCACGCGGCATGAAGAAGGCGTCACAGCCGCTCTTGATCCCGAAGCGGACTTCCGCAATCTCGCCCAGCTTTACGAACCGCCCGCCGTACTGGGCCATGAGGCGGAAGTAAATGTTCGGGGCGCGCAGGAACCTTCCCCACTTGCCGGCGGTGTACTGGCCGTGGTCGGTCCGGATGGCGTCCATCGCAGCGGCCTCGCCGCCTTCCTCATCCATCGCGGCGACGGAGGGGGACTTGGCAAGGAGCCTACCGGCGTGGACGCCTTCTTCCCAAAGGCGGCCTTGCGGGATTGGCATGATCCGCACCCGCTCATCGGCGAAGGGATGGTCCGACATCTCGATGAGGATTCGCAAGCGCTGAGCAGCGTTCTGGCGGGCGGCCTCATCGCCGTGCCCGCGCTCACCCAGGATTTCGGTCAGGGGTCTCTGGAGCCGCACGAACTTGACGATGTTGGCCTCTCGCGCCGCCGGGTCGCTGCACCGCTGCATGAGGGTCACGGCCGTCTTGATACGGGCGTCCTCGAACCAGGGCTCCTCGACACTCTCCAGCACCGCCAGAAGTTTGAAATTCTGCAGTATCCATCCCTGGAGGGCGAAACCGTATTCCACGTCCAGCCAGCTTGAGCTGGTGAGGAACCCGAAGTACCCACCTTCCTTGAGGAACTTGGCGGCCACGGGCCAGAAGTAGCAGTGCAGGTCGCTCCGGCCGGAGAGCTTGAGGGCAGGCCAAGCCGCAGAGACGAGGGCCTGGAAATGCTCCTTGGTGTTCTTGAGCCGAGCCTCGTAGACGTCCCGTGGTTCACCCTTGGTGCGATTCATCTGCGAACGCTTCGGGATGAGTTCCTGCCGAACATACGGCGGGTTGCCGATCACGGCATCAAGCGCAGGCAGGGGCACAGGGACAGTGGGTCGCCCTCCCGACCCAGCACGCGCGCCCGGAATGCGGCAGAACTCCTCGGGCTGCTCAACCACCTCGAAGAAGTTGCCCCGGCGGATGAGGGGGTAGTTCTCCTCGTCCAGGATTTGCCTGGCCGCCAGGTTCAGCGTGGCCAAGTGCGCCGGGAAGACCGCGATGTCACAGCCCAGGATTTCCCGGAGAAGCTCCTGGTGCGGCTTGTGTTGATCCTGCCGCCGCCGGCCGCCGCCTTTCTGCTCGGAGAGCCACGCCTTTCGGTGGTAGGCCCGGACGAGAAAGCTGCCCGACCCGCAGGCCGGGTCGAGAACCACGTCGCCGGCCCGGCGGATGCAGAAAGCGTTGACAACGTCCACGATGTCCTGATGCGTGAAGAACTGGCCGAACTTCTGGCGTTCCTCCGGGGCGATGAGCTTCTTGAACACCCCGCCGATGATGTCGTGGGGAATGACGCGGAAGTCGTACTCGTCCAGATTGACGAAGAAGCCCTTCCAGCCCAACCGCGCGTGCGGCGACGCGAAGACCATCGCCCCAAACCAGTCGTTGACGTGGGGATAGAAGACCGGCTCGTAATCTCCGCTGGCCTCCACGGCAGCCTGGAACCGCCGGCGGAAGTAGTTGTAGATGCTGTGGCAATCCCGCCCGGCACGTGGCATGGCCAGGGGCTTGAGCAGGTCGGAGTACCTTGCCTGGATCGCCTTGTAGAAGATGGCTCTGTTGCAGAAGACGTAGCAGAGCGTCCGGGCCGCCCGGTCGAGCGCCTGCCGCCATAGCTCCGGGTCGTCCGGGTCGAACGTCCATTGCATATCGCGTGCCATCCACTCCCACAGCCGATGGGCGAAGGCCCCGTCCGCCTTGCACTGGTCGGCCAGGTAGTCCCGCGTGCCAACCACGGGCCAGTCGAGATGGCTTTCAAGGGAGCGGAGGAAGATGTCGTCCGGCGGCATGCCCCAGTCGCGGAACGTGCCGGCTGCGATCCGGGCGAGCTCGGAGAATAATTCCGGCAGAAACCTGTCGCGGATGTGGGCCTGGACCTCCGGCCGGAGACAGTCGCCCGAGCGCATCAGATGCAATCCGAGCGGCCATTCGCGTACCCGCATCTCAATGAGTGGGACGTTCCAACGCTGCTGGTCAAACAGGACGAAGGTGTTGACGTTCCAGGTGAAGAAGTACGGGGCCTGAATGTTCTTGGCCTTGAGGAAGGCGTCCTGCATCAACGCCGGGTCATAGGGGCTACGCCCTTCTTCTGTCCCCGGCATCTTGACCTCGCCGGACAATACCGGGCGACGGTCTTCGCGAGCAAGCACGCGGAAGTCTTGCCGCTTGCTCGAACCCCGCCCGTACTTCTCGATGTGGGCGCGCTCGAAAGGCCACTCCGGATGGTTTTGAAAGAGAGCATCTGCCCAGGACTTCACGTCCGCACAGAATGAGACCTCATGTTCTCTGGCTTCGGTCAAACTGCGAGTCACCTCATGTCAGGAATACGCTCATGGTGTGCTGCTGGCCAAAGGCCGTGATCCCAATCACCAGGATGATTGTCCCGCGTCGGTTAACTCAACGCAAGTCGGAAGCGCGCGCGGATGTGAACGTTCCGGCCGGGGGGATGGGGGTTTTCTGAGATTTTTATCTCTCGCGGCCGGGGAGGCTTGCCGGCCGGGATGCGGTTTTGCGAAAGCGTTTGCGCGCGCATACGTGAACGCGCGAAGTAAGTACGGAGGGCGCGCCACAAGTGCGCGCCGACCCTCTT
>Ga0315541_1004110_pt1 | contig 10815 bp, 12 predicted proteins | sample SalMarSW160190MG_FD_203095 | JGI IMG/M metagenome (GOLD analysis project Ga0315541, IMG submission 203095) | Salt marsh sediment microbial communities from the Plum Island Ecosystem LTER, Massachusetts, United States - Salt Marsh Sediment SW1601-190 ...
AAAGGGGTTATCAACGTATAGTTTACTATTTGCAACTATGTGGTATAGCAATTAACAAGATAATCATATTAAATGGCCTTAGTTGACATAATATCATTAATAACAATTATCGCTTTTCTTTTGTGGGGTATAAAGAGAGGTTTTATTCTCGAAATATCTGAAATTGCAGGCCTCATTTTTGCCTTCGTTCTTGCTTTATATCTACCTCTAAATTTAAACATAGGTGGGTGGAAATACCTGGTAAGCTTTCTAGTATATTTTTTTATATTAAGTATAGTCTTTAGCATTGTCTCAAAAATAGTAAACAAAACTCCTTTAGCACTAATTGATAAGGCTTTGGGTGCTGCAGTTGGGGCATTGAAGGGATTTATTGTAATAATTATTATCTTCCTCATAATAAGTGTAATGCCGAAGACTAATCAAAATAAAGCACTAAGGAATAGCTTACTATACAATACAACATTAAAAATCAAACCCGCATTAAAAGGATTCCTGCAGAGAAAGATGAATAGGATTACACCAAAAGACAAGCTTCCACTCCCAGAGCCTCGAAAAGGAAAACGAGTACTAATATAATGAAAAAATTAGCTCAGATAGTAGGGCTTCCCCGCCTAAAAGAAATAGTTGCGGAATACGCAGATTCAGCCCCCGGGAAACTACGTATCCTCTCTCTAAAACCCGTTAATCTAAATCACATAACAGAACATATTTTCGACCAACTCTCGCAAGTTATTGAACATCAAGATGTTATATCTGAACTTTCGATTGTAGAGGAGGCGGGGGCGCCAAGATTGGGAATTTATTTATCCTCTGGTGAACTGTTCCACTTTGCCCGGGAGTTGGAGTTAACCGGAGAAACTAAGGGCATCCTATCGGAAAATAAAATTCTCGAGGATTTAGAAGAGAAACTCAATCCTCTTCCACAGCTAAAAGAGGAAATTCTGGAATGTATCGATGATGAGGGACAAGTAAGAGTAGACGCCTCGCCTCAATTGAAATCTTTATACAGAGAAAGAAAGAAGCTACAGGCTGCCATCGAAAATACATTGAAAAATGTTATGCAAAAACACGAAGAGTTACTACAGGATGATGTTATCACTCAGCGAAGAGAGAGAACTGTCCTTCCAGTCAAATATGACAGGAAAGGGGAAATTGAAGGAGTTGTGGTTGATCTCTCGAGAACAGGCAACACAGCTTTTATTGAACCTGCAGAACTTGTCCCCTTGAACAATCAACTCCGAGAAAACTCCATTGATATAGAAGAAGAGAAAAAGAGAATCCTAAAAGCTTTAACTGACATGGTAAGAGAGAATTTCATGGAAATTGAGAGAAATATTGACACACTGGCAGAAATCGATTCCCTCAGAGCAAGAGCAAGATATGCCAGGAAATTTAAGTGCAGTATACCACAGTTCTCAAACGAAAGCACTCTAAAATTCAAGAAATGTCACCACCCACTATTAATGATAGAAAGAGAGGCGGTGCCACTTGATCTTGAGTTCGGAAAAGAAAAAAGGATCTTACTGGTGAGTGGTCCAAATGCAGGCGGAAAAACAGTACTACTTAAAACAATAGGTATAACAGTTCTTTCTGCATATGCATGCCTTCCTATACCAGCCGCCGAGGGGACCATAATTGGAACGTTTAAGGATATATACGGAATCATAGAAGATGAACAATCAATAGAAGAGAACCTCTCTACTTTTTCTTCCTATGTGATACGCCTTAAAAAAATCCTAGAAGAAGCAGACGAGAAAAGCCTCGTACTCTGTGATGAATTAGGAGGAAATACCGATCCGGAAGAAGGTGGAGCACTTGCAATATCGATATTGAACTCCCTTTGTGACAGGGGTAGTATGGTTATTACTACAACCCACCTAGGTTCACTTAAATTCTATGTTGCAGAACATGAAGCCATGCTAAACGGAGCTATGGAATACGTAGATCGACCAACCTACCACCTGCAGATAGGAATCCCCGGCGGCTCAAGAGCAATAGCTGTTGCAGAAACACTCGGGCTCCCAAGGGAAGTAATAAAAAAAGCAAAGGGATTTCTCGACTCCTCAGCATTAAAAGCTGAGGAGCTAATAGAAGAATTTTCGAAGAGAAACAAGGAAATAAGGGAATACGAGGAAGAAATTCAAGAACTTAAATCCAGACTTGAGACATTAACTAAGGAATACGACGAAAAAATGAAGAACATCAAAAAAGAGCAGAAGGAGATATTAAGTGAGGCAAAAGAGAAGGCAAAGGAGATCTTGAAAGAGGCCCGTTCTACTGTAGAAGCGACAATAAAGGAGATAAAGGCATCAAATGCTACCAGAGAATCAATAAAAGATTATAAAATAGCCTTTGATAAATTGCTAATAGAAGAGAAAGAAGAAAAGGAAAGGGTGACATACCCCTTGAAAGGAAAAATTCATATAAATTACGATGTCGATATGGAAGTTCCTCTGGAGATATCAGTCCGGGGAATGACAAAGGAAGAAGCTTGGGAAAAAACAGATAAATATCTGGATAGGGCCGTCCTCGCAAGTTATGAACAGGTGAGAATTGTCCATGGTAAAGGTAGCTGGATTCTAAGGAATGACATACATGAAAAATTAAAGAAAGACCCAAGAGTGAAATCCATATTAACTCCCCATAGAAACGAGGGTGGTGCAGGGGTTACCTTGGTAAAAATAAAGTGAAACTCAAATGATACTCTTAACCCTAATATCAAAGTCCGCTGTAACTGCAATGCTCCTGACAACATTCATACCAGGAGGAGGCCAATTCTACACAAAAAGATGGCTCAAAGGTATGTTAATAGGAGGAACACAATCATATATCCTATACAGGGGCATAAAGACCCAACTAGACCTAAACGATGTAGACCAAAGACTGGAAGAGTCGTACAGCAACTCTCTTGCCGAAGAAAAGGATGACCTCTTGGTCCAGAGAAGAGAAATAGTGTGGTGGGGAGCCCTAGTCTGGACCATAGGTATGCTTGATGCATATGTGGACGCTCGACTCTACGATTTTAAAAGTGATATAACTATAGATGCAGGGGGCGATCCTAAACTAACAATATCCCTCAATATCTACTACTAATGTTTCACGTGAAACATTTACTAAAGCAAGGGCTAAAAAACCTAAATATATCCCCAGAAGATGAAAAAATCGATTATCTCAACAGATATATAGAGGAATTACTTCGCTGGAACGAGAATATAAACCTGATTTCACGCCGCCTCACAAAAGAAGAAATAGTAAACAAATTGATCATACCCTCCCTAATACCACACGATATTCTCTCCCCCGGAGAGAAAGTACTCGATTTTGGAGCAGGAGCGGGAATAGTGGGAATACCTCTTGCAATTATCTTGCCAAAACTCCAGATAGATCTACTTGAATCCAAAGAAAAACCAATCTACTTCCTCCGCCACATCAAAAACATCCTGTCCCTGGATGTTGAAATTATTCAAAAATACGTAAAGCAGCCCAAAGAGCTCCCCAGGCATTTTGACACAATTCTGGTTCGTGCAGTAGACCCGGAGAGCATTCCTTCCAGAAGTGGAGAAAGGATTATATACTATGGGGAGTATAAAGGGGATAAATTAAAATTACAATCCTCTATTGATTGGGAAATCCACAAGGTTTCAATCTTATCGTTTTAAAAATGTTTCACGTGAAACATTTTTAAATCTTAAATCCGGAGGTTGTGAATGCAGATTGTTTCATTCTTATTCTCCCACCCTGGTCGATTCCAATTAATTTGCCACATTTCCTGCATTTAATTTTATCCCCATATCGCTTACTGAAGTCTTTAATTATTCTATCCTTATAGCAGTACAGTACCCTACCTTTACCTATCTTTTTGTATTTAAAGATCTTTGATTTGCAGGATGAACATTTTATAGTTAACATCTCTCTTTATTTATCCTTTAGAAAATGCGTGGAGCTCCTTCCAATTAACTCCTCATTGTTTCTTTACCCTTTTATCCTATCCTTAAATATAGATGTTTTCCCCACTTTGGTCAAGTATGCACATATTTTTCTTGTAATGTTTCATTCCCTAAGAATATCTTGATTTTTTAAGTTTAATGCCCAATGCATCATTAATGCTTACTGATTCTGGTGGTATTCAGGAAGAAACTACAATTTTGGGAATTCTCTGTTTAACACTTCGCAATAATACAGAGAGGCTTATTACGATCAGGCTAAGGACAAATACGCTTGTTGGAAATAAACCAAAAAAATGTCATAAGGGCATTATTCGTAAAAGAATTCCTAAATACTGGGATGGAAAAGCAGCGCAAAGGGCAGTAAAAGTTTTACTGAAAAAACTTTAAACTATATTTTTAAAAAGATCTGCATTGCATTTTTTCGAAAAAGTGTAATGTCCTAATCATCTTAGAATAATAAAAAGCCCCTGCGTGAGTGCGGGGCTTTTTTTTGTAGAATATTATATTAACTTATTCAATACACCTTACGCAATACTCGTTACGCCACTAACTTTTTCCTTGACTTTTGATTTTTTTTACTATTATTAAAATAATAAAACTATAAACACAAGGAGTAATAGGAAATTTAAGGGGAAGGAAGTTTGAAGATAAAGAACAATGATATGCTAAAACTCAAATCTGGCGAATTTGTGAAGGTACGTAGTGCAAGCGAAATAATTGCAACACTCGATGAAGACTACACTTTAGCAGGTCTACCATTTATGCCAGAAATGCTCCGATATTGTGGGAAAAAATTTAAAGTATTAAAGCCAATTCATAAGATGATTGTTGGGGGATGGGGATGGAGATATATTAAGAATACAGTGCTGCTTGAAGGAGTTTTGTGTACTGGCGAAGCACATGAAGGATGCCAAAGGATGTGCCCAGTGTTTTGGAAAGAAGCGTGGTTAAGGAGAGTAAATGGACTTGACAAAGGTTCAGCAATTCTCTCGAAGACGATTGATTCGATAGATGGAAAATTCCTGTGTCAATCAGCACATCTTAGTAAAGCGACCACGCAACTGCGCATGTCTTTTAAAGAATTTGTCAGGAAATATCTCAGTAGATGCAGATTCAGAGAATGGTGGGTTACAAACCGAATCTATGCATCGGCACGCAGTCCTGCAATAAAAGTTAAAAAATTTTTAGGTCTTAAAAAATTTGATGCGTTGTATGGTTCGCTTAGAACAACCTCGACAGTTTCATTAAATTTACAACCTGGTGAACGTGTTGAAATCAAAAGCAAAGCGGAGATTGTGAAGACACTTGATTCAAGGGGAAAGAATCGAGGATTGAAATTTATGAATGAAATGCAGAAATATTGTGGCCGACAATTCCAAGTGATGAAGCGCGTTGAAAGGATCATAGATGAAAAGACTGGTAAAATGTATAAGCTAGCTAACACTGTTATGCTCAAGGATGTAGTTTGTGACGGCAGCAGTCATAAATTTTGGCCGCGAAACTGCATATTACTCTGGCGAGAAATTTGGCTGAAAAGAGTTTAAATTTTTCTTGACTTTTGTTTTTCTTTTTTATATACATTAAGTAAGTAAATTAAAGTATATGTCAAATATGTGGGTATATGTATATGGCGTAAATGCGTATATGGGGTCAAATCTCGACACTTGACAACAAGTATATTTTAGGTATTATTTCTTCATGTCAAGACCATTAAGAATTCAATTTCCAGGTGCACTCTATCTCATTACCTCTCGAGGTAATGAGAGAAGGAAAATTTTTATAGATGATGAGGATCGGAATAAGTTTCTCAAGTTACTTATAGTATCCTTAAAGACCTATCGAGTAGTTCTCAATGCATATATAATGATGGGGAATCATTTTCATCTTCTCATTCAAACCAAGAGAGCAAATCTTTCTGAATTTATGCGTCACTTCAATATATGTTATACCAGTTGGTTTAATTATCATCATAGTCGTTGTGGACATTTATATCAGGGCAGATATAAAGCCTTTTTAATTGCTGTTGATAGTTATCTCCTTGAGGTCTCACGTTATCTTCATTTAAATAGTGTAAGGATTCCAAAATTACGTTCTAAGGGTTACGAGCAGCGTTGGCAATACTTACAGGGGTATCATTGGAGTAGTCTACCTGGTTATATAAACAAGGAAATGAGTAGTGATTTTGTTGATTATGACTTGATTCTTTCGATGGTAGGTGGGCGTCATCGTTATCGGAGTTTTGTGTTAGATGGTTTACAGCATGGTATAAGCAATCCATTTGAGGAATTAAAGAAAGGAGTAATCTTAGGCAGTGATGATTTTGTAGATAAGGTTAAGGAGGAGTATGTTGTTGATGGCTCACTGCGTGATCAGCCATCATATCGTGGGTTAATGATGGATGTACTTTTGCCTGAGGTCCTGATGAATTGTGTTGCTGATGCTTTAGCGGTTGATAAGCGTATATTCTCAGTCCGTTTTGGTAATGGAGTAGAGCGTGGTATTGTGAGTGAATTATTGTATCGTTACAGTGGTTTGACACAGCCTGAGATAGGTAAATTATTAGGTGGTATTGATCATTCTGCGGTGAGTAAATTGCGTTGTCGGTTAAAGCGAAAGATGGAACATGATAAGCAGGTCAAAGAGCAGTATACAAGCACGGAAGATAAGGTTAAAGAAATATTGTCAAGTGTCGAGATTTGACCCAATTGACCCCACTTGCTTTTGGTGTAATATATAAAGCATTATAATTAACATAAACAAAAAAGAGGGAAGAAAAAATGAAAAAGATAAGAATTGCACTCGGCTCAAATGATGGAAAAAGAATTGTCCCAAGTCATATGGGTATGGCAGAGTATTTTTATATATACGACCTTTTTGAGGATGGAAAATCAAATTTTGTAGAAAAGAGAAAGAATACATCACCAAATGAAGAAGGGAAACATGGAATTGCTGAAAAAATGAAAGCATGTATGGAGATATTCAAAGATGCTGATGTTATCATAGGCAGAAGGACAAGTCCTAACTTCATAAAAATAGCTGCTAAGACTAAATTTCAGCCGGTGGTGATAGAAATTGATGAAATCTCAGAAATTATGAAAGAAGTGGTAAAATACTTTGGTAAAATTTATGACTTTATTGAGCAGAGGAAAACTGGCAATATACCAAAAGAGATACCTAAATTGGCGAAAGGGTAATTAAGATGATGAAAATCTTCTTTGCCCCCAACTCTGCGGTTGCTTCGCAACCTTGCCCTTCGGGTCATATAACAGCCGGTATACGGCTTCAGACCTTGCAGGTCTTTCGCCCAAATTTGCTCCCTTCGGTCGCAATGTCGTATATGCTGGGAACGTTATACGCAATTCAAAAAATATTTTTCTAAGAGGATAAAGAATGACAGGCTTTCAAAGGGGAATAAATTTGATTTTTTCCTTATTTATAAGGGGATAATATTGTGTTTTTTCCACTCCGTTCCAAAAACGAATTATTTATAAAATCTGTAAATTATTAAGTATTATGGCAGGGTATAGGGGACGCTGCTTGACATTGTGACATTTATCACTATAATAAATCCATAAGAATAGCAAGGGTTACATACATATAAAGGTGCATATCATCATGTGATGTAGGATGAATAGGACGGGGGTTGACCCTTATGAAATAGTTACACATTTCATTGGGCAGGCTTTTTGACTTTAAGCTGTTTACCTAAACCTAGGGTAGACTCAAGCTTTTTCCTTGACTTCTACACTATTTATAGTATAAAATGTTAAGTGGCATTGATAAGATATTAGATATTAAAAGCGATCTTTAATTCATAAAATATTAAAGAAGTTTAACCTGGAGTATATTCTATGGAGAAAGATATAAAAAAATTAAGAAAAAAGATTGAAGCTGGAGTTTCTTTTATCATAAACAAGCTGTTCTATAAAACGACTATTTTTACAGCTATATGGAGAAAACACACAGGATAGGAGTAAAGTGGTCCATTTCAGTCGGTATTATGACTATTTTTAAGCAAATCTTGTATCTAAAATGATAGACCCGAGTGGTACTACTGTTTCTCCCGAACTAATTGCTATCATAGATAAATACGGAAATGATATTACAGAAATGGAAAATCTGAAATAGGATATTCTGTGAATCAGATAAATGAGTTGAGAAATAACAGAGTGGACGGAATTCATCTTTATACAATAAATTATGACCTTTTGTGTGAGAAAAGTTTTTTCCTGTTCAGGTTTGAGATAGTTCTTTAAATGAGATATCTATTTCTTATTATAGTTCTTCTTTTTATGCCTATTACCTCAGTAGCTCATCCTCATGTGTTTATTGATAACAGGGTCTCGGTCCTTTTTAATGATAAAGGACTTGCAGGTTTTAAACTTGAATGGACTTTTGATGAAATGTTTAGCAGTACCATAATACAGGATTTTGACCTTAATTTAGATGGTAAGTTCAATGAGAAGGAAATTAAAAAGATGGAAAGTGTCACTTTTTCTAATCTCAAGAAGTATGATTGGTTCACTTATATAACAATAAATGGGAAGCAATTTAAAATAAAAGATATTAATGGATTTTATGCCGGTATTGATAGTGGAGTTGTTTTTTACGAATTTTTCCTTCCGTGCGAAGTGACTGCCGCTGAAAGGAATAGAGAAGTAAAAATAGCTATTTTCGACCCGACTTATTTTGTTCAGATCTTATGGGCATCGGAAAACCCCTTTTGCTTTAAAGATACTTCTAATATAATGTTAAGCTATGAAGTTTTCGAAGAAGAAGAAAATTCTTATTATTATGGACAGATAATCCCTGAAGCCCTTAAAGTAAAATTCAGGAAGAAAGAATGAGAAGATTCTTTATACTGATGGGTTTGTTTTTTGTCTTTACTTCAGTTTTAACGCAGAACAATCCTTTTGTATCACAAAAGCAATCTAAGCTTGAAATAAAGGGAAAAAGAGAAGCAATTCGTTATCCAGGCTTTATGCAGAAATTCGTTAGAAAAATAGCACTTCTCCAACGGTCACTAAATAAACGACTCGCTGAGTTAACAAAGAAATTAAAAGAAACAGAATCAAAGAAAACACTCTTTATTATAATCTTTATTACGTTTATTTATGGTGTAATTCATGCTCTTGGACCCGGACATGGGAAAACTCTAACTTTTTCATATTTTCTATCAAATAAAGTAAATATCAAAAAGGGAATATTTGTGGGTTGCACAATAGGTTTCTTACATGCTTTTTCAGCGCTGGTTTTGGTGTTAATTTTATATTTTATTATTAAAAATTCCACTTTGCAAAACGTAGAAAGCATGAGTAGAGTGATGAAAATGATCAGCTATTGCTTAATAGCCCTTATAGGTTTGTTTTTGATAGTAAAAAATGTATTTAATATTAAGAGAAAAAGAGTAATTGAAGAGAAAGAGACTGGCTCTCTTAAGAGTACAAAAAGTATAATTCCTTTTTCCTTTGCAGTGGGATTAATCCCCTGCACGGGAGTTACGATAGTACTGCTTTTTTCATTATCCTTAGGGGTTTTAAAAATCGGAATAATTTCTACAATTTCAATGGCTTTAGGTATGGCAACTACAATTTCTCTTATTGGTATTTTCACTATATTTACCAAAGAGAATGTTATTAAGCTTCTTTCAAGAAAAAGTAAAATAGGGTTAGTTCTTCAGAAGGGTCTCTCTATAGTAGGAGGATGTTTGATTTTTTCTCTTGGAATACTTTTATTTCTGGGAGTTCTTTAATTGATTAAGGGTTTGGGGACGCTGCTTGATTAAGGGTTTGGGGACGCTGCTTGACTCTGTGACATTTATTATTATAATAGGGCCATGAGAATAGCAAGGGTTACATATAAAGGTGCATATCATCATGTGATGAACAGAGGTATATGGAATGAAGATATATTTCCTGATGATAGTGCAAAGAAATATTTTTTGAGAGTTATAAAAGAGAAAACAAAAATTCTTAAGACTAAGTTATTTGCATATTGTATAATGGACAATCACTATCATCTAATATTGCAGAACAGCTCGGGAAGATTATCAGAATTTATGAAACGTGTAAATGGTCAATATGGTATATATTACAGGAATAGGTATGGTGGAAAGGGATACGTATTCCAGGGAAGATTTAAATCTACTTTAATACAAGAAGATAAATACTTAGCGGTAGTTATTGTGTATTTATTATTAAATCCTGCAAATGCTAGTATTGTTGAAGATCCGTATAAATACAAATGGTCAAGTATCCATGAATACTTCACTGGTAAGAATTCAGATATTATAGACAATAAATTTGTTGAAGCAATATATAGAAATAAAATGGAAATGAATAAACTCCTTAATGATTGGTTGGGTAATGATATAATGATAAGAAAGACAAGGATAGGTTATATTATTGGCGATGATGATTTTATAGTGGAAGCGCACAAGAGATATGACAGAAGGAAGATAAAAGGAGAAACAAAGAGGATGAGGATAGATGATTATATATTTGATAGTGCTCCTGAAGTAATAAAACGATTTGAAGAAGAAAAAGGTATTAAGATATCTACAATAGATGTAAACACAAAGAAAGAAAAAAAACTACGATCAGAATTACTTGTAATATTAAAAGAAAAAGCAGGCTTAAAATACACAGAGATAATGAAATACCCAATATTCAAGTCTTTGAAATATTCTTCGTTAGGTCAAATATACAAGAGGACTAAATCAGTGAATTAAAGAGGAAAATCATAAAATGTCACAGAGTCAAGCAGCGTCCCTAATTAACCCTAAAACACTTGACATAATAAATTTTTTGAATATAATTAAGAATGAGTTTCAATTGCAGTTATGAATACTGAAAAGGATATATTTAAA
>Ga0315541_1004116_pt1 | contig 10807 bp, 12 predicted proteins | sample SalMarSW160190MG_FD_203095 | JGI IMG/M metagenome (GOLD analysis project Ga0315541, IMG submission 203095) | Salt marsh sediment microbial communities from the Plum Island Ecosystem LTER, Massachusetts, United States - Salt Marsh Sediment SW1601-190 ...
ACCCTGAGCGCGAATATCGGCGGGGACGCGTTCAAGTGCCATCACAGCCACGGCTCCAGCGCTCTCAGCGATCTTTGCCTGTTCGGCAGTGGTGACATCCATGATCACCCCACCTTTGAGCATCTCGGCTAGACCGCTCTTCACACGAAACGTCCCTTTTTTCACCATCGTTCTCACCTCGCAACTTTATTGACAGCGAGATTATACCACTCCGTCAAGGAAGACTAAAGGAGGAGGTGGCCTGCCCCCTAAGTTTGTACCCCGGGCATGTAGAGAGTCGTGCTATTGTTTCTGATTGGACTCTTGCGCTCGACAACCTCGTGTTTCCGCCTATTCCCACAAAATGAGGAAAGACGTCCGGGCATGTACCCTTGACAAAAGGCTATCAAGTGTGTTATATATAACATTGGAGATCAAAAATATGCTTGAGCAAGTCACTACTGAAACGCTCCAAGAGAAAGTCTACACGGCTATTAAGGACTCGATTATGAGAAACGATCTCTTACCGGGCCAACCGTTATCAATCGATGAGCTGGCCAGGGATTTAGGTGTAAGCCCGACGCCCGTGAGGGAAGCGCTGACAAGGCTCAGTGCGGATGGGCTGGTAGAGCGCGTCCGAAATAAAACAGCAGTTGTTGCGGAAATAACCGCGGAGGATGTCCGGCAAGTTTATGAAGTGCGGAAACTGTTGGAGCCTTATGCTGCTAGCCTCGCGGCCAAGAAACTCTCTACAGCTCCTAATTTAGAGGAGAGTTTGCACGAGATCAAAGAAGAGGCTGAAGAAATTCAAGAGATACTTGCTACTACCACTACCTCCCTGACATCTTCTCAATAACGAGACATATCTGGGGATAGACCGGCGATTGCAAGAGGTAATACTGGAAGGATTGGGGACACTCTTTTTAAGGATTTTAGCTTTAAGAAGGAGGTTACTAATGGACACCAAGGCAGAAAAGTTTAGTGTAGGTGAAAAACTTCAAACGGAGCTCAAAAAGGCGATCGAGAAGATGCCCCGTAGAAGACTGGCGAATCTTCCTACCCCTCTGGAGGAGGCACCAAGACTTTCTAAAGCATTTAGTTTCGATACCAAAGTATCGAAAATGGATATTGAGGGAAGATGTTAAGAAAGGTGTTGAAGAGTTATTTCGAGAAATAATGGAAAATATAAATATCGAAGTTGTGAAGATACTAAGGGACCATGTACATTTGTCTGTCAGTATCTGCCGAAGTATTCGGTGGGAGGGGTTGTAAGGAAGATGAAGAGTATACCTGCAAAAGAGAAATTCAGAAGGTATCCAGAGGTGGAGAGGGAGTTATGGGGAGGAGAGTTTTGGAGCGATGGTTATTTTGTCCGTGCGGTAGGAGATACGGTAACGAGGAGGTGATAATAAAGTATATAGAGTATCATAGACATGGAGAAACTCAAACTGAACAGCCAAAGTTATTCTGAAGTGCTGAGAATGCCCCGGGGGGAAGCACAGGGATATTTACTCCTCCATTGATCTTGGACCGAATCTGTCCCATTAGAAGATCCGGGGGAAAGGAGGCGGTAGATTTGTTGGATGACAGTTCAAAGTAGAGGTGTAAAAGCTTCTGGGTAACCACACGGAGGAGGTTAGTTTGATAGATGTACATGTGCATAGCGATGCCGAGGAAGAATACACGATCGAAGATGTTTTGAAATACATGCGGGATGACAGGATCGACTGGTGTGTACTTCTCTCTATCCATCACACTCGGTTTCAAGAGTTCGCCACACGTGCCTCGAATTGGCAAGTGTACTCACATTTTGTTCACTATCCAGATAGATTCATTCCTTTCTTCGTAATTGACCCTAGTGACACCGAGATTGAGATGGAAATGGAGCGGTTTGTCGATCTTGGGTTCAAGGGAGTCGGTGAGCACAAGTTTGTCGACGTTCCTTTCGATTCCCCCGTCTGCCAGAAGATTTATGAGATGTGTGAGAAGCTCGATCTGCCAGTGCTTTTCCATATTGGCAGGCAGGGATTCCCTGAGAGCGATATGGAGGCTGTTGAACAAATGATCCAGCAATATGAGAAGGTGGTCTTTATCGTTCACTCGATGGGTTGGTGGAAACAGATTTCAAAGGACTGGTGTGTATCAGAGCACTCCCCAACAGGGAAAGTGGTCCCTGGGGGGAATGTTGACAGGATGTTGAGTCAGTATCCGAATCTCTATGCAGATATCTCTACCAGCGAAGGCTTGCGAGCACTCGCTAGGGATCTGGATTACACCGAAGGATTCTTGGAGCGACACCAGAAGAAGCTGATCTTTGGGAGCGATTTCCCGTACGAAAAGCTATCCCCGGAACGGTACAGGGAATCGGTCAACTGGCGAAAAAAACTGGTCCATAGCAAAGAGTATCCGGTCGAATTGTCAGAGAACTATGTCCGTCTCTTAGATCTGATAAACCGAAACGGAGAGCTGCGGGATGATTTCACTCACAATAACATCGCTAGGATCTTAAACCTACCAACCATATAGGTTATAAAGGATTTTAGCTTTAAGAAGGAGGTTACTAATGGACACCAAGGCAGAAAAGTTTAGTGTAGATGAAAAACTTCAAACAGAGCTCAAAAAGGCAATCGAGAAGATGCCCCGTAGAAGACTGGCGAATCTTCCTACCCCTCTGGAGGAAGCACCAAGACTTTCTAAAGCATTAGAGGGTCCGCGCATTTACATTAAACGTGATGATCTTACGGGAATCGTGCTAAGCGGGAACAAGACCCGGATGCTTGAGTTCAGTTTAGCTTATGCGATTGAAGAGGGGGCAGATACTGTGGTTCGAGGTAATTATGTCCACTCTAATTATCTTCGCCAAATGATTTTTGCCTGCAATCGACTCGGCTTAGAATCACATAGTATTCTCGCCAAAGTTACCGGGGAAGAAGCAAACTATAACTCAACTGAGATACAAGGCAACCTTCTTCTAGAATTATTAGGTGGAGAAAATGTAGAGTTGGTAGAGACACATTCGGATACGGGTGATCGCTCTTCCATGAAAATATGGGGGGAGCTAGCAAGAAAAAAGGCGCGAGAACTTGAGGAGAAAGGTCGCAAAGTTTATGAACTCCGAGCCACAGATCATGCCGATGCTGTGGAAGCTTTAGGTTACGTGAATTGTGCGCTTGAATTACACAAGCAACTCAAGGATAAAAAGGTCACCCCTGATTACTTGGTTATTTGTTCTACTACTACAAGCCAAACAGGCCTCCTCGTTGGAGCCAAATATCTAGGCGAAACATATAAAATCGTCTCATTCAGAGCTGGAAGTCCTAACCGTGACTACTCATCACATATTGCGAAACTGGCCAATGATGTAGGAGATCTGTTAGGTTTGGATCTTTCTTTCGATCGACGTGAGGTGATAAACAAACCCGATTACGTGGGAGAGAGGTTTGGTAAATGTACTCCTGAGAGCCTAGAAGCTATAAAATTGGTTGCCCGAACTGAGGGGATCCTTCTTGATCCGATGTACTCAGGCAAGGCTATGGCCGGGCTTATTGACTACGTCAAAAAGAATAAGATAAAGAGGGATGAAACGGTAGTATTTGTGCACACGGGAGGATTTCCACTTTTATTTAGCTACCATAAAGAGCTTGCAGATTACTTAGGAGGAGATAAACAACTCCTTATGAATAGTTAAGATAAAGCAATTAGCTCAACTCAGCCCAGAAAAGAATGACTAAGGTCTTATATGTCCCGCAGTTTGCTGCAGGGCCCAGGAGGAGACCTGCGAAAGCGAGCGGTGCGAAGCGCGGAGTGTATGAGTGCCACGCGAGTTTACCAAAAATAGCATTCGCATGCCCCGCCCGGAAGAGTGAGCATCTTTACTAATTTGGAAGAGTAAAAATATGAAGCTGGAGAAAGACGAGCGAGATGAGCAGAAATGAAGGGCAGGCCTGTAGAGTTAAGCAGCAAAGGGCGTATACCTGGCCTGCAGGTCGAGCCGGCGAGGTACGTTTTGCAGCCGTACAGATTAAGTTGCCGATAGTACCTACTTTGATGGCAGTAACCAAGGGAGGAAGCTGCGGTGAAAATAAGCTCCGCAGGGCGGGATTCAAGGTTTTTATGATAAAATGTTAAACGGGTGAATACGACGGTAGTTAGAGCGAATCTTGGAATGAGGCTGGGTAAAATTAAGCAGCCTCATAAAGGGGAGTGAGAACGGGAAGCACTGACTATTAATGGAAATTGTGGTAACAATCGAAGCAAATAAAGAAGAGGAGGAATAAAATGACCATAGATTTGGTAATCGAAAACGGAACTGTAGTGTGTCTTACAGGTGTGGCAAAAACAGATATTGCGATAAAGGGTGAAAAGATTCTTGCACTTGGATCCAGAAGTGCCTTTCCAAAAGTCGAGAGGGTTATCGATGCAAACGGAAAAATTGTGATCCCAGGTGGAATAGACACACACTCTCATTTCGAAATACTTTTCATGGGAGAAAGGCCTGAGGAAACTTGGGACATAGGAACCGTCGCATCTGTTATTGGAGGTACAACCACTACGATAGACTTCGCTCCCCAGGAAAAAGGAGAATCTCTGATAGACGCAGTGAAAAAGCAACTTTCTAGAGCAAAAGAACTATCGGTAATTGACTATACTACAACACCGATTATTACAGACTTCTCTGATCTTGACAAAGTGTTAGATGGCATGAAAGAGGTTGTAGATTATGGAATTCCTAGTTTTAAGGGAGCTACAATTTATCGAAAAGAGGGATGGTATGAAAACGATTGGCAGTTATATTCGATTCTCAAACGTGTAAAAGAGTTGGGTGGGATGATGACTATCCATGCAGAAAACTGTCTTATTAGTGAGGAAGCTCAGGCAGAGTTAGTAAAAGAGGGGAAGACAGATCCGAAGTATCATGCGATTGCAAAGCCACATTTTGTGGAAAATCTGGCTATCCAAACATGCATGATGTTGGCAGAGGTTCTTGAGACAAGAACATACATCGTTCATGCATCAACAAGGGAAGGTCCTGAAATTATTGCAAGCTACAGAAAAAAGAGATTGCCTGTTTTTTGTGAAACTTGCCCACATTATCTAATGCTTACGGACAATATATTCGAACCTAAATTCCCGAACGGGATTATGTATATGTGCAGCCCCCCTCTCAGAAAGAAAGAAGATATCGAGGCACTTTGGGAAGCTATAAAAGCTGGAAAAGTGCATACAATAGGATCGGACCATGTTGCATTTAGCAAAAAACAAAAGGAAGATCACTGTGCTACATTTGTTGATATTCCAAACGGCTTTCCAGGATGTGAAGTGCGTGTGCCAATTATTTTCTCTGAAGGAGTTAAAAAGAGAGGGTTGAGCTTGCAGAGGTTTGTTGAAGTGGTGAGTACAAATGCTGCCAAGCTTTTTGGTTTGTACCCGAAAAAGGGTGTTATCGCTCCAGGTTCTGACGCAGATGTGGTTATAATCGATCCAGATAAGAAGCACTCGCTTAATGCAGCAGATTTGCATATGGGAACGGACTTGAGCGTATTTGAAGGTATGGAGGTGACAGGTTGGCCTGTGATGACCATCCTTAGGGGAAAAGTAATAGTCGAAAATGAAAAATTCGTTGGGAAGCCTGGCGAAGGAGAATTTGTTAAAGGAAGAATAGAAGATTACATAATTGACACACTCTAAAATTCGAGGTTAATAAGTGGATATGATAAATAGGTTAAAAGAAGATTTAATAGAAACAGGGCAAATGGGTAGAACGCTGCCGAGGAGAATTGAGAGATATGGCCAGCTAGATCCCCAAAAAGGAGTAACTAGGCCAACTGGAACCGAAGCTAACAGAAAAATAAGAGATTACGCTGTAGAATGCATGAAAGAGGTAGGACTTGAAGTAAAGATCGATAAAGTAGGGAATATCTTTGGCAGAAAAGAAGGTTCCAAAACAAATAAAGGTACAGTCATGTGCGGATCTCATTTAGATTCCGTTATAAATGGTGGAATGTTTGATGGTGCCCTTGGTGTTTTTGGTGCTATAGAAGCCATTAGAAGAATAAATCACGAGGGCTTTCAGAATGAGAGGCCTCTAGAGGTAGTAGTTTTTACCGCGGAAGAAGGCTCAGCATTTAGGCAAACTCTCTTGGGCAGTTCAGTTTTAACTGGTAAAACAAAACCGGAAGAGGCTTTAAGCATGAAAAATGACAAGGGGGTAACACTTGAAGAGGCATTAGGGAATATTGGGTACAAAGGAGATTTTGGAAGAAGTTTGGACGATGTAGAGTATATGGTGGAAATGCACGTCGAACAAGGGCCTGTTCTACATCGGGAGAAAATACCTATTGGAATTGTTGAGAAAATTTCCGGCGTGGCGTGGCTTATCGCAACTATATTAGGGCAGGAAAACCACGCTGGAACAACACCTATGAAAATCCGGAAAGATGCTTTGGTTGCAGCTTCGGATATTATATCCTTTATCAGCAAACGAGCTAACGAGATGGTGGTGAAACTAGGTACTTCTACGGTGGGAACAGTTGGCAAATTGAATGTGTTTCCCAATGGAACCAATATAGTTCCAGGAAAGGTGGAAATGGGGATAGATATAAGAGATGTTGTACCACAAAATATGGAAAGCCTAAAGAATGAAACCTTGAAGGCTATGAAAGATATTGAAAAAAGTTACGGAGTCGATATCAGCACGGAACTGCCACCCATGCACATGCCAGCCTCATTATCAGATGAGGTTGTTAATACGATTGATAACTCTGCAAGACAGGTTGGCGTAATGACAAGAAGAATGAATAGCGGTGCTGCGCACGACTCACAAAATATGGCTGAGAGTATAAAAACAGGAATGATTTTTGTTCCAAGTATTAATGGGATAAGTCATGGGCCACTAGAATGGACAAACTGGGAAGATATTGAAAATGGGCTTAAGGTGCTAAATCAGGTCCTTAAAAACTTATCAAGGATTGCGGAAGAATAGTATGAAATGAGGATAAAGATAATAAATCCAAATACTTGTGCGGGCATGGCCAAGTCAATCGGAATAATGGCCCAGAAGTGTGCTAGGTTGGGGACGGAAATTGTAGCTGTAGGTCCGGAACGAGGCCCAATTTCAATCGAAGATCATTACGATGAGGCATTAGCTGCGGTTGGCGTTATGGAAGAGGTGAAAAAGTGATTAAGTGACGGATTTGATGGATATATCATTGCTTGCTTTGGCGACCCTGGTCTTTATGCGTGTAGGGAGATATCGGAAGCTCCATTTATGGGAATAGCTGAAGCATCTCTCTTTATGGCATGCATGTTAGGGTATAAGTTTTGGTTCCTCACGCTCCAGGCAAGGTAGATCGTAGGAAGGCTCCACGTATTTTCAGGAAGAAGTATTCAAAGTCTCGGTAACCAAAGGCTATTCTCTTGATGACCTTGATCTTGTTGTTCATCCCCTCCAAGAATGACGTGTTAATCTTGTGCTTACAATGAGCCAAGATCCCATTCAAATGCGTCTTGAGGCTTCTGGCGAAGTTCTTTACCGCCTTGATCCGAGTACGAATGGCCCAACTGTACCAGCGCTGAAACCACTTGACTGCCGCCCCTTCATAGGTGTAGCGCCAAAGATGACTGAGCTCCTCTTGGAGCATGTACACGGTGAACAGTCGTCTGTTCAGCTTGAATGCCTCATCCAGTCGCCGTCGATCCTTGCCCCCTAGCCCGACTTTACCGCCCTCATTTCGCAAGCTTGCATGTGAACAGGGAAAATCTTACGAATCCTGTATGACCTAACGGGAGGCGTATCGGTTAAGAGCGAGGACCTCATAGAGTTCTCGCTGCTCAGGCGACATCGCAGTGATTGTGGTCCGGATTGCTGCTTTCCCACCGCGAACTTGCGGCGGGAAGATCATCACCAACTCTCGGATATCGCCGAGTAGCTCGAGCATCCGTCGCATCGATAGATCGATGCCCTTCCTGTGGAGTTCCCGTTGCAAGAGGCTTACCAACATCAGCGCGAGCACACAGGTGAAGACGTGCACGCGAACCTTTTGGTCTGTCCAGTGATATTGTGTGATGAGCGACAACTAAAACTCCCGGCTGGCGACAATTAGAACTCCCGTTTTGAGAGCTTAAGTTTAGACTGTCTAACCTTCTGATTAGGAGGAGGTTAGGTGGTCACAGATCAACAAGTGAGGTTGATGATGAAGCTCAGCAAAACGGAGAAGACGTTGTCGCTTGCAGCGGCGAAGGCAGGGATGGATGAGAAGACGGCTCGGAAGTATCACCGATTGAGGAGACTTCCGAGTGAGGTGCAGGTTGAGCATGCCTGGCGGACACGTGATGATCCGTTTGCCGAGGTATGGGATGAGGTGTGCTCGAAGCTGGAGAACAATCCTGGGCTGCAGGCAAAGACGCTGTTTGAAGACTTACAACGGCGCTACCCGGGGCGGTTTGCCGACGGGCAGCTGCGGACACTGCAACGGCGGGTGAAAGTGTGGCGAGCACTGGAAGGGCCGGGTAAGGAGGTGTTCTTCCCCCAGAAACACTTTCCCGGGGTGCTGTGCCAATCGGACTTCACCCACATGGATTCCCTTGGGGTGACCATCGCGAGGCAGCCGTTCGATCACCTCATCTACCACTTCGTGCTAACTTACTCGAACTGGGAGACAGGCAGTATCTGTTTCTCGGAGAGTTTTGAGAGTCTGGCAGAAGGGTTGCAGGGTGCGCTGTGGGAGCTGGGTGGTACCCCGGTGTTCCATCAAACGGACCGCATGTCGGCAGCGGTATCGAACCTGAGTGAGAAGAAGGAGTTCACGAAGCGATACGAGGCGCTGTTACATCACTACGGCATGGATGGGCGGAAGATTCAACCGGGCAAGGCCAATGAGGATGGTGATATTGAGCAGCGGCATCACCGGTTCAAGGTCGCTGTTGACCAGGCACTGATGCTGCGTGGTAGCCGGGACTTTGTCAGCCGGGAGGCGTACGAGACATTCTTACGTCAGTTGTTCAACCAACTGAACGCTTCACGCCGTGGCCGGCTAAACGAGGAGATGGGGCGTCTACGCCCACTTCCCCAGCGACGGCTTGACGCGAGCAAGAAGTTACGCGTCAAGGTCGGCCCAAACAGCACGATCCCTGTCCAGGGGAACGTGTACGCGGTGCACAGCCGCCTCATCGGGGAACACGTTGAGGTGCGTCTGTTCGCGGAGCACCTGGAAGTCTGGTACGCACAGAAGAAGGTTGAGACCATGCCTCGTATGCGGGGTAAAGGTCGCCACCACATCAACTACCGCCACATCATTGACTGGTTGGTGCGCAAGCCCGGTGCGTTCGCGCAGTATCGCTACCACAACGACTTGTTCCCTTCAAGCCGCTTTCGCATCGCCTACGATGTGCTCAAGCAACAGACACCATCCCGAGCCTCCAAAGAGTACCTGCAGATCCTCCAGTTGGCTGCTCGTGAGACGGAAGCAGGGGTAGACGATGCACTGCGCGTGTTGCTCGACCAGGAGCAGCCGATTGATGCCAAGGGCATAGAGGCAATGGTCCTCTCCAGGCAGGAGATTCCCCCGGTCACCGATGTAACGATCGATACTGTTGACCTGAGCACCTACGACCAGCTACTCAGTAGCAAGCTACTCAGTAGCAAGCTACTCAGCAACGGGTTGCTCAGTGGCGAGCCACTCAGCTGCCAGGAGGTGGGGGTATGAGTGTACAGACGACTGACATCCACACCCAGGTGACAGAGCGCTTGAAGGAACTGCGGTTACCAGCAGTGCGAGCTTGTTACGAAGAAGCAGCTCAAGTGGCGCAAGAAGAGAGCCTAAGCTATGAACGCTACCTGTTGGAGCTCATCGAGCGGGAGTGTGAGGTCCGCCGACAGAACCGTGTCGAACGATTCTTAAGAGAATCTCGGTTACCACTGGAGAAGACGCTTGATGCGTTGGACCTGAAGCGATTCCCACAGAGGGTAGTCCAGCAAGTGCGGACCCTGGTGGAGGGATCGTTCCTTGACCGCGCCGAGAACATCCTCGCCTTCGGCAACCCCGGCAGCGGCAAGACACATCTGTTGTGCGCCATCGGGCAGGAATTGATCCGAGCTGGAGGACGGGCCTACTTTACGCCCTGCAGTCTGCTCGTTCAGGACCTCTTGCGGGCCAAACAAGGCCTCGCACTCGCTCGGCTCCTCAAACGGCTAAGGAAATATGATGCCATCATCATTGACGACATCGGCTACGTGCAACACAATCGTGACGAGATGGAGGTGCTGTTCACCCTGTTAGCAGATCGCTATGAACGAGGAAGCGTAATGATTACCAGCAACCTCCCCTTCTCGCAGTGGGAATGCATATTCCAGGATCCGATGACCACCGCTGCTGCCATCGACCGGCTTGTTCACCACAGCGTCATTCTAGAGTTGAATATCTCCAGTTACCGCATGGAGCAGGCACAAAGAAAGGAGGTGAAAGTAATATGAAAGGATCACTGGAGCTAAGATGTCATACCCGCGATGCTCCTCAAGAGATCGCCGTGGTCACTCCCCGCGGGTGGGGTATCTCCTGTCCGGCGATCTACTCATTGGGGAAGGTTTGTGCTACTATCGGTGAACGGGAAAAATAATTGGGTCTTTCGCAAGATGGCTGACGAAGGAAGGGGTTGCGACATGAGAAACCTTGTGGTACCAACGGGTTATGTCAATCCAACGGTACCGCTAAAGGAGGTTCTCATGTCGGCAACCGTCTCCCTGGGACCATTGTACCAGTTTCCCGGATGGGTTGTGAACAAGGTTTCAATCCGCTCAAACGGTAGTACAGTTCGAATCTCCCTTCGTCTA
>Ga0315541_1004118_pt1 | contig 10807 bp, 9 predicted proteins | sample SalMarSW160190MG_FD_203095 | JGI IMG/M metagenome (GOLD analysis project Ga0315541, IMG submission 203095) | Salt marsh sediment microbial communities from the Plum Island Ecosystem LTER, Massachusetts, United States - Salt Marsh Sediment SW1601-190 ...
ATCGTCGAAGCGGAGCACTCCCACCTGCGGCTCCAGGGGGATCATGAGCCCCTCGGCGTCGCCCGAGAGGAGGCGCCCGATCCCCTGGTCCACGTCGTCGGCGTGCGCGCTGCTCCGCCCCCCGCTCGCTCGAACGCCGAAGGAGGCGGAGACCCCGAGGGCGCTCCGCGTCACGCTCCGCTCCGGGTCCTCCGCCGGGAGGGCATCCGCGGGCGCGAGCAGGGACCGGTCCAGGCGCAGGCGCACGTTCTCCACCAGCACCTGACCGTCCAGCCACGGTGCGAGCCTCAGGTCCAGGCCACCCCCGAACCCCACCTGGATCTGGCGGACGCGCTCCCGCCCCTCGGGCTCCAATTCCAGGACGCCGCCGTCGGCGGAGAGGACGGGCGCCACCCGCCCGGCGCCCAGACGGAAGAGGACCCCGGACGACCAGAGGGAGGCCTTCACGCGATTCTCCCTCAGCGAGCTGTCGAAGGGACGGTAGCCCGACGTCCAGAACGCCGTGCCCACGGTGCCCGCGGTACGGTACGAGCCCCTGAGCGTCACGTATCGCCCGAACCCCAGGCTCAGGCCGCCGCCCAGGAAGGTCGCGTCCTCGATCCCCACCTTCTCCTCCCAGCGTACCGCGGAGGCCTCCGGGGCCACGCGGACGGTGAGCCCCTGCGCGATGAGGGCGGCGGGGGTCAGAAGTGCGGCGGCCAGCGCCGCCGCGGCATGGCGGAGCCCCGACGGGGCGGCGTGGGGAGGCATGGTCACCTCAGGACGGGTTGGGAGCGAGCCAGTGTGTGAACCACTGCCGCAGCCGGCCGAGACGGTCCACCAGGAGCCAGGGCTCGCCGGTGCGCGACAGGTCGTGGTTGGAGCGCGGGTAGCGCACGAACTCCACGCTCACGCCCTGCTTGCGGAGCGCCATGAACCACTGCTCGGCGTCGGTCATGGGCGTGCGGTGGTCCTCCTCGGACTGCACCATGAGCGTGGGCGTGCGCACCTGATCCACGTACTTGATGGGGGAGAGATCCCAGTACAGGTCCGGGTTGTCCCAGGGCTTTCCGTAGAACTCGAACTCGGTGAGCCCCTGCGCCTCCGAGGTGCCGTACCAGGAGAACCAGTTGCTGATCATCCGGTCGGTCTGGGCGGCCTTGAAGCGCTGCGTCTTCGTGGTGACCCATGCGGTCATGAACCCGCCGTAGCTCCCGCCCGTGACGCCGAGGTTCGAGGCGTCCACGTCGGGGCGCTGGATGGCGATGTCCACCGCCTTCATCAGGTCCTCGTAGTCCTCCCGTCCCCACCGCCCGCGGGTGGAGTACGTGAAGTCGGCGCCGTAGCCGCCGGAGCCCCGGGGGTTGGTGTAGAGCACGAACATCCCGGCGCCGGTGAGGTTGTGGAACTCGTCGAACCACCCCTCGCCGTAGGCCGAGTGGGGCCCGCCGTGGATGTAGAGCACCAGGGGATACTTCTTGCCTGCCTGGTATCCATGGGGGAACTGGAGCCACGCCTCGATCTCCAGGCCGCCCACCGACGTGTACGTGAAGCGCTCCGCCTTGGGCCAGGCGATCTCGGCGTTCAGCTCGTCGTTGAACCCGGTGAGCTTGCGCTCACCCTTCCCGTCGATGCCGGCGACGAAGAGCTCGGTTGGGCTGTCCACCGACGTGGCCACGAAGGCCACCGTCTTGTGCGCGGCGTCGTAGGTGAACCCGCGGATGGCGCGCCGCCCGGAGACGACCTCCTTCATGGTGCCGCTCTTGGGGTCCACATGGAAGAGGGCCGTGCGGCCGCCCACGGAGGCCGACATGGCCATGAGCCCGTTCTTCATCCACACCGCGCCGTTGGGCTCGTACTGCCAGCTTCCCAGGATGTTGCGGGGTTCCCCGCCCTGGGTGTCCACCACCCAGATCCTGCCGCTGGACGTGCGCGTCAGGCTCGACTCGAAGGCGATCTGCTTCGAGTCCGGAGACCACACGATCCCGCCTTCCGTCCCGTTCTGCGTGGTCAGTCGCCGGGGCTCGCCCCCGCCGGCGGGGATGACGAAGATGTCGCCGTCGTTGCGCGGCGCTTCGTCCCGGGCGGCGTCGTAGGGGAGGCGGGCCAGGGAGTCCCGCTCGGCCTGCACCGCCGAGTCCGGGCGCAGCGCCGGGTCGGCGACGAACGCGATCCACTTGCCGTCCGGGGACACCACCGCGTTCCTGTGCGAGTAGAGGGCGTCGGTGAGCTTCGTCTTCGCGGTGTCGCCGAAGGCCTGCTTCCAGATCTGGGCGGCCTCCCACTTCCGGGCCTCGCGGCGGCCGGGGACGAAGCCTCGGCCGTTGGCCTTGTAGGGGAAGTCGAGGAGGTGCATCCCGTCGAAGCGCTTCGCGTCCACGGGCGCGGTCACGGCGGAGAAGGGGGGACGGGCCATGGGCTTCATGCGCGCGAACGGGTCGGCCTTCTCCTCGGCCTCCTTGCCCTCCTTGGCGGCGGCGCCACTCGCCGTGTCCGCCTCGGTCCACACGGCGAAGCCGCCGCCGGTGGGCACCGAGCCCTCGGGCCAGTCCTTCATCTGGAAGGCCTCGCCGGAGGGGGAGCGGTCCATGCGGAGCACCCAGGTGCTCCCCTCTCCTCCCTCGCGCCGGGACGTGAAGAAGAGGTACGCGCCGTCGTGGGACCAGCGGGGGTTGGAGCTCTCGGTGCCGGGGGAGGTGAGGCGCACGGGCTCGCCGCCCGCGGTGGCCACCATCCAGATCTCCGAGTGCCTCTGGTTCTCCTCCTCGTCCACCGTGGTGACGGTGAATGCCACCCAGCGGCCGTCGGGGGACATGGCGGGGGAGGAGAGGTTGGTGACCCGGTACCAGTCCTCCGGCGTGAATGCCCTCCCTGCCGGCGCCGGCGCGCCGGCGTCCTGGGCGAAGGCTGGGGTGGCCAGGGTGAGGAGGGCTGCGAAGAGGAGGAAGGAGCGGCGCATGGCCAGATCTCGGCTGGATTGGTGTGCGGGAGTGCTGTCGGGCACTCACGCGACGATAGAGAAAGCACGACGCGCGTGCCAGGCCTCCACGCCCGCGGCGTCTCCGCCCCGACTTCGCCGCCCTACTCCAGCGCCCGCGCCTTCCGCCCCTGCGCCACCCCCAGAACGAGAGCTACGGCGAGCCACGCGCCGGCCACGGGCACGTTGAGGAAGGCGATGGCGCCGAGACCCAGCCCCGCAGCCACCAGCCCGTCGTACGACCAGGCGCCCACCTGGTCGCCTGCCCGGTAGACGAAGGTGTCGATGAGGTTCTTCGCCTTGTACTTGTCCTCGCGGGGGATGACGGTGTACAGGGCCTCCATCGCAGGCTTCATCATCCCGTAGTTCCAGCCGCGCCGGAGCACCTGGACCGCCATGATGGCCACCAGCCCCGGGTGGAAGCCGATGACGGCGAATCCCACCGCGGTCACCAGCGGGAGGGTGGCCAGGGCCCACCCGAGCCCCAGCCACTTGACGATGCGGCCGGTGAGGAAGAGCTGCGTCAAGAGGGCCAGGAGGTTCACCCACAGGTCGATCTGCGCGAAGAAGGACGTCCTGGCGCCCGAGTCGGCGAAGCTCCGGGACACGATGTCGGCCTGCTGGAAGTACAGCGCCGTGGACGTGATGGTGAACAGCAGCATGTACAGGACGATGCCGAGCAGATAGGGGGACCTGGCGGCCCTCGTGATCCCCGCCAGGACACTCCCGCCGATGGGGACGTACTCGTCCTCGCGCTTGCCGATCCCCAGCTCGGTGACCCACCCGCCCAGCCGGTGCACGCACCACACCGCGGCCTCGAGGACGAACGCCGACACCAGAAGGAGGTTCACCGGCCCCAGTCCACGTGCCAGCACCGCCGTGATGGCCGAGCCGGTCATGGCTCCCAGCGTCCCGCCCACGGCGATGAACCCGAACAGCCGCTTTCCCTGCTCCGAGCGGTAGATGTCCGCCATGAACGCCCAGAACACCGATACCACGAAGAGGTTGAAGACGCTGGTCCAGTTGAAGAAGACGCGCCCCACCCACACGTCGGCTGCGTCGGGCAGCACGCGCATGAGGAGGAAGAAGACCACCAGGTTCAGGCTGAAGAACCGGTAGGCGATGGGGATGAACTGCCGGCGGGGATAGCGGGCCACGATCCAGGTGAAGAGCGGGTGGGCCATGAGGGTGCCCGCCAGCGTCCCGGCGAAGAGCCACGCCAGGTTCTCTACCCCGCCCCGCACCCCCATCTCGTCGCGGATCGGCCGCAGGATGTAGTAGGCCGTCAGCACCAGGAAGAAGTAGAGCGCCGAGATCAAGAGGATCTTGACCTCGTGGGGCTTCACGTCCACGAGCCTTCCCAACGCGGACGCGAAGGGGGGCGGAGGGTCGGAGGCTCCGGATCCCTTCCCGGCGTCGCCGGGCGGGGCCGGCGGGCGGGGGTCAGGACTCATGGGACCTCCGTGGAATGGGAAGGGGGACCAGGCCCCAATGGACCCGGTCCCCCCCGTCATGTGCAAGCCCGCACGGGGCCTCGCGGCTCAGGCTCAGGTGAAGCCGCTGTGTCCGCACCCACCCGAGGAATGCCCGCTCCCGCCCGAGTGGGACCCGGCAATGACGTTCACCGCCGTGAACGTCCGCTCCACCCGGGTGGAGCCGCAGGCCGTGCACACGCGCCCCTGGCCGTCGGCATACGCGGACATCGAGAGGCGCACCTCGAAGGAGGCGCCGCAGTCCTGGCACACGAAATCGTAGCTTGGCATATGAATTAATATAGATAAATACATATCACACGCCAAGGGCCACGCGTGAAGACGTCCGAAAGGGGGACGGGCTCGGGCTCAGCTCTTCTTGCTCGTCTTCACGAACACGCCCGAGAACACCCGCTCCACCCTGGTGCTCTTGCACTTCGGGCACTTGGGCCTGGCCTTCTCGTGCGCCGAGATCGTCTGGACGATCTGAAAGGCGCGCCGGCAGGCCTGGCAGCGATAGTCGTAGGTCGGCATCGTGATCACCTCGTTGTTGTCCACATGCTAATTCCTGACTGGGCCCGAATGGGTGGCCAGTCTATTCTTGACCTTCGATGTAGTGGTCCGGGTAGTACTTCCGTAGGCACTCCGGGCACATGCCGTGGCTGAACTTGGCGTCGGTACGCCGCGCCACATAGACTTCGACCTGACTCCAGGAACCCCGCTCGTCGCGGATCTTCTTGCAGCCCGCGCAAATGGGGAGAAGGCCGCTCAGGGTCTTCACGCTGGCCAGCGCCTCTTGCAGGCTCGCCATCAGAGCCTCGCGCTGAAGTTCGGCCTCCTTGTGCTCCGTGATGTCCTGGATCGTGCCGTGCATCTTCAGGGGGCGCCCCTCGGCATCGCACTCCAACTCGCCCAATCCGTGTACCCAGCGTTCGGACTGGTCGTCGTGTCGGACGATGCGGTATTCCTTGTCGAACGGTCGCCCCTTACCAAGAACCTCGTTCTGCAGGAAGTCCACCATCATTGCGCGGTCGTCCGGGTGGAGCAGGGCCGCCCATCCTTCCACGGAGCGCACGTATGCCTGGTCTATCCCAAACACCGTGTCCAGCATGTCCGAGCTTCTCCAGGAACCTGTGAGGGCATCCAGGACATAACTGCCCAAGCCCGCGATACGCTGCGATTCTCTGAGCATGTGTTCGCTCTCGCGGAGCGCGTCTCCCGTCCGCTTCCGCTCGGCGATCTCCACTCTCACCCGCTGCATCGCATGGGCGAGATCTCCGGCCCGAGTCGTGGCTTCAATCCGCAGGCTGGTCTGCTGCATCTGGAATGCGTACTTGCGGAGCTGGCCAACCTGTCTCTCCAGGAAGACATCCGCGCTGTCGCGGCTCAGCGCCTCATCCGGTGTGCCGGATTCATGACGTGCGGGGAGATGCTCAGCGAGGTGCCTCCGGTATGAGGCTTCCATCGAGCGCACCTTGGCACCTGCACCCCAGCGGTCATAGCACACATAGGCTTGCTGCCAGTATTCATGCGCGAGCTGTTCGTTCCCGCGTTCCAGCCAGAATGCGGAAGCCCGTTCATTGGCCATGCCTTCCCACTGCACGAACCCGCCGGCCCGAGCTGCTTCCACCGCCCTGTCATAGAGCTGCATGGCTTCAGCCGGCCGCTGGTCGATCTTCGCCAACTCGGCCGCGGCAAGCAGGTGCTTGTGTTCGAAGTTGTCGGGGCAGTTTTCGGCCCAGATGCGAAGCCTGCCCATCATCTGGTCCAGTTCCGCTCGCCACCTGGACTGCCGCGCTTCATCCGCCCTTGCATGGAGCGCGGTGAGAATCAGCACCCTCGCGAACACGTGTTCGGGCCAGGGCAACAGCCCCTGGGTCCCCACCGTGTAGATCAGCGGCTCGGTCTTGTCGGACAGCTCCAGCGCAGCATCAGGGTTGCCGGACACCAGGAGGGAGAAGGTCTTGAGAACCTGGTATATGCAGGTGACCTGGATGTTGCAATGCGCCTCGACGCGCTGCAGAAACTCCCCTTCCGACCAGGCGTCGTTCCCATTCACCACTGGACCTTCGCCTGACAGGAAAGAGAAGATGTTCAGCCCGCCGTCCAACAGGTCTATGGCCCATTGATTGACGTGGACCCGGCTGAATTCGAGCGACCGCTGCGTCTCCTGAATCAGGCCCGCCAGCGGGACACCCTGGTAGAACCGGCAATACATGTCGTGGCCGAAAGCATAGGCGGCGTACTGCAGATTGCCCGACCGCAATCCGATGTCGTACGCATCCGCATAGTCCTGCGTGCCGTACCTGAGGTGCTTGAACCAGTGCCGGATCGAACTGCCGATCATCAGATGGAACACGCTCTGGTGGGACGGCGCTCGGAACGTGCCGGTCATGAGACGCGTCGCCAGCTCACCGAACTCCCTCGCCGTGGCGTAGTCGCTGTCCACCCACCCCAGAAGCCCGCCGAATGCCGTGTGGCTGTACCCGACCTGCGGGATATTGCCGTAGCGCAGCGTGAGGTTGACCACCTTCGGGACGATCACGCCCCAGAGCCGCTGGTCCGACCGGTAGCAGGGTGGCCCCATCGTGATCAGGATCTGTGACGCCATGAGCATCTCAGGATGGCTCATGACCGGCAGTTCGGTCAGCGAGGAGACCAGGCGGCCCCCCAGTTCGTGGCGCACCTGCGCGATCTCATCGTTGCGCGCCTCCTCGTATCCTCTCTCCGGCAGGTTGATTCCCAGCGCGGCCAGCGCCTGTCGTCCTGTCGCGATTGCCTCCGCATACCTGGCCAGCAAGGTGTATTGAACGATGAGCACGTTGAGGGCAGCCGCCTTCTCTATTGGCGTCCCGGCACGGGCCACGGCCCGCCGGACGCAATCCTCACCCTCGGCGCGGCTTCCCTCGAGAAACTCACACGTTGCTCGCTCAGTCAGGAGCTGCATCATCAATTCGTGAGAATTGCGCCACAGCTGTGGAGCGAGTCCGGGGACTTCCAGGACGCTGCTCGCCGCCCGGTAGAACTCAAGCGCTGAGCGGTAGGCGGTGGCAGCGTACGCCTGGCGCGCAGCGGCGATGTTCAACGCCACGAGCCTCGCCTGCTCCGCAGCATCCTGCATGAGGTGACGCCCCGCGTTCAGGTCGCTCACAACCTCAAACAACCTCTGGGCAAGCTGGTCCGGACGAAGGCTGGCCAGCAACAGTCTGCCGATCTTCAGGAGGATGTGCGGACGCTCCGCCGGCTCGATCAGCGAATGCGCCGCTTGTTGCACCCGGTCGTGCAGGAACGAGCAAGTCGTGGGGACATCACCATCCTCCGCAGGACGGTTGCTCCCGTCACCGGTCAACGGCAGGAGCAGAGTCGCTGCCTGACCCGAGAAGAGCAGCGCCAGGCACTCCCGGGGATCTCGTCCGCTGACGATGCTCAGGGTGTCCAGGTCAAAACGATTGCCGAGGCAGGAGGCCAAAGAGAAGAGACTCTGGCTGTCCTCATCCAGGCGGCGGAGTCTCAGGACGAACAGCTCGGCCAAGTCGCCGGGCAGGTCCCCCCCCGTCGATCAGGCCAGTCCGCCATCGCCAGCAATTTCGAGCCTTGTCGAACCAGATCAAATCGAATTCGTGGAGAAAGCTGAGGAACGACCGCACGAAGAACGGATTTCCCAGCGTCTTGCCGTAGATGAGCGCCGTCAGTTCCTCGACGTCTGCCGCGGCGGGTTGCAGCGTGTCAGCTACCATCTCCTGCACATCGTGCGCGGTGATGTTCTCGACGTGAAGCACCTCGACAGGGACGGCATGACTCCGGAGATCGTCTATCGCGATCATCAGCGGATGGCCGGAGCGCACCTCGCTGTCCCGGTAGGAGACGATCACCACCAGGTAGCGCAGGGTGGTTCCTACCTCCAGCTGCCTGAGCAGGTCACAGGATGCGGCGTCGGCCCATTGCCAGTCATCGAGGAACAGCACAAGGGGATGTTCCGGCCAGCAGACGACCTTCAGGAAATTGCGACACACGCCGGCGAATCGGTGCCGGGCTTCCTGCGGGCTGATGTCCTCCAGGGGTGGCTGCGCTCCGAGGAACGCCTCGAATTCCGGGACGAGGTCCACCAGCACCTGACCCAGGCTCCCGACTGCCTCGATGATATCGGCCTTGAATCGTGATCGTTGCTGCTCATCCCCGGACTGCAGTTCCCGGCACAGCTCCGCGAGCGCCTGCCGAAACGCGAAGTAGGGGATGTTCTGCTGGTATTGGTCGAACTTGCCCCTGATGAAGAATCCGTTTCTCTCCCGAATCGGCACCTGAAGCTCTTGCACCAGCGCGGTCTTTCCCACTCCGGACAAGCCGGGAACCAACAGGATTTCGCCATGACCGCTGCTGATGCGCTCGAATGACGCGAGCAGCGTGGCCATGTCCCGGTCGCGCCCGTACAGCCTGTTCGAAATCGTGAGTTGATCCATGGCGTCCTCCTGGGCGAGTGCGAGCCGCTCACCCGCCCGGATGGAACAGGTCCGCATGATGAGCATGGCTAGACTGCGCAGGGACGTCTATCGCCCAAAGGGAGTAACCTCCGGGCTACAGGCGGTCGGCAGGGAGACCTTGGGCTTTGGCACCGATCAGACTAGCCTTGGTACAGGGCCGACCCGGCCCGGAGGACGCCCGACGATGGAAGAGAGGATCACAGGCAGCTGGCCCGGCGGGCCGAAGCGCGAAAGCGATCCGCGGAAGCGAACCCGCCCGCCCCGACTCCGGCGGGTGGAGGACCTCGAGGCGGCGCTCGCTGCACGGTCGCTTCGAGCGAGGCGCAGGGCCAGGTCTAGGCGGATCGTGCTTGGTTTCGCGTTTTCCCTGGCGATCGCGGGCAGCATCGGTTGGGTTCTGGGCAAAGCCAGCCACAGAACCGCCGAGGACGTGAGCGCCGAACACGCCACCGCCAGGCGGCGGGATCTGGACATCTCCGCCGAGGTCAACCGCACCCTCCTCGAGCTTTGGAAGATGGAGAACGTGCAAGCCGCCCGGAACGGCGGCCGAATCCGCTGACAGCCGGGGAGAAGCTGACCTTGAGCAATCGCATCGGCTGGCAGGACCTGCGTTCGATCAGCGCCCAGCGCGGTCGGGTCCTCGTGGTGGAGGACGAGCCCGAACTGCGACGCGTTCTGCAGAAGCTCATCACCGGGTTCGGCTACACCGTGCACGCGGCCGGGTCGGCCGAGGAGGCGGACCTCTGCCTGACTGCCGGGCGCTTCGACGTGTGCCTCCTCGACATCGAGCTTCCCCGCATGAAGGGCGTGGAGTTCCTGAGCTGGGCCCTTAAGCGCGATCCGGAGTTGGCCGTGATCATGGTGACCGGCCTCGACGCTCCCGAGCTGGCTGTCGAGTGCATCAAGGCGGGCGCCCGCACGTACTTGGTGAAGCCGGTGACGGGGGCCTTCCTCAAGCTCGCGCTCCAGGACGCGGTGGCGGTCCGGCGCATCCTCGTCGAGCGCAACGACCTCGCGAGCGGGAACTGACCGAGAACCATGTCTCGAATCCTGATCGTCGACGACAACATGGAATTCAGGCGGGGACTCGGCAAGGCGCTTCGCCAGCATGGCTACGATGTCACGGAGGCCCGGGACGGCCGCGAGGCCATGGTCCTCCTTCGCGAGAATCCCCAGGATCTCGTCATCACGGACATCAATATGCCGGAGATGGATGGGATCGAGGTCCTGAATGAGCTGCGGGTAACCGACACTCCGGTGCCCGTCATCGCCATCTCCGGAGGCGGTCGCGTCCCCAAGGCCTTCCTCCTCGGCAACGCCAGCATCCTCGGGGCGGTCGAGACCATCGAGAAGCCGTTCGAGCTCGCCGCCCTCCTCGGGATCATGGAGCGGCTATTGGCGGGCGGCCCGGGCCAGGAGTGATCGACCCGTCAGCGTTTCGGTTCGCGCATGGGCTCAACCGGGACCTTCACCCTGAGCCGGGTGCCGCCTCCGGGCCGCCGCTCCACATCGACCGTTCCTCCGAGCCGTACTGCCCGCTCCCGCATCCCGATCAGGCCGAACGATCCGTGGCTCTGCGTCTGCTCGTCCGTGATCCCGATCCCATCGTCGAGGACTTCGAGCACGAGGTCCTCTCCCGCCACGCGCAGGCTGACGTCCACCCGATTCGCCTGGGCGTGCTGCCTCACGTTCGCCAGGGCCTCCTTGAGAATGCGGTAGACCACCAGGTCACGCTCCGGGAGAGCCTGCAGGGTGCCGACTCCCACTACCAGAACGATCTCGGTTCTCCACCGCTCCTGGTACTCCGACACTTCGGCCTCGACCGCAGCCTGGAGTCCGAGCACATCCAGTATCGGGGATCGGAGTTCGCTGGACATGCGGTTCACTCGGTCCACGGAGTC
>Ga0315541_1004121_pt1 | contig 10804 bp, 9 predicted proteins | sample SalMarSW160190MG_FD_203095 | JGI IMG/M metagenome (GOLD analysis project Ga0315541, IMG submission 203095) | Salt marsh sediment microbial communities from the Plum Island Ecosystem LTER, Massachusetts, United States - Salt Marsh Sediment SW1601-190 ...
GGGGGAGAATCCTGTATAATACATGATTAACCAAGAGACGATGGGGAAATACTGTGCATGAAGAAGTAGCCTGCGCAGCGAAGAGGAATGGCGAGAATGTGAAAACGGCGTTTGTGTACGGGTTGTTATGTGTGGTTTCCGCCCTGGGGTTAAATGCCCACGGGGCGGTTTGTTTTTATTCGTAAGTGGCAAAGGAGCAGGGGGAGATGGCAGGAAGGAGGGTTAACAACGGCGTGACACTGGGGTTCGAAGAGACGCTGTGGCAGGCGGCGGACAAGATGCGCGGGCACATGGACCCGTCGGAGTACAAGCACGTTGTCCTCGGGTTGATCTTCCTCAAGTACATCTCCGATGCGTTCGAGGAACGCCGTCAGGAAATCGAGCAAGAGCTGGCCGATCCAAAGAGTGAGTGGTTCGTGGCCGAGCCGATGCTTCGCTACGAGGAAGCCGAAGACCGCGACGCCTACAAGATGGCTAACGTTTTTTGGGTGCCGAAGGAGGCGCGATGGGCGTATCTTCAAGAACGCGCCAAGCAGCCGGAGATCGGTAAGCTCTTCGACAATGCCATGGTCGCCATCGAGAAGGAGAACCCGCCGCTCAAGGGCGTCCTGCCCAAGGACTACGCCCGTCCGGCGCTCGACAAGCAACGGCTGGGTGAACTGATCGACCTGATCGGCACCATCGGCCTGGGAGACGCGGAGAACCGCTCCAAAGACATCCTCGGCCGCGTCTACGAGTATTTCCTCAATCAGTTCGCGAGCAAGGAAGGGAAGAAGGGCGGTGAGTTCTACACGCCCCGCTGCATCGTCAAGCTCCTCGTCGAGATGATCGAGCCGTACGAAGGTCGTGTGTTCGATCCGTGCTGCGGGTCGAGCGGGATGTTCGTGCAGAGCGAGGAGTTCATCCGCGCCCACAACGGGAAGGTTGGCGAACTGTCGATCTACGGCCAGGAATCGAACCCGACCACCTGGAAGCTCGCCAAGATGAACCTCGCCATCCGCGGTATCGAGGCCAACCTCGGCGGCCAACACGCCGACAGCTTCCACAGCGATCTCCACAAGACCCTGAAGACCGACTTCCTCCTCGCCAATCCGCCGTTCAATGACTCCGATTGGGGCGGCGACCGCCTGCGTGAGGACGTCCGCTGGAAGTTCGGTGTTCCGCCAGAAGGGAACGCCAACTTCGCCTGGGTGCAGCACTTCATCCACCATCTTGCGCCGAACGGGATCGCCGGCTTCGTCCTCGCCAACGGTTCGATGAGCTCGAACCAGTCCGGCGAAGGTGAGATCCGCAAGGCCATCATCGAAGCCGATATTGTCGACTGCATGATCGCGCTGCCCGGACAGCTCTTCTACGGAACGCAGATTCCTGCGTGTTTGTGGTTCATCGCCCGCGACAAGTCGGGCGCACCGACGAAGGGGAGTAGGTCGTTGCGTGATCGACGCGGCGAGACACTGTTCGTCGACGCGCGGCAGATGGGAACGATGGTCGACCGCACGCATCGCGAGCTGACCGACGACGACATCGCCAAGATCGCGGGCACCTACCACGCCTGGCGCGGCGAATCCCCTCTCCCGCTGGGAGAGGGTCAGGGTGAGGGTGTCGCGGAATACCGCGACATACCCGGCTACTGCAAAGGAGCGACGCTCGATGACATCCGCGAACACGGTTACGTCTTGACGCCTGGCCGCTATGTCGGCGCTCCAGAGTCCAAAGCGGATGACGAGCCTTTCGAAGACAAGATGGAGCGGCTCACGTCGGAGCTGTCCGATCAGTTCGCCGAGTCGAAGCATCTGGAAGACGAGATCCGGAAGAACCTGAAGGGGCTGGGATTCGACGCGTGATCACACAAGAGACTGCGCCCTTCGAGGAGTTCTTCGCGATACCCCTTCGGAATGGTTTGACGAAGCCCAAGCGCGTGCGCGGATCGGGAACAAAAATGGTCAACATGGGGGAGCTGTTCGCGCACGACCGCATTCGCGCTGTCGAGATGGATCGCGTGCCAATGTCTGAGAGAGAGCGTGAACTCGCACTCCTCGAAGAAGATGATCTTCTCTTCGCGCGGCAGTCTCTTGTCAGAGAGGGCGCAGGAAAGTGCTCGATCTTCCTTGAGGATACAGAGGAAGTGACATTCGAGTCGCACATCATCAGGGCTCGCCTCGACCGCGCCAAAGCAGAGCCGCTCTTCTTCTTCTACTACTTCCGTTCACCGGAAGGCCGTCTGTTGATGGACACGATCATCGAGCAAGTAGCCGCCGCAGGCGTGCGAGGGAGCGACCTCGCAATGCTGCCTGTTCCCGATCTCCCGCTTGGCAAACAGCTTCGCATCGCCCACATCCTCGGGCCGCTGGACGACAAGATCGAGCTGAATCGGCGGATGAATCGAACGCTGGAGGCGATCGCACGGGCGATGTTCAAGAGCTGGTTTATTGACTTCGATCCCGTTCATGCCAAGGCCGAGGGCCGCGAGCCCGTCGGTATGGACCCTGAAACCGCCGCCCTGTTTCCGGACAGCTTCCAAGACTCCCCGCTTGGCAAGATCCCGAAGGGATGGGAGGTGGGGACTCTCGCTGACTTCTCCTCACTGAATCCCGAAGCATGGTCGAAGGAGACGCGCCCCGCTGTCATCAACTATGTCGACCTATCGAATACGAAGTGGGGACGAATCGAGAAGGTCACCGCATATGCGCAGCAAGGTGCGCCGAGCCGAGCGCAGCGCATCTTGCGACCGCGTGACACTATCGTGGGTACGGTCCGACCCAGTAACGGTTCCTACGCCTTCATCTCCGAGGACGGGCTTACCGGTAGCACGGGATTCGCTGTCCTTCGGCCGCTGAACGTGGAGTACGCGGAGTTCGTTTATCTCGCGGCTACGGCCGCTGAAAACGTCGAAGCGCTCTCACGGTTGGCGGATGGGGGTGCCTATCCGGCCGTACGCCCCGAGGTTGTTGTTGCCACGCAGGTCGTTACGTCAGGTGATGACGTGATCAAAGGATTCTCGCGTGTTTCCGGGCCGCTGCTCGCGGAAACGGCTGAGAACGCGCGGGAATCCCGCATCCTTGCCGCACTGCGCGATGCATTGCTGCCCGAGCTCATCTCGGGCCTTCCACGGGTGGGGGATTTGGATCGGTTCAGAGAAGAGGAGATGTAGTGGATAACCTCCGACGACTTGGTGAACGCCTCTCGATCCCCATCACACCCGATGAAGACGGGTTCATCGGGCGTGAATGTCCGCAGCTGGACTGCGGGGGATACTTCAAGATCGAGCTGGGTACGGGGCTCAAGGGTGAGGGCCTTCCGTGCCACTGCCCGTACTGCGGTCATACCGCAGGGCTCGACAAGTTTGCGACGAAGGAGCAGATTGAATACGCCACATCTGTCGCCATGCGGGAGATCACCGACGCTGTCCACGAGGATCTCAAGAAGATGGAGTTCGAACACAAGCCGAAGGGTGCATTCGGGATTGGGTTTTCATTGAAAGTGAAGCCGGGTCGCCCGATTCCAATCCACTACTACAGGGAAAAGCAGCTAGAAACCGAGGTCGTCTGCTCCAACTGCACACTACGCTACTCAGTCTACGGTGTTTTCGCCTTCTGCCCCGACTGCGGCCAGCACAACTCTCTCCAGATTCTCGACAAGAACCTCGAAGTCGTTGACAAAATGCTCGACCTGGCGGAGGATGTGGAGACAGAGCTTGCCGAGAGGCTCATCGAAAACGCGCTGGAAGATTGCGTTTCGTCCTTCGACGGATTCGGACACGAGCTATGCCGAGTCTACAAGGAGAAAGCTGCCGATCCCGCCAAGGCGGACAAGGCGAGCTTTCAGAACCTCAACAGGGCGAAGCTGACGATCCGCAGGATGTTCCACGTTGATCTATCGGCTGATTTGACAGCCGACGAGTGGCGATCAGCGGTTCGTGCCTTCCAGAAGCGCCATCTCATCGCGCACAAGATGGGAGTGGTAGATCAGGACTACATCACCAAGACGGGCGACATTCAAGCCGTCACCGGCCGGAAAGTGAGCCTCGGAACGGATGAAGTAAGGAGGCTTGTTCAGATTATCAGCAAGCTCGCTCAGAGTCTCTCCAGCGACCTCCAAGAAGCAGGGAAGAACCCATGACAATGCCCTGCGAGATTGTCACACAGATCCATGCGGATGTGGTCAAGACCGAACGCGAATTCAGCTATGCCGTTGCCCTGCGCGATGCGCTCTTGCCGGAACTGCTGTCGGGGAGGTTGGCATGAAACAGAAGACCCGGAAGCTGACGGTCTTGCTCCTCAAGGAGGATCTCGATTCGTTCGAAGATGCAATACGTGCTGACAGAGAAGATGTGCAGTGGCTTGAGCTTCGCGATGATATCGGTCTTGACGGCCGCTTCGCGTACATTGCAAGCCATCCTCATCCGCCAAGCTGGGCCGAGTATGTGGGGCCGGCGTTAGACGGAGATCTTGACAATGCTTTCAACTCATCGAGCTACGGTGTTCTGTTCCTGAACGCAGCTGGAAGGACATTCGCCTTCACGTTTGGCTATGGGTGGAGCCTTCTTAGGTCGGACCTGTATGAGCTTGGCTTCGGCCTGAGAGTGGCTCTGAATCGAGTCGATCCTACTCAGCTGCGTTCGCTCGATCTCCTTGCTTACGAGGATCTTGTCATCACAACGCGTAGACAAACAAGCCGTGGTTCAGAGCTTGGATCGTTCTCGCCGGATGTCGCGACTGACGTCCTTCGCGGAGTTGTAGGTAGTCCGCGCGGCGACCTTGAGTGGGTGAGGAGCATTGGAGGCAAGGATGCTCTTACGATTCGGGCTCCTATCTCCATTGAAGAACTGGGCGGCGCCTTGGAAACCATACTTGAGGCGTACCAGGACGATTCCTACAGAGAACGCTTCGGCTGGATTGACCATCTCGGCAAGGTAGACGACAAAGGAGTCAGTCACGAGCTTGACAGCTCGCTCGTCGAGTACCTCCGGTCGGACACATGGGAGCGTGCCTACCTTGCGCCACCTGAGCCAATCGATTGGGAGAGCGTGGAAGGCTTTGGCTTCAGCGGTACTCGAGACAAGACCCGATATGAGGACTTGGTGATCGAGGACTACTTCACTTCCCTTGGCGAAGACACTCGACGCAACCTTGACATTGAGACCCTGCGACGGCACAAGGCCGGAATCTATTGGACTGGCTTGGAAAGGCTCGACAAGCGCTGGAGCATCTACTCGTGTTTGGTTTGGGAGACTGAGCATCAAGACCGGCTCTATGCTCTGCTCGCGGGCACATGGTTCCAGGTAGAGATCGGCTTTGCTCAGCAAGTTCGTGAGTACCTAGGTTCTATTGACACAACCCCACTTGACCTTCCAAGCGCCCTTCCCGGGGAATGGGAACAGGCATACAACGAGCGAGCCGCGAATTCACGAGAGAATCTTTGCCTGCTGGACAGGAAACTCTTCGCCCTTCCAGGGGCGAATTCGACAATCGAGTTTTGCGATCTCCTGTCGCTCGACAGACAGATCATCCATGTGAAGCGTAGAGCTCACTCTGCGACTCTGAGCCACCTGTTCTCTCAGGGAGCCGTCTCAGCAGAAGCGTTCTTGGCCGAGGACTCACTTCGGGGAGACGTCAGAGCTCACTTGGACGCAAACGGCCTAGGAGCCTTTGTAGGTGTAGTGCCGGTCGGCCGTCCGGTCCCAGGTGAATACGAAATCACGTTCGCCGTAATCGAGAGGCCAGGTTCAGACTGGCCAGACGCGCTCCCGTTCTTCAGTAAGCTGAATCTGATGCAGCGCGCGAAGCATCTGAGAACGTTGGGATTCAGAGTCCACCTTGCGCGTGTCGAGGAGCTGGAGACGTGATCCCGTATGGTTGAAATCTACCCAAACCTCTACGTCGGCCATCAAGGCGACTACGAGTACCAGGTCAAGGGCCAAGATGGCTGGGCTGTCGTTCACGCCTGCAAGGAACCCTACCACCGGCAACTCTTGGGTTACACAACTCGCGGCGCCCCGAAGGATCATCGGGAGTATTTGTTCGCAGAGCGCGGGAATCGCCTGTATCTCAATCTCGTGGACGCAAACGATCCTGCGTACATCCCGAAGGAGGTCATCGACAAGGCGATCGCGTTTATCCACGAGAAGCTGGCAGAGGGATTGAAGGTCCTCGTCCACTGCAACCAAGGAGAATCCAGAGCGCCGGGGATCGGATTCCTCTACCTTGTGCGACACTCAGAAGCCTTGCCTAAGATATCATTGGACGATGCGCTGGCGAAGTTCCGCCAGATCTACCCACCCTTCTCCCCCAGCCGCGGAATCTCCGGCTTCATCACAGCGCATTGGGAGGAATATGCGGATTGAGATAGGTATAGCTGAGGATCAAGGACGGATCCAATGAGAGAAGACGAATCCACAAACACGATTTCGGAGGCGACTCGGAGAAATATCTTCGATTACCTGAGGGCTGAAAGAGTCGATTGGGCAGGCCGTCTACAGGAGACAGACTTCCTATCGCGGCTTTATCATCTCGACGAACTGCCATCCAATGGCTACCGGTTCAAATCGATGTTGGACGACATCTGGCAGCATCGAGTGAATAATCCAATGGACTGGGACGATGATTGGGTCTATGAAGACGCGAGACTTAACCTATATGGATGTTCTGATGAGCAGTTTCTCAACTTCCTCTGCGAAATGCTTCACCCAATCGTTCGTCCTGATGCAGATGAAGTCAGTGACCTCCTTAGCGTATTCAACGAGAACCTGGAAGCTGAAGGTTGGCAGATCGTAGAGAAGGGCCGAATGGCTAACCAACCGGTGTTTGCTGCGCGACGGCTGATCCCCGGGAGCTCGATCAGTCTCGGTAGCATGCAGAAGATCACTCAGGGTCTCAGTGCGGAATACGTCACGCAGCAGGTGAACAGGATGGAAGCTGCTGTTGAGTCCGACCCCGAATTGGCGATCGGAACCGCGAAGGAATTCGTTGAGACGATCTGCAAGACCATTCTTGTGGAACTCGGTGAGGCGCCTTCTAAGAAGGCTGACCTTCTTGACCTCGTAAAGCAAGTTAGGATCAAGCTTGAGCTGCTCCCAGAGAACATTCACGAGAGGGCAAAGGGTGCCAGGACAATCAAGCGCCTACTGAGCAACCTTGGAGCTGCTGCCCAAGGTCTCGCGGAACTAAGAGGTCTCTACGGAACCGGACACGGAAAGGTTGCCGGAACCGGCGGCCTACAGCCTCGACACGCGCGGCTTGCTGTCGGAGCTGCAAGCACCTTGGGCCTTTTCTTCTTCGAAACGTATCAGCAGCGGAAGGGCAGGGAAGGATGAGTACGCCAGATGGCTAGGAAGGTCTACGAATCTCACGTCGAACAAGCCACCCTCGGCTGGTTCGAGGAGCTGAACTGGTCCGTTCTCCACGGCCCCGACATTGCTTTCGACGGTCCGACGCCAGAGCGTAGTTCCTACTCCGACGTCATCCTCTGCGATTGCCTGGAGCCAGCGATCGATTCGCTCAATCCGACCCTTCCTACTGAAGCGAAGGAAGAGGCCCTGCGGAAAGTCCTCCACATCGACTCGCCTTCTCTCATCCTTTGCAACCGTGCGTTTCACAAGATGCTGACGGACGGCGTCACGGTCGAGATTACCGAAGATGGCCGCGTGCGCGGAGAACAGGTGAAGTTGATCGACTTCGAGAATCCAGATGCGAACGACTGGCTGGTGGTGAACCAGTTCACGGTCGTGGACCTGCCCGCGCGCGGCGCGCAGGCGGGGGGTCAGCACAACCGCCGCCCGGACATTGTCGTCTTCGTCAACGGTCTCCCGCTGGCCGTGATCGAGCTGAAGAACCCGGCGGATGAGAGTGCGACGGTCGAGACGGCGCGCAAGCAGTTCGAGACGTACAAGGCTCAGATCCCGAACCTGTTCACGACGAACGAGCTGCTCATCATCTCCGATGGGGAGCAAGCCCGAATGGGAACGATAACATCCCCCAGGGAATGGTTCCTGCCGTGGAAGACAATTTCGGGTGAACGCGTGGCTGCTGCCACTGAACTGGAACTGGAGACGCTGATCAAAGGCGTCTTTGATAGAGAACGGTTCCTCGATCTGGTCCGTCATTTCGTCGTCTTCGAGGACGACCGCGATGTGATCGAGAAGAAGGTCGCTGCCTATCATCAATTCCATGCGACTCGCCGCGCCGTGCAGTCGGTCGTCGAAGCCTCGAAACCGGAAGGAGAGAAGAAGGGCGGCGTCGTGTGGCACACGCAGGGCGCGGGCAAGAGCCTGACGATGGTCTTCTTTGCCGGAAAGATGGTCCTCCACCCTGTCATGCGCAATCCAACGATCGTCGTGATCACAGACCGAAACGACCTCGACAATCAGCTCTTTGGAACGTTTTCGCGCTGTTCCGAGCTTCTTCGCCAAGCGCCGGTGCAGGCCGAAAGCCGCGCCGATCTGCGGAAAAAGCTGCGCGTTGCCTCAGGCGGGGTCGTGTTCACCACGATCCAGAAATTTTTTCCTGAGGAGAAAGGCGATACGCACCCCCTCCTTTCGGACCGCGACAACATTGTAGTGATCGCGGACGAGGCACACCGCAGCCAATACGAGTTCATCACGGGATTCGCAAGACATATCCGTGATGCCCTTCCAAACGCCACGTTCATCGGGTTCACGGGCACGCCGATTGAGTTGTCCGACCGCAATACCTTCGCTGTATTCGGAAACACAATCAGCACGTACGACATCCAGCAAGCCGTTCGGGATAAGGCAACGGTTCCGATCTACTACGAGAGCCGCATCGCGAACCTCGATCTACCCGAGAGCCTCCTGCCTCAGATTGATGAGGAGCTGGAAGAGGTGACCGAAGGCGAAGAGGTCGAGCGGGTTGAGCGATTGAAGACGAAGTGGGCGCAGCTCGAGGAGATCGTTGGGACGCCCAAGCGCTTGACGCTCGTGGTCGATGATCTGCTTTCCCACTTCGACGAGCGGCTTTCAGGGATCGAGGGGAAGGCATTGATCGTCTGCATGAGCCGACGAATCTGCGTCGGGGTCTACAACGAGATCATTCGAGATCACCCGGAATGGCACGATGACGATGATGAAAAGGGCGTCGTCAAGGTCGTGATCTCCGGCTCGGCATCCGATCAGGTGGACTGGCAACCGCACATTCGCAGCAAGGAGCGCCGTGACCGCCTAGCGGAGCGGTTCAAGAATCCGGACGATCCCTTCAAAATCGCGATTGTGCGTGACATGTGGCTCACCGGCTTCGATGCGCCATGCCTTCACACGATGTACGTCGACAAACCGATGAAGGGGCACACGTTGATGCAGGCGATCGCGCGGGTGAACCGGGTCTTTCGCGATAAGCCCGGCGGGTTGATCGTCGACTACATTGGCTTGACTGACGCGCTGCGCAAGGCACTGGCCAACTACTCCGAAGGCGGCGGACGGGGTGAGATCAAATACGATCAAAGAGAAGCCGTAGCGATCATGCAGGAGAAGCTCGAGATCTGCCGGGACCTCTTCGACGGCTTTGACTACACGCCTTACCTCAAAGGAACACAGCAGGAGAAGCTTCGCTTCGCGCCGCTGGCCGAGGAACACATTGTCCAGCAAGAGGAAGGGAAGCAGACGTTCATCAAAGCCGTAGCCGGGCTGTCCCAGGCGTTCGCACTTGCCGTGCCGCAGCCGGAAGCTATCAAGGCACGCGATGAAGTTGCCTTCTTCCAGCATGTGAAGGCGTCTCTCGTTAAGCACACGCTTACGAGCCTCCGGCCCGAGGAGGAGTTGAGCGCCGCCGTTCGTCAGATCGTCTCTAAAGCGATTGCGCCGGATCGCGTGATCAACATTCTGGAAGTGGTGGGGATCGACAAACCGGATATCTCGATCCTCTCCGACGAGTTCCTTGCCGAAGTCCGGGGAATGCCCCAGCGAAACCTAGCCGTGGAAGTATTGACGAAACTACTGAACGACGAGATCAAGATGAGACGGCGGACGAACCTGATCCAGTCGCGTCAATTCTCCGAGATGCTCGCAGCAACCATGCATCGCTACAAGAACCGCGCCATCGAGACCCTGCAAGTGATCGAGGAACTGATCAAGCTTGCTAAGGAGATGCGTGAGGCCGCGAACCGAGGTGAGAAGCTCAGGCTGACGGAGGAAGAGCTTGCGTTTTATGACGCTCTCGAAACCAACGATAGCGCCGTAGCCGTGATGGGGGACGAGGTATTGAGCCAGCTTGCAAGAGAACTAGCTGACACCGTTCGTAAGAACGCGACTATCGACTGGACCCTGCGCGAATCCGCGCGTGCCAAGCTGCGGGTAATGGTGAAACGCACTCTGCGCAAGTACGACTATCCGCCCGATAAGCAGAAGAAGGCAACCGAAACCGTCGTTGCACAGGCCGAGTTACTAGGCGAGGAGTGGGCAGAATAGCAGTGAGATAGGAGGTGATAATGTCCGGAACACTGTTCAAGCAGGTCCAATACGATCTACAAGGGCTAATGAGCGCGGTCCGGATGGCGGGTTCGGGGGGGTTCGGGGGACACATACCATAATTCGAAGAGCAGGCTCTATAGGCTCAGGTCTTGCAGTCCAACACCCGGAAGGTCTCAGATGATACAAACCAGAAAGGAGGTACCCGTGTGGTAAGATTCCTTCACACCTCAGACTGGCAGATCGGGATGAAGGGCGGAGGCTTGGGACAGGCCGGAACACTGGTTGCGCAACAGCGCATCGAAACGATCGACCGAATCCTCTCCATCGCCGAGGAGCACGATGCGGACTTCGTTTTGGCCGCCGGCGATCTGTTCGAGGACAACC
>Ga0315541_1004124_pt1 | contig 10803 bp, 11 predicted proteins | sample SalMarSW160190MG_FD_203095 | JGI IMG/M metagenome (GOLD analysis project Ga0315541, IMG submission 203095) | Salt marsh sediment microbial communities from the Plum Island Ecosystem LTER, Massachusetts, United States - Salt Marsh Sediment SW1601-190 ...
TTCAGATTCCCGGTCACCCGAGACACCCTTGCTTTCGGCTATAAGATTCCGGCCATTACGGCTCCTTCGGGACTAAGGGTCATTAAGCCCCGCACCCGTTAGACTTACTACATGCCCGGCACACCAAATATGTCGCCACTACGTGGCTCAAAAAATAGCAGGTTAATCGACAAATGAACGTAAATCCGATCCGTCAGACCCGAAATGGGTCAGACGGTACCGTGACACCCGGTCTGACCGCTGGCCATGTGAAATACTTTTTCTTAAACCACAGTGCAACATTGACAAGCGATATCAAAACAGGCACTTCAACCAGCGGACCGATCACAGCAGCAAAGGCTTCACCGGAATTAATCCCAAAAACAGCTACTGCCACGGCAATTGCCAGCTCAAAATTATTGCTGGCAGCAGTAAAGGAGATGGTTGCTGTTTTTGAATAGTCCGCCCCGATCTTTTTTCCCATGTAAAAAGAGACCAGGAACATCACAATGAAATAGATAACAAGGGGGATGGCGATCCGAACCACATCCAACGGGATCTTCACGATGTACTCCCCTTTCAGGGAAAACATGACAAAAATAGTGAACAACAGGGCAATTAATGTCAGGGGGTTGATTTTGGGGATAAACCGTGTATGGTACCACTCCTTGTCTTTTACACGAATGAGTATAAAACGGGTTAAAAATCCTGCGATGAAAGGTATTCCCAGGTAGATGAATACGCTTTTGGCAATCTGCCCGATGGTAATATCCACCTGGAAGGACTGCAAACCGAACCATCCGGGCAATACCGTGATAAAGACATACGCATAAAAGGAGAAAAACAGAACCTGGAATATGGAATTGAATGCAACCAGTCCTGCTGCATATTCCGTATCCCCCTTTGCCAGTTCGTTCCACACAATAACCATGGCAATACATCGGGCCAATCCAATCAGGATCAAACCAACCATGTAATGCGGGTAATCCTGCAGGAACAGGATCGCCAGAAAAAACATCAGGACAGGCCCGATCAGCCAGTTCTGAACCAGGGAGAGGGAAAGAATTTTGAAATTCCGGAATACATCTTTTAACTCTTCATACCTCACCTTTGCCAGGGGAGGATACATCATGACGATTAAACCGATGGCGATCGGTATATTGGTGGTATCAACACTCAATCTGTCCCAGAACGAAGCAATGTCCGGGAAAAAAAATCCGGATAAAACACCGATAACCATCGCCAGGAAAATCCAGAGCGTTAAATACCGGTCTAAGAATGACAGTCGCTTGCCTACGTATTTCATCATTTTATTTTCTCATCAATATCTCCAGAATTCAAAGAATTTGTTTATTACAATATACAGGTACAATATAAAATTATCCGACAACAGAACCATAGATTAAACCAGACAGGGTAGCCATGATGGAGACCAGGATTATATAAATAATTGTTTTTTGAGTTCCGATAACGCTCCGGATGACCAGCATATTGGGCAGGGAAAGAGCTGGTCCGGCCAATAACAATGCCAGGGCGGGGCCCTGACCCATTCCATTTTTGAGTAATCCTTCAATAATTGGTACTTCAGTAAGCGTTGCAAAGTACATAAATGCTCCAAAAACAGATGCAAAAAAGTTGGAAAAAAGCGAATTTCCACCAACAAGAGAGGAAACCCAATGATTTGGTATGAGGCCTTCTCCATCAGCTGTCCCAAGCAAAATTCCTGCAATTAATACACCGGCTCCCAATAATGGCAGGATTTGTTTCGTAAAACCCCAGCTTTCATAAAGCCATTCCTTCGGTTCACCTTCTGTCAGTAAAGTCATACCTATCAGGGCGATTGTTGCAGTTACAAATGGAATTGTAGGTTGCCCCCTGAACACCAGTCCGGAAATGGCTACAAGAAGAACAGAAATCAAGACATAATAAACATTAATTTTTAGGATCTTAATCAGGGAATAGGCTAACAGCAAACCAAATCCAGCAGTGATATACCATTTGTTTACCCACAACCAGAAGAAAAACCCTTCACCGGAATCGGGTCTGCCCCAATTGGCAAATAGTAAAATCAGAACTAATACAAAAAAATGGAAAGAAGTTTGCCACAATGGCCTTTCAGCAGGCATTTCCGGAAAACCCATTTGCTGGTCAGCTCTTTCTTTTTCTTCTTTTTTGTATATCAGAGACATAATCAAGCCTATCAATATGCTAAAGACAACTGCTCCGATGATGCGTGCAATCCCAAGTCCAAATCCAAGAATTCTTGCAGTAAGAATAATCGCCAGTATATTTATAGCAGGGCCTGAATAAAGAAAAGTAATGGCAGGCCCCAGTCCTGCTCCCCGTTTATGAATACTGGAGAATAGAGGAAGAATAGTACAACTGCATACAGCAAGGATTGTCCCTGAGACCGATGCAACAAGGGAAGCCATCCATTTTTTTGCTTTGGCCCCAAAATATTTTATGACTGAATCCTGGCTTACAAAAACGGCTATGACACCTGCAATAAAAAATGCAGGAACAAGGCAAAGTAATACATGTTCCTGTGCATACCATTTCGTTAATTCCAGGGCTTCGAATACTGCATTCCTGAACCGGTCCGTTTCAACAGGCAGGAAATAGGCTAATAAAAAGAAACCCAGCAACCAGATAAAAATCCTTATTTCCTTTTTCCACTCCATAATAAAAGCAAAAAATCCCTTTTCATGATGACTGATTTTTAGCTATTAATTCTTTTAATTCTTTTCCTGAAGGAACCCTGCCACTCAAAACAACTTCGCCATTGATCACCAATGCAGGTGTCCTTATTATCCCATATTCCATCATATCGTTGATATCTTCAATCTTACTTACGTCTGCCGGGATATCTAATTCGGCCAGGCAGTTAATGACTGCTTTTTCAAGTGCCCTGCATCTGGGGCACCCCATTCCCAATACTTTGATTTTCATTTTCTGCATATTTGTTCGTTGTTCGTAAAAATACGAACAATGATAGTAAAAATTTTTACACCCGGAGCATTTTTTTAAACAGTTTTTGTGCTATTTCCCAGTTTTCCCTGTTCAGGCAATATTTAATCTTCGGTTGTTCTATTTCACCCTGGATAAGGCCGGCATTTTTCAATTCTTTCAAATGCTGGGAAAGGGTTGATTTTGCGATGGGAAGTACTTCGGAGAGGTCTCCGCTATAACAGCAGGTTTGATTGGAGAGCAGTTCCAGGATATACATTCGTACGGGGTGGCTCATTGCTTTTGCAAAGCGAGCGGCCTGTTTCTGTTCTTCTGTTATCTCAACCATAGGTACAGATTTAGCATTAAAATTATGATGTAAAGATAAGGACGTTTACCTTTCAGTCTACCAAAGGTATGCCTATGGCTCCTCCAAGACGTTCTATCTATTTCCTGCTTGTTCCAGCCACTGAAGTGGCCGGCTATTTTCTGACCCGTCAGGGTCTTTCAGACCTGACGGTGTCTTTTAACAATGATCAAATAACCATTAACCAAGTAAAACCTGACCAGGTTTTACTTTACTCTTCCTCAATCTTCAGGGTATAGAGAATGCTTTCCACCTGGCGGAGGAATTCCCGTTTTTCCAGGCCGGCAGCGAACACAAATCCCTCCACGGTGATCACACGGTTTCTCTCTTCATCCACGGTGGAAAGACTGACAAACGGTCCCCCCATGGCGCCGTTCTCCAGCTTCCACAACCCGCGCAGCTCGGCAACATACCGGCCATCCAGTGTGAACTCTTTCATGATGGGTGGCAGAAGATCTTCCGTAGCCATGTAGGATCCGGGATTCGGTCCGGGAATGTGCTTTTTCACCTGTTCATTTCGTTTATTCACCAGATAATCGATAGTGAAGGTATTAGTATCTACATAATCGTAGTAATAAATCAGGATACTCTGTTGTGAATACCATGCATAACCCGACTCACCGGGCTGTGCTGATTCGGTAGTGATCCAGACAAAGTCGGTTGTATCGACCGCAATTTCATATCCTTTCGGGATGGAGAGGGTCAGGTGATGTTTATCCTTCAGTCTTTTATAGATGGCAGCCACCTGGTAACTCCGGTAATAGTCCATCAGCCGCTCCCGTTCACTCCGGTTGATCCGTTCAACGATCTGGTCACCACTCTCTTCGAGCAGACTGATGCATTCGGAATCGTTCGGAGCCTGAATAGTAATGACCAGCTGAGGCGTTGCCCACTGGTTCGTCTGAACAGTGATTCTCGATTCCTGAAATTCCGACCCGATCTTCGCGAAGATGATGTTGCGATGAACCCTGAATATGTTGGTAAAACCTGAAGGTGAGGTGTGTATCAGTCTGAAGACCGGCTCGGGCTGTGGAAGCGCCGGTTGTACCTGTGTTAACATCTCGTTGAATTTTTCCCCGACAGGACTCTCCCATTTCTGGTTATCAATGATCAGTAAAACCTCCCCTGCCGCTCCCGAAATTTTGGGCAGGATGCTCCGTTCATCGGGCTTGCAGGAGAAAACGACCGAAAAAACAAAAAGATACAGTAGATAGCGGGTGATTCTTGTCATCATGATCTGAAGGTTTTTAATGGAGTTTTACCATACAAAGGTATTATTTATCTTCGTTTTTTCACACCCCATGGATGGGGATATAACTTTTGCGCCCTGTTGAAAAGATTTCATGTACTAAGTCCCCAATCGCCCGAAGTGCGAAAAACCGGCCTTTTGCCACAGGCCCGCCTAAAGGACGGGCAGGCATCTACCCTAAGCATGGCTATGCCACCTCTGGGAAAAAATTTTAGTGCAAAACCAAGCAAAGAAGACTCCGGTCTTTTCCTGTGATATAGTGACATTCCCTTAAAGAAGTCCAACGCACAATATTACTTCTTAAGGCGGGCTCTCCAAAATTGCAATTCATTTGATTAGCAGATACCCATATCGTCCGTCAGGACGACTTTTGCCCTCAGATCATTTTCGGAAAAAGTGCCGGTTGATGCAGGTTGCGAAGCGCGAGTCCCAGTAAGCGTTACTGTTTGAGAACCGACATCGTTTTGTCGGGGCGAGTTGTAACGCGTGGGCAACCGAAGAGATCGGTACCCGAAAATGATCTGCGGCCGCCCTTCTTTTGGTACTTTTCTTTGGCGTAAAGAAAAGTACGAAAAAAACATCTATATTTTGTAATGAAATGATTGTCAACAGAGGTTAGCCATATGAAATAGCGGTAGACCTGGACGTAGTGCTAATAAGGAAGATTATTTCACAGGGCTGGCCATCCCAGCAACCTTGTCCGAGAGGGTGTATCATGAATTCTTAATAAAATAGAACCACTGAAAATATGAAATTGGCACCTTCATTTTTGGTTGCATATGCTTTTCGAGCCGCCCGCCTAAAGGACGGGCAGGGAGTTTTGCCATAAAATTTTTAGCAGCCTTTGCCGTAGGCATCCTCCATAAGGAGTCCTTTGGACCTATGGGAGATTCTTTTGTTTACTTTTCTCCTTAATGAGAAAAGTAAATGGGATTTAAGGGGCAAAGCCCCTTATATCGCATGTAACGCTGTACACCAAGCGTTTAGATCTTACTACCCCCACTTATTACACCCGGGTTCCTCTCCGAAACCGCCTTTCCTGCCTGTCCGGTTTTGCTTTACCGAAGCGGCTAGGCGAAGGCGCAGAAGGTGAGGTGATGTTTACTCACGGTGTGACTTAGCGTCACGCCGTGAGATTTTATTACCGAAATTGTGAAGTGCTACATGGCAGGCAGGTGGGATACGCATGGTTCAACCTTACGCTCGTCCCCCTTTCTAAAGGGGGTGCCCCGCCACGGCGGGGCGGGGGATTTTAAAAAAAACGCCTGTCATACAGGTTTCTTCTGTACAACAGGCGCAAAGGCATATATCGAATTTTCAGGGTTATTCAGCCTCCAGCTTATCCGGTTCCTTCTTATCGTTGGATTTGCTATCATCCTCCTTCGTGGCTTTCCTGAACTCCTTCATCCCCTGACCCAGTCCTTTCATCAGCTCGGGAATTTTTCTTCCACCAAAAAGCAAAACGACAAGTAATACGATAATGATTATTTCGGTAGGCCCTAAAAAACCGGCTTGATTAAACAGATTCATCGTCTGAAATTTTAAGTTGTTACTACAAAATTAACATTATTTCTTTAATAAGCGGATAATATCGTTTCCATTCGCAAACAGCAGCAGAGCAAGCAGAAGGATCATGCCGGTTATCTGGGCATATTCGAGAAACTTATCACTCGGTTTCCTGCCTGAAACAACCTCATAGAGGAGGAACATGACGTGTCCCCCGTCCAGAGCCGGAATGGGCAGTACATTCATGATAGCAAGGATGATCGACAGGAATGCCGTAAGGTTCCAGAAGGAGTACCAATCCCACTCTCCCGGGAAGATGCTTCCGATGGTGATGAAACCACCCAGTGATTCATACGCTTTCGTATCACGGGAAAAGAGCAGCTTGAACTGTTTCAGGTAATCCACCATGGTTTTTACTCCCTTGGCAATTCCGGCAGGAATCGACTCAAAAAAACCATATTTCACCGATTTGAACTCAAAGAACTGGCTCAGATCATGCGTAATGCCGATCAATCCCTCGTCGGATACGGTTACCGGAATATCCAGCTCCTCCATCCCCCTCCGGACATTAATGATCACCTCTTTCCCATTGTGTTCCCTGATCTTTTTCGAGTACTCATCATAGTATTTGAATCGCATGCCGTTAAAACCCACGATCTCATCGCCTGGTTCAATTCCTGCCGTGCGGGCGGCGGAATGCTTCATATACCCGTCTACGATCAGCGGGGAAAACGGCATCCGTGCATCGATAATGGACTTCCCTTTAATGATGGCCGGGATAACCGACCTGGGGATCTCCAGTTCCATGCGCCTTCCATCCCGCTCGATCTGCATCGTTTTGCGTTCATTCAAAACAATATCGGGAATGATGCTATAAAACTTCTCTATTTCCTGGTTATCGACCGAGATGATCTTGTCACCATCTTGCAGCCCCATCTCCCTGCCAATGGAATCGACCACGATTCCGTAGGTCACATTATGTGTCGGCAGGTAGCTCTCCCCCCACACATAGAGAATGGCAACATAAAGGATCAGGGCAAGCAGGAAATTAACCGTTACCCCACCAAGCATGATGACCAGACGCTGCCAGGCTGGTTTTGACCTGAACTCATAGGGCTGGGGGGGCTTTTTCAACTGCTCCTTGTCCATCGACTCATCGATCATCCCGGATATCTTTACATAACCGCCCAAAGGAAGCCACCCGATACCATACTCGGTTTCTCCCTTCTTATATTTGAACAGGGAAAACCACGGATCGAAAAAGAGGTAAAACTTCTCCACCCGGGTTTTGAACACCTTCGCAAAGATGAAATGACCCGATTCATGAAGGATCACCAGAATGGAGAGGCTCAGTAGAAACTGTGCTATTTTAATGAATACTTCCATACGATCTTCTTTGCCCCATGATCATGCTGTGGAGAAGGGAGTACAAAGTAAACTATTTTATCATTGATTTTGCAAACATCCGGCTCTTCTGGTCGGTATTTTTATAATCCTCAAGAGACGGCCTGGATATGAAATCACACTGTTTCATGGTTTTTTCAATGATTTCCGGCATGGTCATGAAACCGATCCGTCCGGCGAGGAATGCTTCAACCGCCACTTCATTTGCCGCATTCAGGGCACAGGGCCAGTTTCCGCCCTTTTTCATCGCCTCGAACGAAAGTGCAAGGTTACGAAATTTTTTTGGATCTGCCGCTTCAAAAGAAAGCGTCGGATAATCGGTAAAGATAAATCTCCGGGAGGCTGTTCTTTTTCGTTCCGGAAAGGAAAGTGCATAAAGAATGGGCATTTTCATATCGGGCAATCCCATCTGGGCTTTCATCGAACCGTCGACAAACTGAACGATCGAATGAATGATGGATTGCGGATGGACAATGACTTCAATCTGTTCGGGCCGCAGGTTGAACAGCCATTGTGCCTCGATGGCTTCAAGACCTTTGTTCATGAGGGAAGCCGAATCAATGGTGATCTTATCCCCCATATTCCAGTTCGGGTGTTTGAGTGCTTCTTCCCGGGTCACCCGTTCCAGAGACTCCACGGACAGCTTCCGAAACGGCCCGCCGGAAGCGGTCAGGTAAATCTTTTCCAGGCTGCCGGGATCTTCCCCGAGAAGGCATTGAAATATCGCGGAATGTTCAGAATCAACCGGTAGGATCAGGGTGTTCATTTCTGCCGCCAGGCGGGTAATGTAATCCCCTGCCACAACAAGGGTCTCCTTGTTCGCCAGTGCGATCTGTTTTCCCGCCCGCATGGCACTTACCGTAGGAAACAATCCGCTGAATCCCACCAGGGCTGTCAGGACCATATCGATCGATTCCATTTCAACTACCTGGCTCAACGACTCCTCACCGGCAAAAACCTTTATGGGTAAGTGGGAGAGCGAATCCCTGACAACAGAGTATTTGGATTCGTTGGCGATTACCACGACATTCGGTGAATGGTCTTTTGCCTGTCGGATCAGCAATTCGGCATTCTCATTGGCCGTGATCACCTCCAGCTCAAACTGCTCCTTCTGTTCCTCAAGTACCTGCAGTGCCTGGCAACCGATTGATCCGGTAGATCCTAAAATGGCAATTCGCTTTTTCATGAATGGTCTCCGGGAGTATGATTTTGATACGGGTGAGGTGCTGTATTCGGTCAGGCACTTCTCCCCGCAGCTTGTTTAGAAAACAACATATTTTTCAGGATCCAGCGCCTTCCCATGGTGCCATAACTCAAAGTGCAGATGCGGTCCGGAAGTGAACAGCTCTCCAGAGTTGCCAATAATGGCAATGCTCTCACCGGCTCTCACAAAGCTGCCAACCGCTTTTAGCAGTTCGGCATTGTGCTTATAAACGGATACCAGGTCATTCTCGTGCTGGATCTGCATGACATAACCCGTCTCGATCGTCCAGGTTGCCAGGATAACGGTGCCATCCAGGGTAGCTGAAACAACACTGTTTGGCGAACCGACCACATCCGTGCCGAAATGGCTCTCAACGGCATTGAAGGAATTGGTAACCATCCCTTTCATGGGTGTAAAGAAATGAACGCTGGAAATCTGATCCCGGGTAACGTCTTCCGTATTGACAGAAAGATTGTACTGTTCCTCCACCTCGATCTGGTGCCTGAGCAGTGAATCTTCGAGCGATTTGGTAAAGCTGATCTCTCCCAGTTCAATGTTGGTATCCTGCTCGATCGTGTAATTGTGTGGCTCTTCGCCCGAAATGATACTGGAAATGTTTTCAAAATACTGGTCCCTGATCCTGAGTTCATTCTCGAGCGAATCGAGCAGGTAAGCATTCATGATGATATTCCGCCTCATGTTCCCGTCCGGATATCCTGGAATGAATTCCCTGAGGTTGGTAAAGGAGATCAGTACCGTGGTGGCTATAATCAGGAAGAGGATGAGAAATCCAACAAGGATAAAGACACTCAATTTTGAAAACCGCACCTGCCAGACCTCCTTTAAGGTATGGTCATTTAAAATGGTAAACCGGTACCGGTATTTCCATTTGCTGACTTTTTTTGCCGGTTTTGCCATGCTTCGTTCTCTTTTTTCCGAATGGTGCAAAGATAGTAGAAAAAAAGGTTATTGGTGTATTGGGTTAGTGGGTTATTGAGGTGTCTCTTTGGAAAAATTAACAATTGAAGTAATAATAACCTGGTCCTGGGTGCCCGGTGCCCGGTGCTGGATAAAATAGTGACCAGTGACGCGTGACGAGAAATGAGAGTGAAAAACGGTGATAGGTGAAGGTATTGCGAATTGCGGATTGTGAATTTTAAAAATTGCCTTTTAGAAATATTGAAAAAGGGAAAGCGTTAACTCATATCTTTAGAGTACAGAGTTACACTGTTTCGAGCTCTGAAAGCCTGCCGGCCGGAGCGAAATATAATACTATTCATTTTTTTGCTCCAGCGGAGCAAAATATTGGTAGTCAAGGGTTGATAACCCAAATCAACCGGTCCAACTGCAACTGACATTCCCGGGAAAACGGATCATGGACCGGAGGGTGCCGAGCCCTCCCCGGAAGAAATGCCGTAAATGAATGCCTTAATAATAATTAGTAACAGCTATCAGTTTATTTTTTAAATAGGTTGCTGTCCCTATTTGCTCAGTCTATACGGATTTTCCAGATAATCCAAGGAGTAGAAATAATAATGTAGTAGTATTATTTAGAATTACAATAAATAACGCTATAGAAAGTCAATTAACGCTCTAAATAGTTGGATAACGTATCGAGACGTTGTATATTTATACTATGGAAAAATTAGCTGTTAAAGAAGAGGAAGTCATGCAAATTCTATGGGAAATAGAAAAAGGATTAGTAAGTAACATAATTACTATGTTGCCTGATCCCAAACCCCCACATTCCACAATATCTTCAGTTGTGAGGAGATTGGAAAGAAAAGGATTTGTTGGGCATAAAGCCTATGGAAAAACTCATGAATATTTCCCTCTTGTTTCTAAAGGGGATTATAAGAAAAGGACCTTTCGGGAACTTCTTCATAACTATTTCGATAATTCTTTTGGGAAAGTTGTTTCATTTATTGCAAAAGAAGAAAAGCTGAGTCAGGAAGATATTAAAGAATTGGAAAAATTGATTCAACAGAGTTCATTACAAAAAAAACCAAAGGATGAAGAACTGGATACTTAGTTATCTAATCGAATCAGGTATAAGTTTGATTGTACTTTACTTCTTCTATTGGATTTTGTTAAGAAAAATAACTTTCTTTTCTCTTAACCGACTAATCTTATTGGGTGCTGTAATAT
>Ga0315541_1004125_pt1 | contig 10802 bp, 9 predicted proteins | sample SalMarSW160190MG_FD_203095 | JGI IMG/M metagenome (GOLD analysis project Ga0315541, IMG submission 203095) | Salt marsh sediment microbial communities from the Plum Island Ecosystem LTER, Massachusetts, United States - Salt Marsh Sediment SW1601-190 ...
ATGCGGAGGATTTCGATCCCTGATATCGTCGCCTGCTTACCGGTAGGGGCGATCCCCATATACTCACCTTTATGGGTGCCGCGCCAGGTCCAGCGAACGGCAACCTTTTCCCCTTCGGCAACCATGTTCTCAACAGTGCACTGGATGTCGGCGAAGGAGGCACGCAGGTTGGTCACGTTTTCTTGTTTGTAGCCCTCCCGGTCGGGCGTCACTCCGGGAGGGGCAAAGTGCCAGACGAAGTTGGTGGCGAAAAGCTCATCTATCGCGGCCAGGTTACCCTTGTCATAGACCTCGTCATTCCAACGGCGGGCGATGGCCTTGTTTCCCTCTGTTGACATATTTATCACCTCCTTGTTTTTATTTTTGGCGGTTCGTTCCCGGGCACAAGCGCCTTGAGCCCTTGCCTCACCCTGTCATCCTTCAAAATATTAAACGAGCTCTGAAGTCAAGATGTTACTTCCCAGCCTGCCTGGGTGATGGCACAGCGCCGAGCTGTTGCATCATGCCCAGGTTATCCATCTCGCCCCATTCTTCCACAATCTTGCCGCCTACAATGCGGTCAATGCAGATCCCTGTGACCGTCACCTGCTTGTCGGTAGGGGCAATGCCCATGAGATCACCTTTGTGTGTGCCGCGATAGGTCCAGCGCGTCATCACCTTGTCCCCTTCGGCAATCTGGTCTTCAACGGTGGATTGCCTATCGGCCAAGCCGGCGCAGGTCATGTTAACCCATTGTTTGTAGCCCTCCCGGTCGGGCGCCACTCCAGGAGGGCCATAGTTAAAGACGAAGTTGGTGGCAAGAAGCTCATCTGCTACGGCCAGGTTCCCCTTGCCCCAGACCTCCTCAAAAAAACGGCGTACTAAGGCCTTGTTTTCTTCTGTTGACATATTTATCACCTCCTTTTCTTTTTATTCCAGCACAGTGTGCCTTACTTCAGGGCTGCCTTGAGACGCTCAAGTTCTCGACGAATTATAGCAAGCCGTTCCTCGTAGCTCTCCAGTGGAGTCACATCCACTTTCATTAAAGGCCACTCAGGAATCCTATTTAATAGCCGACTTAATCCCTCATTGGATGCCGCCTCTACGATAAACGCCCAACCCCTTCGTCCGGACAGATCTCCTCCGGCCAGAATTTTCCCTTCTGCCTCCAGCTTTATCACAGCCTCTTCACTCGGTATGACCATCTGTTCCAGCCATCGCACAAGCTCCTGAGGAGAAGCAGCCGGAGGAGTTCCAATAAGTTCCATCGTTACGAGATACTTCATTCTATTCACCTCCTTTCTAATCTAAACTCGGGCGCGCCATTTCGCGCAACGTTCCGCTGTTTGTGAAGTGCCCGAAGGGCATTTGGGCAAACGGCGTGAGCCACAAACACCGTGTTATCTGCTGTTGCGGGCATTTTCTTTTTGACTCCATTGCTGAGCTGACCAGAAAATAGTCGTTGTCCCTATTTTTTACATCGAACTGACCGTTCAGAATGTTGGTTAATTGCTCAGTGTTTACTTCCCTGTTTCTACATTCCACAACTTCACCATCCCAACCTCACTTCCCGAGGCCAATGTTCTCCCATCAGGTGAGAAGGCAATGGCTTTGATCCACTCCACATGTCCTTGAAAGCTACGCTTTTCTTTCCATGTGGCTGTATCCCAAAGTTTCACCGTTTTGTCGAGTCCACCAGAAGCTAACATTTTGCCATCTAGTGAGAAAGCTATAGCCTCAATCGACTCTGTGTGGCCGGTGAGGATACAAATCAATTCCTCTGTCTCCACATTCCACAATTTCACCGAGCTGTCTTCGCCCGATACGGCACCTCCTGATGCGGCCAGCAGTTTACCGTCTGGTGAAAAGGCTACGATTTCCACTATGTCCTTATGGCCATTAAGCGTATGTACCAGCGTTCCCGTTGACACATCCCAGAGCTTCACCGATTTGTCCCAGCTACCAGAAGCCAATAGCTTACCATCTGGTGAGAAAGCTACACTGCTCACTATGTCATTGTGCCCAATGAAAGTTCGGACTATCTGTCCTGTCGCTACGTTCCACAGTGTCAGAGAAGCTGGTCGCTCGCCAGGTTCCTTCCCTGTATAACTGGCAGAGGCTAGTGTTTTGCCATCGGGTGAAAAGACGACGCTTTCCACGGGCCCCGCATGTGCGAGAGTACGCAAAACCTTCCCGTTTATCACATCCCAGAGTTTCACCGATTTGTCCCAGCTACCAGAAGCCAATAGCTTACCATCTGGTGAGAAAGCTACGCTACTCACAAGATGCTTGTGTCCAGTGAGGTCACGAACGAGCTTCGCCGTCTGTACGTCCCACAGTTTCACAGGCTCTGGTGTGTCATTGACGAACGAGGTATATGCTGAAGCTAGGAGCTTGCCGTCTGGTGAAAAAGCTATACTTGATAGCTGACCATCGTGGTAAAACACGGTCTTGTCGCCCAGGGTAGGAAGCAGCCAACCGAGGAGTTTCTCTATCGGGGGAGTGCCATAACCTGGCCCAAGGTATTTTTTAGGGGAAGGCGGGAAGCCTCCACTAAGTTTCAATGAGTGGATTACGCGACCATCCGGCCATCGAACTAGCCGAATATTCCATTCGAGAATATAGCCAGGAGAGCTGTCCGTGTAGATCATACTGATTTCCCTTCTCCCTTCCTTTATGCAAACCAGTGTTTTCACCTCCGATGCCGATGCAGGCTCCTTAATGAACGGGAGTCTTTGGAAATCCCACTGCTGTCCTTGGTATTCCTTTTTAACTAGGGCTAGCACGGGGCCCATAACCGCCCCTGGGTTCACGGGAGAGGAAAACGCAGCCTCGCATATTGGAACGGCCTTGTTAAGGAATGTCTTAAGGTCTGAGGTTGACCCTCCGCAGCCATAGGATACAAAATCAATGACACCGAGTAACATAATTATCACCATCAGAGATGTATTTATCTCAACTAGTCTTTTCATCATTTTTCTCCTTTTCCCTGCTCACAATGAGCAGATAACGTTTTGTATGTTGCCGAAGTCCCGCGGAGCGGGATTTGGGCAAGGTCGAAGGTCCAGCCGGCAACACGCTGTTAACCGACCCGCAGGGCAAGCGAATGTAGTGAGCGCAGAGTTCGCCCGCCCCTGCGGTCCTTTATGGTAGGCACTCTACCCATAGGCCCCCGACTGCTGCCCCTCTTCTCGTACAACTCCGTCACTTATCCACCCACCGTCTGCGCCCCAGCAGCTTGTCTACCCATGTTCTTGGTCTCAGTACTTCATCAATTCTTGCACCACCTATTTGCCGCAGAGCTTTTCTGAGATGCTCGCGAACAGACTTGTCCTCTTCTTGCATCAGAAGCTCGCCAAGCAGCTTGGCTGCTCTTTCATCGCGAGACTCCCCCAGCGCCTCAATGCACTGCCGGGCCATGCCTAACTCCTGGGTCCTGTGCCGGATCTCGGTGACGTTCTTACCCTGTAGGGTCGTGCGCAAGGCCGACACTTTGCTGTCCACGACGCTCCCTACTTGGGTCAGTAGACGGTCACCCTGCTTGGACAAGCTCTTTCCCACCTTATTAAGCATGGCCCCGGCATCGTTGCGAGCCTGCGCCTCTTCAAGTCCCTCCTTGAAAATGCCCGTGCCGCAGGGGGCGATGATGGTCACCATCTTCTCCCGCCCCGTGGCCTTGTCCTGGGCCGAGACGTGGAGGATGCCGTTTTCATCGAGGTCGAAGGTAACCTCGATCTGAGGAACCCCGCGCGGTGCCGGCGGGAGGCCGGTCAGCTGAAACTTCCCGAGGGACTTGTTGTCCGCGGCCATCTTCCGTTCCCCCTGAACGACGTGGATTTCCACACTCGGCTGGTTGTCCTCCGCTGTGGTGAACGTCTTTCTCTTCTCGGTGGGGATCGTCGTGTTCCGCTCGATAAGTGCCGTGGCAATCCCCCCGAGGGTCTCGATGGAGAGGGTCAAGGGCGTCACGTCTATAAGCAGCACGTTCCTGACCTCGCCGCCTAATACTCCAGCCTGAATGGCTGCACCCATGGCAACCGCCTCAGCAGGGTTAATCCCTTTACACGGCCTCTTACCAAAGAACTTCCTGACCAACTCCTCCACAGCAGGCATCCGTGTTTGCTGACCAACCAAGATAACTTCGTCGATGTCGATGGTAGTGATTCTCGCATCGCCTATCGCCTGGTTGCAAGTAAGCAACGTTTTCTCAAGCAAGTCGCTAGTTAGTCGCTCAAGCTTTTCCCTTGTCAAGGTGATCCTCAAATATTGGTGGCTACCGGCATCGGTGGTAATGAAGGGCAAGTTTATCTCCGTCTGGAACGCCGTAGAGAGTTCACACTTGGCCTTCTCCGCTGCCTCTTTCAGCCGCTGCAGGGCCGTTCTATCCTGATGAAGGTCAATTCCTTGCTCCTTTTTGAACTCCTTGCAGATCCAGTCAATGATGAGCTGGTCAAAATCATCGCCACCCAGGCGAGTGTCGCCGCTAGTTGACTTGACCTCGAAAACGCCTTCACCAAAGTAGACGATAGAGATGCCGAAGGTGCCGCCACCCAGGTGATAGACGGCAATCGTTTCCCTCATTTCCCTCCCTAGTCCATAAGCGAGGGAAGCGGCGGTGGGTTCGTTGATAATGCATAGCACCTCCAGCTCGGCGATACAGGCGGCGCCCTTAGTAGCTTGGCGCTGGCAGTCATTGAAGTAGGCAGGTACGGTGATGACGGCTTTTGTTACTGGCTCCCCCAGATACGCCTCGGCATCTGCTTTCAGCTTCTGCAGGATCATAGCCGAGATCTCTGGCGGGGAATACCACTTGCTCCCCATCCGAACCAACACATAGCCATTGTTAGCAGCCCTGATTTTGGAAGGAGCGAGCTTCATATCGTGCTGGATGGACGGATCGCTGAACGTGCGTTCAATAAAGCGTTTGATGGAGAAAATCGTGTTCTCAGGGTTAACGATAGCCTGTCGCTTGGCCGCTGTTCCCACCATCCACTGGCCTGTATTGGGGTTTAATGCTACTACTGAAGGGGTCACCCTCTCACCTTCGGCGTTTGGAATGACTACCGGTTTCCCTCCCTCCATTACCGCCATAACTGAGTTTGTCGTGCCCAGGTCTATCCCAATGATCTTCATACTATCTTGACCTCTCTCTCAACTGTTTGGCGCTACCCGTATGATAGCGATACTCATCAGTAATGACGACATCAACTGTGCGAACCAAGGGAGTAAGAAGAAAAGGGGCGGGCGAATTTCGGTTTACGTTCCGAGCACGCCTGAAGCTCTCCAAAGGGGAATTTGGGCGGAGTGCCGAAGGCATTTGGATGAGCGGAGCAACCGTATGCACCATGTTAAGCGAGTGCGTTAGCACCGAGCCAACGAAGTTGGCGAGAGTCGTGGACTTCGGGCACTTGTTTTAAGTTTGCATTGCCACTTCCTCAAACCAGACATCAATTCATCCTACTTATAGCGGTATGGGGCAAGGGGGACAGAACCGATTTGTACCTGCCAGGGCATCATCCCGCAATTAGTGGGAATGTTATGCATAAACGAAACCATACCGCCACGCTCCTTCTCGCCACGAAACAGTGCGACATATCCAAGAGCTTCGTTGCGATCCTTCTCGGGAAGATCTTGAAAATCAAAGGCTGCTTTGTCCAAGTCCCTAATACAAAGGAAATAGAGCCCTCGATAATAGCGATAGTCTTCGTTTTCGGGCTCCAGTTTCACAACTTCCTCGAAGTCGTCAATTGCCTCTGCCCAATTGCCCAGCACAACATGAAGGATTCCTGAGGTTATCCATGAAGCAGCATCACGATGTGGCTTGACTTGCTCTTCTTGAAGCTTTTCTTTCAAGAGCTCCCGGTTATAGACAAACTGACCTTCGAATGTTTGATATACGCGTGGCCACCAATAGTAATGTTCAAACCCGCTCAAGATCGCATCGTAACTCTCTTCGTCAAATCCTCCATTCCATTCCGTATCAACTCGTTTATGTGTCGGGGAAATTGGTCCTAGCTTCTTTTCGCCAATTGGGCGGTACAACTCCCCTGTTTGGGCATCGACCATTATCAGAAATCCCTTATCGGGCATATACCAAGTACCCCCAGCCCATACAGGTCGAATACCTCTCCCTTCAACAGCTACAGTCATCAGCCATCCACCAAAATTATTTGGCGAACTTTCTCCGCCATAAGCTATAACTACCCTGTGCGCGTCTGTGTTGTCCAGCACCCATTCATCTAGTCTAATGGCGCGTGGGTAGATTTTAGTGAAATCAGTGCCCTCTTCTTGAATTGTCACCTCATCCCAGCATTTCAACCGGGCGATTCGCGTCTTTCCTTGTTCATCCTCGTAGCTAAAGACCCATCCCCCCACAATGCCACTCAGCACGCCAGATTCACCGTGAGAATAGATAGCTCTGCGCCCGGGTATCGCGTTCCAGATTGTCTTAGGTAGGGCTTGTTTGTGCTCACGCAGGTAAAGAGTAAGCCGCGCAAAGGCTTGCTTGGCGCTATAGTATGTCATGGGGCGGTTTTCTTCACAAGACGTAACAGAAGCGACAATGCCTAATACCAGTAATATTATTATGGATAAAATTATTCTTTTATTCATTCCTTTACACCTCCTATTAATTTTAAGCCACTCTTTATTTAACCTTAACCTCCCAAATTCATGGTGCCCGAAGTCCACGATTTCACTTAACTCCTACATAAACGAAATTCGTTTGCGCCACCGGTGCGGCACTTAATCCGAATTTCGTTTATCTCTGACTCTAACCGCATGATCTGCCTTTTTCCCGTTACTTCCAGGCATTGAGTCTGCCAACCGATCCAAGGAATTCACGATCTAGGCCAAGTCCTTTCTTGACAATAACTTTGTTGTAGTCTGTCTTTGCTCCGTTCCGTTCTCTCCTTGCTGGGTTCCTTCTTGGCTAGAAGCTCCTTCTTGTCTTTTAGACGATGCGATGGCAATTGGTAAAAGCCTTGCTTTGTTACGGGTCTTGTCTCACTCTATCCTCTCCGTCACTAAGTAGATGCTGTTACCTCTTAGGGCAAGGTAATGGAGATTATCAGGGGAGTCAAAGATAATCCTTGCTCCTCTAATGATGCCATCATATTGTTTGCCCTCTTTTCCATCTACAACCACAAACCACCGATTCCCTACTCCAGCCCCATAAGCCACCCGTTTGCTATCCGGGCTGAAAATAAGTGTACCTCCGATGCCATCGTATTTCTTCCCCTCTTTTCCATCCACGACCACAAACCAGCTATTGCCCAGTTGAGCCGCATAAGCCACACGCTTGCTGTCCGGACTGAAAATAAGTGTACCTCCGATGCCATCGTATTTCTTCCCCTCTTTTCCATCTATAACTACAAACTGCTTATCGCCCTCTGCAGCCCAATAAACTACCTGCTGGCTGTCCGAGCTGAAGGTGAGACCTCCCATGCCATCGTATTTCTTCCCCTCTTTTCCATCGACAACCACAAACCAGCTATTGCCCAGCCGAGCCGCATAAGCCACCCGCTTGCTGTCCGGACTGAAGATGCGAGAGCCTTCCCCGGTGACATCGTATTTCCTCCCCTCTTTCCCATCCGCGACCACAAACCACTTATTCTCCGCTTCAGCCGCATAAGCCACCCGCTCGCTGTCTGGGCTGAAGATAGGACCACCTTCCCCGATGCCATCGTATTTCTTCCCCTCTTTCCCATCCGCGACCACAAACCACTTATTCTCCGCTTCAGCCGCATAAGCCACCCGCTCGCTGTCCGGACTGAAGATGAGAGTGCCTTCTCCGATACCATCGTATTTCTTCCCCTCTTCCTCATCTACAACCACAAACCGCTTATCGCCCTCTGCAGCCGCATAAGCCACCTGCTTGCTGTCCGGACTGAAGATGAGAGTGCCTTCTCCGATACCATCGTATTTCTTCCCCTCTTCCTCATCTACAACCACAAACCGCTTATCGCCCTCTGCAGCCCCATAAGTCACCCGCTTGCTGTCAGGGCTGAAGATGAGAGAGCCTCCCGCGATGGCATCGTATTTCTTCCCCTCTTCCCCATCTACGACCACAAACAATCTATCGCCAGCTACAGCTACATAAGCCACACGCTTGCTGTCTGGACTTGCTGTGAAGCTCTGTGGTATCCAGGAAGAAAAATCAATTTGGACAACAAGTCTTTCGGATACTACCCTATTTGGCGATTCTCCCTCTCCCAAGGTTGCTATACCAATGCAAACAAGAAAAACAATCAAACACAACACTACAACTCTCCTAATCATTTCAATAAACCTCCCTTCTCAAGCAACCAATTGCGCATAACGTTCGTTCTCGGGCTTTGCGAAGTGCGAAGCATTTAGGCGAACGGAGTGAGCCGCAAAACCCGTGTTAGGCGACCGAGCGACATTAAGGAGCGAGGGAACGTCTTCGCAACTCCTTCTACCCACCCAGTACATCTCTACCGTAGCTACTGAAAAACCTTAGAAAATCTTGTATATTGTCAACCAATTCAACAATACTCACACGTATGTGGTCAACTTTAACGAGCGGTTTTTCCGTTGAGCCGGATGGAAGAATGATAATCATTTCGATCTCAGATGGCCCAAAGTCTGGTAGTCCAAAAAATTTGGTGTGATTTTGCTGTGGATGTACCAGAAACTTATCTCTTACAGGTTTCAGTATTTTATCAAACCAATTCGTTTCACCACATATATACTGCGCATAGCTTTCATGGTTTCCGTATGGACGGTGACTCGGATTTTGAACGAATTTTTTATGACGATTGAAAGAAACAAAACTTGGCAATGTTTTCTCACTCAAGAAATATTTGGATAGTGTGATAGTACGATCAAGAAGTATCCGTGAATGAATTAGAAAGTCAACAAAATCTAAATCGAAATAACGCTTGGTCTTATGGAATTTCTGGGCCAGTTTCTTTTCTTGAGGTGTGTATTTGGCGCCGTATTTCAAAGCGTAGTATGGTCCATTCCTAAAACGGCGTGCCAGGGACATCCCATTAAGAAGCCTTTCAAGAGCCAAGTAGTAAAATCGATAGCTTTCAGTGTATAGAGTGACATCATTTGCCAACAGAGTTGACTTAAGCTGGAAATTTATCTTCCTCAAAAATGGGATAAGAGGATCGACTTTCACTTCATTTAATATCATCCGGATATTCATACTTAACCCACCTTGCGAAGATGTTGCCTAACTTGTATATTCGCGCCCTCTAAGTTCGTGAACACCTCCCATTTGGCATGTTACACGAAGTTGTTCGTGAATATCCCCCTATGGCTGTTTGGGGTTGTTGTCCGCTTGCCTCCTTGGATGATCCATTAGATTATCCAAAGGACTCTGAATCCGGCCAATGTCCCGTTCACTGACATGGGTGTAAATCTCGGTGGTCTTGGAGCTCTTATGCCCAAGTATCTCCTGGATATAGCGCAGATCCGTGCCCAATTCTATCTGATCCCTCCTGCTTCACCACGGCGAATCTGGACTCCTGTCATTAGCAAAACACTTTTCGCTCTGAGTCAACTGTCATCATAACACGAATACCCGCGTTCACAAAAGGAGGTGGGTTTGCGTGCAAGAGGATGGTAGTGCCGAAGTCGCGAAGCGTTTTTGCCGAGTGAAATAGGCCGTCAATCTAGTGTTAACTCCACAGAAGCCTCCTCTGGATACCCCACAGCTACTGCGGTGTTTTTTGCTTGGATCGCACTCTGTCAGGTGGCCGAGTTACTGAGCTTGACAGCGGTGCCGTAGGCCAAAAGCTCAGCAGCAGTGCCGACGACACTGGTAGTCACGAAGCGGACATTAATGACGGCGTCAGCCCCCAGCTCCTCAGCCTGGGCTATCATCCGATCAGCAGCCACTTTACGGGCTCGCCCCATCATCTCCGTGTACTCAATCAGCTCACCACCAAGAACCAGTCGCATTAAAGCCGAAATGTCCCTTCCGAGCCAGATGGCAAAGATGGTATGCCCCCTGACCAAGCCCAAAGTCTCAGTGACCTCGCGGCCTGGGACTTCCGCAGAATTTTGAACCAACATCTGAGGCTGGGGCTCCTCGGGTGGGAGCTCTCCCCCAAGGGCCCCGCCTTTCTGCCGTTCGGCGGCCACCGTTAGCAAGATGACCAGAATACCGCCCATAATGCCATAGACCGCAATCTTGAGCCACAAGGGCAAAATGGGGTCTTGGGAGAGGTACCAAGGTATTCCAGCAAAGACCGCAGTAAAGAGCCCGAGCACAAAAGCCAGCGAGCCGATGAGTCGAAGTGCCTTCATAATTCCTCCCTTTGCAATTGTCAGAGCTTGCAATCCGAGATCTCAGCTAACTCGTTCATCCCTGAACGTTGGTCCGGGACTCCTATCCTAGCACGATTCAGTATATTTACAAAAAAAGCGTCAGCTTGCCCCTCTTCGAGCCATTCCTGGCGGCTCGTTCCTTGCAAGGTAATCTAGTTCGCCTTTTTCCTCGACAAATGTCCTGAATCTTGCTCCCTTTCTCCCTTATCGTGACAAAGAGATGCTCGGGCGCCAGAGAGTAGGAACATTTGGGTATCCGCTTGGGCGGTCACGTCGCATCGCCCGCACGCGGGTGTCTACCTGGCCGCGGTCAACGTTGATCACGCTTCTGGCCGCGATTATCGTTGCTGGTCTATGCCTGGTCTACCTATGGCAAGGGACGATGATCCTCGATCTGACCGCGCAGAGGGAGAGCGCCCAGGCAACGGTCACCACGATCGAGGAGGTGAATCGTTGGCTAGAGTTTAAGATCGGGGAGGCATTCTCCCTGGAACGGGTCTCGCACCTCGCCCGCGAGGAAC
>Ga0315541_1004129_pt1 | contig 10800 bp, 17 predicted proteins | sample SalMarSW160190MG_FD_203095 | JGI IMG/M metagenome (GOLD analysis project Ga0315541, IMG submission 203095) | Salt marsh sediment microbial communities from the Plum Island Ecosystem LTER, Massachusetts, United States - Salt Marsh Sediment SW1601-190 ...
TTCGAGGCAACGGCCGGCCGGGCGTGCAACTTCGCCTCGACCGGCTGGAGGCGTCGGAGAAGTCCCGGACGAAGCTGATCTGGATCATCGTCGGCTCGGCGGTGACGCTCGCCGGCTCGGCTGTCTGGCAGCGAATCTTCGGAGGCTGACGTGTCCGTTCTGATCGACATCGCAGAGGCCGTGGTCGCCGAGCTGAACGCCGCCACGTTCAGCCAGGAGTTCACGGCTGAGCGGGCGTACATGCCTCGGTTCGAGCTGCCGGAGATGGCCGAGCTGCACGTGACGGTCGTGCCAAAGGGCGTGGCCGTCGAGGTACAGGACCGCAGCCGTGCCCGTCAGGAAGTGCAGATCGACGTGGGCGTGCAGAAGAAGCTCCAGACGGCCGAGAACGCCGAGATCGACGCGCTGATGGACCTGGCCGAGGAGATCGCCGAGCACTTCCGCGCCAAGCGCCAGGTCGGCAACGCCCTGTGGGTCCGCACGGAGCACGCCCCGGTCTACTCCACCGAGCACCTGGAGCAGCTCCGGCAGTTCACCGGCGTGGTCACGCTGACCTTCCGGCAGGTGGGATAGCCATGAACAACGTCATCATGCGAAAGGTCGAGGTTACGGCGAGCTACCAGCCGCTGGTGAGCACCGGCCTGGTGGGTTCGGTGACCGTCTCCTGCCCGCCGGGCAACGCCGCCGACGTGCTGTTCAAGGGCGACGACGGCTCGGACGTGCCGTGGAAGCCGGGTGAGTGGCACGAGTTCCGCAGCGTCAACCTGGCCGAGATCGAGGTCAAGGGCACTGTGGGAGACACCGTCACCATCGTGGGAGGTACCTGGTAGTGCCGTACCGAGCGCCACAGGCCGACTTCCTCTTTGGCGTGGGCGGACCCAACGCGACCATCGAGGGCGGGCCGCACGACTGGGGCCCGTTCAACGACTACGACCGGCTGACCATCGCCGCCGGCGCTACGGTCAACGCCCCCACCACCGACAAGGGCCCGCTGATCGTCCGGGCCCGGAGCGTGCTGGAGATCGCCGGGCAGATCAACGCCAAGGGCGTGGGCCGGACGGGCAGCTACTACTCCGGGGGTACGGGCAGTTGGGAGTACGGCACCCGGGCCTCTTTCGGCCCCGTTGACTTGAACGGCGGCGCGGACACCGTCTACGAGAGCTGGATTCACGCCGTGCCGATCCCCGGCGGCGGTGGCGGCGACGGCACCGCCGCGAACGGCTACTCCTGCCACCTCTACGCGGCCAAGAGCAGCGGCGCGCTGGTCTACGGCGGCGTCTTCACCAGCTCGTACGTGGCCGGCGGGACCGACGCCAGCAAGAACGGCAAGGACGGCGACACGGTGATCGTCGGCGGCGTGGACCTGGCCGACTGCATCGTGCCAGAGCTCGGCCTCTTTGCCGTCGGCTGCGGAGGCGGCGCCGGCGGGCGGGACGATCAGGTCTACACCGCGGCCGCGGGCGGCAACGCCGGGGGGCTGGTCATCCTGATTGCCCCGCGCGTGGTCCTCCGGGCGACGGCGGCTATCGACGTTCGTGGCGATGACGGTACGGCTGCCAGTCAGAGCGGCGGCGGGGGTGGAGGCGGAGCCGGCGGGGGCTGCCTGACGATCCTGTGCCACCGCTTCGAGGACGAGGGCGTCACCGTCCTGAAGGCCGGCGGCATGGGCGGGGCCGGCAACGGTACCGGCGGCAACGGCGGCGCGGGCTCTGACGGCATCCTCGTGGTCAGGGAGGTCCTCTGATGGCCGTCTACAAGATCACCGCGGAGATGTTGGCGGGAACGGGTGCCGTGGCCGTGCGGACGGCCACGGGCCGCCTGCGCGGGATCGTCCGCGGCCCGGCCCGGATAGAGACCGACGAGCCGCTGGCCCTGGCGCCGGTCACGCCGCCGATAGAGCCGAAGCCTCCCGCCTTGGAGGACTTCGACCGGCTCCCGATCGGAACGCTGCTGCTGGCCGCGGCGGAACTGGCCGGCCTGAGCAAGCAGCAGGTGGTGGACCGGGCGAAGCAGCTTCTCGCCGTCGCCCAGGAGATGACACTGCCGTGATCGGCATGGTGACCAAGCAGATGTTCTTCGACCGCGACAAGGTCCGGAGAAAGACCGACGCCGGGACCCGGCGCGTGCTCAGTAAGTTCGGCGCGTTCGTCCGCACGGCCGCCAGGCACAGCATCCGCACGCGGAAGCGGACCAGCGCGCCGGGCGAGCCGCCGAGTTCGCACACGGGCCTGCTGAAGCGGTTCATCTTCTTCGGCTACGACCGCGGCCGCCGCAGCGTGGTCATCGGCCCGATGCGGCTGAATCAGAAGGTCGGCGACGCGCCGGCCGCGCTGGAGTACGGCGGGACATCCACGGTCGTCGAGGGCCTGCGGCGCCAACGGCGGAAGCGGCGGATTCGGATAGCGGCCCGGCCGTACATGGGCCCGGCCTTCGAGCAGGAGAAACCCAAGCTGCCCGCCATGTGGCGAGACAGCGTGAAGTAGCAGGGAGGCGAGACCATGCCTACGACCTATGTACTCGGGATGAATGCCGGGCTCTACCAGGGCACGGCCGGCGAGACCGATCCGAGCCTGATGACCGAGGTGGACAACGTCCGCGACGTGACGCTCTCGCTGGAAGCGGGCGAAGCGGACATCACCACCCGCGGCAACTCCGGTTGGCGGGCGACCGCCCCGACGCTGCGGGAATGCACCGTCGAGTTCCAGATGGTCTGGAAGCCAGGCGACGCGGTCTTCGAGGCCATCAAGACGGCCTTCCTGACCGCCGCCACAGTCGCCCTGGCCGTGCTGGACCAGAAGCGGACGATCACCGGCGCGCAGGGGCCGCTCGGCGACTTCTCCATCACCAACTTCAGCCGCTCGGAAGCGCTGGAAGAAGCCATCGTCGCCGACGTGACGGCGAAGCTCGCCCGCTTCGAGGAATGGCACGAGGTGGCGGCATAGCCAAGAACTTCGCTAATGGCTGCAGAACCCGTTCACAAAACCACGTTAGCGCTGTGAGACGATGATGCCGCCAACGAGAGCTATGAGAACAAGCAAACCTGATATCAAGAGGAGAATGCCCGGGCCGGTATTCCCACTAACCAGCATCAAGGTGCCGCCGGGCAAGGCGCATAAGACAGATACCGCCTGCAGGACCACTATCCACTTGGGCCACCCCTTCTTGGGGGCCGCGTTGCTATCGGCCATGGCGATTCTCCCGTTTCCGCTGACCGAGTATCCATCGACCCTTCGGAGGAGTCAATAAGCAACATGAAGACGTTCACAGATGCAGCCGGGCGGACGTGGACGATCAAGCTGAATCTCGGCACGGCCCTGGCCGTCAAGGACAAGCTCGGAATCGACCTGCTCCAGCCGGAGGCCGGCGATCCGCCGCTGCTGACGCGGCTGGGTACCGACGAGCTGCTTCTCGGTCAGGTCCTCTGCGCCCTGCTGGAAGAGCAGTTCGAGGCCCACAAGGTCACCGCCGAGGACGTGCGGGCCGGCTTCGACGGCGCGACGCTGCTGACCGCGCAGAAGGCCTTCTACGAGGAGCTCGTGGGTTTTTTCCGGAGCCGCGGGCGCAGCGATCGCGCCCGCGCCGTGGAGACCCAGGAGCGGATGATCGACGCGGCGGTGAAGGCCATCGAGACGCGAATCGAGGGAATCGACATCGACGAGTCGATCCGTGGCGCGATGTCTGGTTCGTCGCCGGAGCCGTAGGGGTCGATCCCCGCCCGCTGACGCTACGGCAGCTTCTGTGGATGGCCGAGGGCCACGGCCGCGACGCCTGGGGCCGGATGTCGGTGCTGTGTGCGTTGATCGGCAACGCCCACCGCGACCCGAAGAAGGGCCGGGCCTTCCGGCCGAGCGACTTCGACCCGTTCGGCCGGGCGCCGGGCGAGGTGATTGAAGTGAACCATCAGAACGTCGGGCTTCTGAAGGAAGCCTTCACCAAGACCAAGGAAGGAAAGGTGACACCATGAGAATGCTGGCAATCGTGATCGCCGTGCTGGTCGTGCTGGGCGTGGCCGGGTGCGGGAACGTGTACCTGCGGGGCGAGGCGCTGACCGCCGCGGAGACCTCCGCGCTGGACGCCTTCCAGGCCGTCCAGCGAGCCACGGCCGAGCCGGCCACGCCCGCCTGGGAAAAGGCGTACCTGGAGGAGAACTTCAAGCAGTGGCGGTTCTTCGTCCGCTCGGCCCGCAAGGACGAGACCTGGGGCCCGACGCTGGAGGCGGAACGTCCCGCCGGGAGCGAGTAAGCCATGAGCGACCTGAACCAGAAAGTCCAGGACCTCCTGTCCCGCATCCCGGCCGACCAGCGCCAGGCCGCATCGGCGCTGCTGGTCCAGTACGGGCCGCGGCTGTTCGAGATGGCCCAGGAAGACGCCTGGCAGTACCTGCGCCGCCTGATGGCCGGGGACATCGAGGCCGTTGCCGAGCTCGACAGCAAGCTCTCCAGCGATGAGTTCGTGGCCAAGGTCAAGGCCAACACGGCCCGGTGGGAGAACGTGGCCCAGTACAACAAGGTCCGCGAGGACCTGCGCAACGAGATGCTCCTTCGGCTGGCGCCCATCGTGCTTGGGCTGCTCGCCGCTCTGGTGGGCCTTTAGGAAAGGCAAGGAGGCCAACGTGAACAAGCTGCGTGAGTTCCTCAAGGGCAAGAAGACCTACATCACAGCGACCATCGGGTTGCTGGGCGCCGTGGTCGCCTGGGCGGACGGGCAGATCGACACAGTGGCGCTGCTGGCGGCGGCGTGGGCTACCGCCCAAGCCTGCTTCATCCGCGCCGGGATCGCCAACGGCACCCCCAGCGCCCAGGAATAAGGACGGACCGGACCGCGGGGGGAGACGGCCCGATCCGTCATATGCCCGGCCGGGGGAAACCGGGCAAGTAGTCTTGACATGCACGGTACCTCGTTGATCCGGGTCCGTCAAGCGAATCGGAGGCGGTAATGCCCTCTGCCAAAGGCATTCGGGCCGGTCGGGCTTTCGTCGAGCTGTTCGCCGATGACAGCAAGCTCGTGCGCGGGCTGCGCCGGGCCCAGAAGAAGCTCAAGGCCTTCGGGCAATCCATTCGCAACATGGGGCTGAAGATCGCCGGCCTGGGCGCCGCGATGCTGGCGCCGCTGATCGGCGCGGCCAAGGCGTTCAGCTCCATGGGCGACCAGGTCGCGAAGATGGCCAAGCGGACCGGCCTGTCCGTCGAGACGCTGTCCGAGCTGCGGTTCGTGGCCAGCCAGACCGGCACGGAGTTTGAGTCGCTGGAGATGGCCTTCCGCAAGATGCAGCGGTCGATCTACGACGCCGGGCGCGGGCTGTCCACAGCGGTTGACGCACTGGAGGACCTGGGACTGAAGTTCGAGGACCTGGACGGCCTCTCGCCCGAGCAACAGTTCAAGCTGCTGGCCGACCGCATCGCGGAGGTCGAGGACCCGACCACCAAGGCGGCAATTGCCATGAGCCTCTTCGGCCGGACGGGCACGAACCTCCTGCCGATGTTCGCCGCCGGGGCCAAGGGGATCGAGGCGCTCCAGAAGGAGGCCCGCCGGCTGGGCTTGACGATGAGCGCCGAGGATGCCGCCGCAGCCGAGGAGTTTACCGATACGCTGGACGCCCTCTGGAAGGTCGTAAAGATGGGCGTCTTCCGCGTCGGGGCGGCGCTGGCCCCGGTCCTTCAGGAGCTTGCCGAGACGATCACAGGGGTGGCCACAAAGGTCGGGGAATGGATTCAGGCCAACCGCGAGCTGATCGTCATGGTGCTGAAGGTCGCCGCGGTCGTCTTCGCCGGCGGCATCGCAATTGCCGCCCTGGGGACGGTCATCAGCGGCCTGGGCAGCGCTCTCGGGGCGCTCATTGCCGTGGTCACCGGCGTCGGCACCGTCTTCAAGCTCCTGGGGGCCGTGATTGCCTTTCTGGTCTCCCCGATTGGCCTGGTCATCGCGGCCGTCGCGGCGCTGGGGGCGTACCTCGTCTACGCCACCGGCGCGGGCGGCAAGGCGCTGACCTGGCTGGGCGAGAAGTTCGGCGTTCTCAAGGACGACGCCCTGCAAGCATACCAAGGCATCGCCGACGCACTGGCCGCCGGAGACATCTCCCTGGCGGCGAAGGTCCTGTGGCTCACCCTCAAGATGGAGTGGACCCGCGGGATCAGCTTCCTGGAGAAGGCCTGGCTGAACTTCCGCAACTTCTTCATCAAGATCGGCTACGACGCCTGGCACGGCCTGCTGGCCGTCGTGGAGGTCATCTGGCACGCCCTGGAGGTTGGCTGGATCGAGACGGTCGCCTTCCTCGGCAAGGCATGGACGAAGTTCACCAGCTTCTTCGCGCGGACCTGGGAGCGGATGAAGGGGTGGGCGAAGAAGGCCTGGACGTGGATCAAGGGCCTCTTCGACGACTCCACGGCCGAGTCGCGCGCCGCGACCTACGCCGAGATCGACCGGCAGAAGGAAGCGGCCATCGCCCGGATCGAGGGCGAGGAGCAGCGCGAGCTGGCCCGCCGGGAGGCCGAGCGCCAGCGCAAGCGCGAGCAGTCCGGCGCGGTGCACGAGGCGACCATGGCCGAGATCGGCCGGCAGAACCTCGCCAAGCACGGCGAACTGGACGCCGAGTACGAGCGCCGCATGGCCGAGAACGAGACCGACCTGGCGAAGGCACGGCGGGAGTGGCAGGAAGCCATCGAGGCCGCCCGCAAGAAACGCCAAGCCAAGGAGGGCGAGGGAGGCCCTGGCAAGCTGGAGGAGCCTGACGACATCATCGCCAAGGCCAACCGCGCCCTGGCCGGCCTCGGCGACCTGCTGGCCGGCCAGGCCGCCAAGATCGGCGCACAGGGCACGTTCGTCGCCGCCAATGTCCTGGGGCTCCAGGCCGGCGGGGTCACCGACCGCATGGCCAACGGCATCGATAAGATCGAACGGAATACCCGTCCTCTCCGGGACGCCGACGAGATCAGCTTCACATGACCCGGCCATGGTGGCCAGACCTGGGAGACAAGTGTTGCTACCCTTGCCCGCTGTAGTACTTGATGGCAAAGTGTCCGACGCTTCGGGCGGCGGCATAGTCGAAGGCGAAGCCAATGGGTGCGCCGACCAGCGGCACCATCTTCATGAAGCTTGTCAGAGACTTCTGACCTGCCTTTGTGACGATCCTCTGGCCTACCACGCGCCAGATCCTCTTCATGACTTCACGCGTTATGTACCGCTGAACCGCCTTCTTCGTGACATGCTTGCCGACCTCGATGCCAACGCGCTTCAACGCCTCCTTGGCCGCATCCCCGGCGAGGATAAGGTAGACGTCCGTCTTCAGGTCCGTCGTCTCTGCAGTGTGCCCGTACACATAAGCAACGCTGCACGCCATGAACGCCTGAATGCGCCACGAGGCAATCAGGTCGCCCGGGACACTGACAGGCAGCGTGAGCACCCCGCCGACACCGGTGGCAGCACCAACCAAGCCGTTCTTCAGCGACTTCCTCCTGACGATCTTCTTCGCAAGAACGTCTTGGGATATGCCAGGATTCTGAGAACGGAGTTTGTCCACGTACGCTTCGACCTGCGACGGGTTGACCTGAGTTATCCACTCGATGATCTTGGCGAGGGCGAATCGCTTCTCGTCTGTGTTGCGCTCGTCCCCATCGTCCGCAGCGCCAGCAGCACTTACCGTGTCCTGTGCCATGACTATCCCCTTAACTCTCTCGGAGTTGTTCGCGAAGGCAATGCTAACTCAAGCCCACGAATTGTCAACAGCGGAACCATGCCGAGCTGATCTATGCCCACGCTGACCGAGAAGATCGACTCCCGCGAGTGGACGACCGGCGAGCGGCCGTCGGTGACGATGCACTACGTCCTGGACGGCACCAGCGACGACCTGACGGCCAAGACGCTGCTGCTGAGCTCCACGCCGACGGAGTACGACGGCCTGGCCCGCGACGACTGCTCCCTGGAGCCGATCTTCGTGGACACGGCCGCCGGGGCGGGCAAGTGGGACTGCCGCGTCCGCTACGTCGCGCCGGAAGAGAAGGAGCCGGAAGTCGGCGAGTCAAGCTTCAGCTTCGACACCGGCGGCGGGACGCAGCACGTCACGCAGAGCCTCCAGACGATCCAGAAGTACGCCCCGCCGGGCAAGACCGCTCCGGACTTCAAGGGCGCCATCGGCGTCACGCAGACAGAAGTCGAGGGCGTGGACATCACCGTGCCTATCTACTCGTTCTCCGAGACCCACTACCTGGCCGACTCGTTCGTCACGCCGGCCTACCGCGGGACGCTGTTCGCCCTGACCGGCAAGGTCAACAACGCCGCCTTCAAGGGCTGTGCGGCCGGGGAGTGCCTGTTCCTGGGCGCCGCCGGCTCGAAGCGCGGCGCCGACGACTGGGAGATCACCTTCCGCTTTGCCGCCAGCCCGAACCGCACAGGCATCACCGTCGGCGAGATCACCGTGGCGAGCAAGAAGGGCTGGGAGTACCTCTGGGTCCGCTACGCCGACGCCGAGGACGCTACGGCCAAGGCCATCGTCAAAGTGCCTGTGGCCGCCTACGTGGAGAAGGTCTACGAGGAAGGCAACTTCGCCGGGCTTGGGATCGGGACGTAGGCCATGGGCGACACGCTGAAGAAGGTCAAGCCCGGCGATCCGCTGGCCATCCCGGCGGCGACGTTCAACACGTTCGTGGACGCCGCGCAGGAGCACCTGCGCCGCCAGCAGAGCATCGGCCGCACGCCGGCGGCCGATAGGCCGCCCTTCGAGACGATCCTGCTCAAGAACGCCAGCGGCGCGGACCACGGCCGCTTCAACGTGCTGGGCATCGACGCACCCGTCTTCACGCCGACCGACAGCCTGGAGACCTTCACCAACGGCATCGCCCTGGTGGGCGTGACGTCCACGGCCTCCCACGCGGGCAACTTCGCCGTCCTCGTCGAGCCGATCCAGGCCGGCCAGATCGGCCGGGCGTGCATCCTGGGCGCCTGCCCGGTGAAGGTGAACGTCGTCTCCGCATCCGACACGTTCGCGGACGTGGAGGCCGGCGTTACCGGCCGGCTCAAGAGCGGCTCTTCCGGCGCGGCCCGCATCCTGTGGAAGGAGTCGGGTACGGGCGAGAAGTGGGCCGTCGTGAAGCTGGGCAACCCGGCCCGGGGCGCCTCGGCCATCCCGGTCAAGCTGACGGCCTCCCTGGGCGGCGGCGCCTACACCGGCAAAGAGCAGGTCTGGAGCGGCTCGGCCTGGTCGGACAAGCCGGGGGCGCCGGAGATCATCTGCGTGAACCTCTCGGAGACCACCGGCGGCTGCACCTCGGGCCTGGACCTGTCGCCCGCGCCGGTGGTGCTGGCGACGGCCATCTCGGCCGCGCACTTCTTCGAGCGGGAGACCAACGCCAAGTACAAGGCCTGAGCGGATGACGATCCTCTGGCAGAACGGCGCGGGCGACCCCAAGCGCGTCGGCGGCGACGACTGGACGAAGGACGAAGACTTCACCGAGATCGTCGAGCAGATCAACCGGCGCAGGCTGCTGGAGTACCGGGCGGAGGACGCCGCCCTGGACGACCCGTTCGACCCGGCCCTGTGGATGCGGGCGCCGGGCCTGACGGCCCTGCGGTATGAGTTCACGGGCAACGACCTGGTCCACCCGCCCGTCGGCGGCCTGGGCGGGCAGCCGCCCACTCCCAGCTACATGCGCTGGCTGTGGCCGGAGGCCGACGCCGACGAGGACAAGCCCATCACGCTGGCCAGCCCGCCGCCTTCCGGGGAGGTCAACTTCTTCGCCAAGATGAACGGCACGGGCGGCTGGACGGACATGATTGCCGCCGGAACCTGGCTGCGGGCGGTGCACCTCAACGAGCTCCGCTGGGCCTGCGAGACGCTCCGGCGGGGCCGCTGGAAGATGCCAGTCTACTTCTCGGCCGGGATCATCCACCACGTGCTGTATCCCGAGCTGGACGACACCCCCTGGATCGGCGGGGTGATCGCCCTGAGCATCTGGGGCGACGTGCGGACCATCGGCCTTGCGGTCCTGGCGACGGAGGACGACCCGCCGCGCGGCCTGGTGGACGTGCAGGTGCGGCCCAGCTCGAAGATCTGGATCACCTGCGACTACGACTGCGAGGTCGAGGTGGCTCGGGTGACCACCAACCCGATCCTGTATGTCGAGAACCCGCCGACCTGGAACGCCGCCCAGCCGGGCGTGCTGCCCTGGAACACCCCCGGCGGGGACTTCGCGGCCATCGGGACGATGACGATGACGGCCGGCGTGCCCAACTGCCTGACCGGCCAGGCCGTCGCCGACGCCCTCCAGGTGATGGTTGACGGCGGGCCGTCGGTCAGCAACTTCCTGGTCCGCAAGCTGAACGAGAACTTCGACAACGTGTCCGTCAGCGGCAGCGTGGACGTAGATTTCGACGTGGCAGACTGACACGCTCTTCACGGGACAGCCGTCTGCACCGCCTCCGCGCCATCGGCCACCTCTTCGAAGCCGAGGACGAGTCGCAGCAGTGGCCCGACCTCCACGCAGCCATCCGCGAAGCCCGTAAGGCCTACCAAGCCAGTGCCGACCCACCGGACTGGGATTCGCTAGAGCAGTCTAAGTTGTTTCGTGGCGATATCCGCAGGATGCGAACCAGCCCTGGGCATCTCGCGAGCTGACCTTGTCCAGGCCCCTCCCGACGGCTTCGTACAGTTGCTCGGTGCCGCGGGCTTTGACTGCTCGCAAGAACTCCTTCACTTTCGACCACATCTTCTCGATGGGATTCAGGTCCGGGCTGTACGGTGGCAGGAACCACAACGCAGCGCCTGATGCTTCGATCATCTCCCGGACCTGGGCGCCCTTGTGAGTGCCC
>Ga0315541_1004132_pt1 | contig 10794 bp, 11 predicted proteins | sample SalMarSW160190MG_FD_203095 | JGI IMG/M metagenome (GOLD analysis project Ga0315541, IMG submission 203095) | Salt marsh sediment microbial communities from the Plum Island Ecosystem LTER, Massachusetts, United States - Salt Marsh Sediment SW1601-190 ...
GGCGGGCAGCCTCGACGATTGTTTCGACCTGCGGCACGGTGTGGTACTCCAGCGTGCGGTTATAGGGGATGGGCATATCCCGCCCTGCCAGCCGGACGATGGGGGCGTCCAGGTAGTCGAAAGCCTCGCTACCGGCGACGACGGCCGCCAGTTCTCCTCCGTAACCGCCGGTCTTGCACGCTTCGTGCACGATCAGCGCTCGACTGGTCTTCATCACCGAGCGGATGATCGTCTCCTCATCCAGTGGCTTGAGCGTGCGCGGATCCACCACCTCCGCCTCAATGCCCTCCTGGGCCAGTTGCTCCGCCGCGTTCAGCGAGCGCTTGACCATAATCGAGGTGGCGACGATGGTCAGGTCCCGGCCTTCCCGTTTCACCTCGGCGGTGCCCAGCGGGATGGTGTACGATTCCTCAGGCACAGGTCCTTTGGTCTTGTAAAGCAATTTGTGCTCGACGAAGATGACCGGGTTATCGTCGCGGATAGAGGCCAGGAGCAGTCCCTTGACGTCGTAGGGAGTGCTGGGCATCACCACCTTCAGGCCGGGGACGTGCACAAACCAGTTTTCCAGGCTCTGGGAGTGCTGAGCCGCTGCACCGGTGCCCGATCCGGCCGGGGTGCGCAGCACGAAGGGCACCTTGGCTTTGCCGCCGAACATGAAGCGGATCTTGGCCGCCTGGTTGACCAGTTGTTCGGCGGCCAGCGTAGTGAAGTCCATAAACATGATCTCGCCGACGGGCCGCATCCCGGTCAGCGCCGCGCCGGTGATCGCGCCGGCGATGCCCAGTTCACTGATGGGGGTATCAATCACCCGCTCCTCGCCGAACTCCTCGACCAGCCCCAGCGTCACGCCGAAAGCGCCGCCGTAGACGCCCACGTCCTCGCCGATGATGAAGACCCGCTCGTCGCGCCGCATCTCCTGCCGCAGCGCCTCCCGAATCGCTTCCGCGTAACTCAGTTCCCGCATCAGGCGTACATCCCTGGAGAATGACCAATGACCAATGACAAATGACCAATCAGGCAGCCCAGTTCCCGCATCAGGCGTACACCCCTTCCTCGATGGTCTCGAGAGCGGGCTCCGGGCTGGCCTCGGCGAAGGCCACGGCCGCGTCAATCGCGGCATAGGCCTCCTGCTCAATCTGGTCGGTCTCTTCCTCGGTCAGCACCCCCTCCTCGATCAGATGGGCGCGGAAGCGCTTGATGGGGCATTTCTGCTTCCAGGCCTCGATCTCCTCGCGGGTGCGGTAGCGGTTGGCGTCGCTCTTGGAGTGGCCGCGCCAGCGATAGGTCACATTCTCAATCAGCGACGGCCCCTCTCCTTCCCGCGCCCGTTTCACCGCCTGGCTCACCGCTTCGTACACCGCCATCAAATCGTTGCCATCCACCGTCACGCCCGGCATGCCGTAGGCGGCAGCCCGGTCGGAGATGCGCTCGATGGCGAAGGCCTTCTTCACCGAGAAGGACATGGCGTACTGGTTGTTCTCGCACACGAACACCACCGGGAGCGTCCAGATGGCGGCCATATTCAGCGCCTCGTGGAAGGGGCCGGTGTTGGCCGCGCCGTCGCCGAAGAAGCAGAGAATGATCTGGTCGCGCTTTCGCATCTTGAGGCTGAGCCCCACGCCCACCGCGATGGGGATGCCGCCGCCGACGACGCCGTTGGCCCCCAGGTTGCCCCCCTCGACGTCGGCGATGTGCATTGAGCCGCCCCGCCCACGACAGTAGCCGGTCTCCTTGCCCATGAACTCGGCCATCATGCGGTTCAGGTCAGCTCCCCTGGCAATGCAGTGGCCGTGGGCACGATGGTGGAGGAGGGTCAGGTCATCGGGGCGTAGTGTTGCCATAGAGCCCACGGATGAAGCCTCCATGCCGATGGAGAGGTGCATCGTACCGTGGATCTTGCCCAGCGCGTACAGTTGCTCTGCCTGCTCCTCGAAGGCGCGGATGGTGTACATCTGGCGGAGCAACTCCCGTTTTCTCGCTTCGCTCAGAGCCATTTAGCCTTTCTTCAGCGCCTCGATGAGCTGTGCCTTCAGTTCGTCCATCCCAACGCCCGAAAGGAAGGGCACGCCGTTGAAGACCGGTATCCCTAAGTCCTTGGGCACCGGGGTAGTCGCGACGATGACATGGGGGTCGAAGGTGATGATCTGACCCCGTATCTCTGCTGCCTTGCACTGCACAACTCTTACCGGAATGCCTACTTCTTTGGCGATCTCCTTCACTTTCTGCGCCACCACCGTCGCCGTCGCGATGGCCGTACCACAGGCAATGAGCACGCGCTTCTCACCGCTCATCTGATTACCTCCTACTTGATTTGGATATGATGATCCAAGATTCCCACAATCTCCGCCGGGCTTTGTGCCTCAGCGATCTGGCCTAAAACCCCTGGGCTCTGGAACATTTCCACCAGTCGCTGGAGCAGCGTGACCAGCAGTTCGGAGTGGGTCACCGCTAGCGCACACACGATGCGCACCGGCACTGTGCTATCTGGGCTGCCCATCTCCCCGAACTCCACCGGCTCCTCCAGCACACCGACCGCGACAGCCTGCTGCAGGACGTGCTCCACGTCCGCGTGGGGGATTGCCACCCCGACCTCCGGCGTGGGAAGCCCCGTCGCGAAGGTCTTCTCCCGCTCAATCGTGGCCTGGGTCCACGAGTCTTTCACAAAACGGCCCGCCTGCAGCCGTGCGCCCAACTGGGCAATTGCATCTGCCGCGCCCTCGGCCCTCATCGGCACGATCACCAGGTCTTTCCGAACCCAACGCTGTCTTGTATCAGTTTGCTTTGCTGTTGCTTCCATTTTCCTCCAACCGGATACCGTGTTGGCGCAGCGCCTCGGCGATCCACTGCGGGGAGAAGGGGAGTTTCTGCTGCACTGTCTCTGGTCTCACCGGCACCGGCCACAGGTCCAGGCGGTGCGGCACAAACCATGCCCATCCCCGCACTGCTTCGCACCAACGGGGGTAGATGCGCTTGTAGAGTCCTCGCGCCGTGATGTGGGGTTTCCTGGCGATCAACTCCCGCCCCATCTCCAGAACCAGTTCCACGCTCTTGCGTTCGATGCGCCGCAGTTGCAGCCGTCCGGCTACGAATACGCCCAGCCACACCGCCAGAACAGCGGTGACGAGCGAAGGATTATTCAGCATAAAGTCCAGCACCGGGCGTCCCAGACTGCCAAGCATGCTCTTGATAAAGGCCAAAAACATGGCTTCACCTGCCGTAAGCATTCATTCTATGCCTATACCGCCGGAATCACACATAGAAAGCCCAACGGCCCGTCGCCGATGGCTTGAAACTGATGGAGTTCGTTTCCTGGGACGTAGACCACGTCTCGCGGTCCCACCTCCATCTCCTCCGACCCCAGCCTCACCCGTGCTTGCCCGTAGAGAATGAAAACCCCGTGATCGTGGGGGTGCCGCTCCAATGAAGAGTAGCCTCCTGATTCTATCCGAAAATAACGAATGCGAAAGTTTGGCGCGCCGTCCTCAGGCCCGACGAGCACCTTGCCCGTCGCGCCCACCGCGTCGGGCGCGTCTATCACCTTCTCCGGCACGCCCTCCCAGTCGAACGCGCCTTCCGACCCCACGAAGTGATGAACTGTGCCCATTGCTCACCCTCCGGCCTGATCCAGGGCCAGCACCTTCCGCGCCGCCGCGTCGTCCGTCACCAAGACGTTCACGTGCCCGCCCCGCAGCGCACCCAGAATGGCCTCCGCCTTGGCTTCTCCCCCCGCCACGCCGATCACGTGTTCGATGGAGTGCAATGCCTCCAGTTCGATGCCGACGATGCGGCGGTTCAGTTCGATGTCAAGCACGCGCCCCTGAGCATCGTAATGCCGCGCACAGATATCTCCCACCGCCCCCTGTGCCCGCAGTTGAGTCAGCGCTTCCCGGTCCAGGTAACCGGTCCGCAACAGGCTGGAGACCTCCGGCGACAGTGAGCCAATGCCCACCAGCGCCACGTCCGCACGATGGGCCAGCGACAGCGTCTCGCGGATGCGTGGTTCCTGCAGCAGCGCCTCTTGCACGCTGGCGTCCTCGACAATCAGCGGGGCGTGGAGGCAGCGGTACTCTCCTCCATAGACGTTGGCCAGCAGACGGGCCAGGTCGGGGCCGTCAGTCAGCGGGTCGCCTGTCCCCACCGCGCCGATCATCTGCACGACCGTGATCGGCAGTCTTCGGTCAGGCCGCAGTGCTCGAACCGTGCTGTAGACCGCCGTGCCCCAGGAGATGCCCAGGATTGTACCCTCTGTAAGTATGCTTTCGATGTAGCGGGCAGCCAGCACGCCCAACCCGCGCAGGGTCTCCTCATAGGACCAGCCCCGTCCGACCATCACTCGGGCCTGACAGAGGTGAAAACGAGTAGTGAGATCATGCTCGATCTCTGGGGCGGTCTTCCAGGAGTAATGGATGATGATCTCCACTACACCGGCCTCGCGTGCCTTGTGGAGCAGGCGGGAGACCGTAGAACGAGAGATGCCGACGCGACGTGCAATCTCGGCCTGGGTCAGGTTGCCTTCGTAGTACAGACTGGCGATCTGGGCCAGGAGTTCAGTGTGCTCGACCATGTCAGGACTCACAGGGGTTACGACACACGGAGCGCTCACGGAGAGACGCTCCGTGTGTCTATTCATCTTGGTCGTTCACTTAGGCGGGTTCGACTAGCCCTAGACGACAGGCGCCTCCGGCTTGGGACCGCCAGCGGCGATCTCCCAGGCAGTGGGGTTCCGCTTGTAGAGGAACATTATCACGCCGAAGATCACCACGGCGATGCCCCAACCGATCCAGCCACCAATCCTGCTGAAGTTCAGGAGTAGCCAGGTCAGCGGATTGGTGCCGTCGCAGATGCTGTTGATCTGGACGGCTCCCTCAGGCATCTCAAACTGCGCGTCAATCGCTGCTGCAGTGTGCAGATCGGAGATGGTCGTGCCGAGCATCAGTCCTATGGCGATGATGATGGTGGCAATGATCACGCCGCGCACGATGTTGCCACGGGTGATGGGAGCGATCATGCAGACCATGAACGGAATCACGGCCAGGTCGGCGAAGGGGAGGATACGGTTCACGCCCAATGCGCTCAAGAGGATCGCCAGCCCAATGGTGACCGGCACCATGATCAGCCCCGTGGAGATGGCGGCCGGATGGCCGATCAGGATGGCGGAGTCGAGGCCGATGTAGAACTCACCGCCTGCGAAGCGGGTCTTCATAAACTCGCGGGCTGCCTCGGAGATCGGAATCAGCCCTTCCATCAGGATCGCCACCATGCGGGGCATCAACAGCATCACCGCGCCCAGGTTGATCGCCAGCACCAGGATCTTCTGCAACTGCACCCCGAAGCTACCCACCGTGGCGTCGCCCAGCCAGGCCAGGCAGCCCAGGATGAAGCCGATGACCACGCCCACGATGATAGGCTCACCCAGCACGCCAAAGCGTTTCTGGATCGCCTCGGGGTCCGCGTCCAACTTGTTCAGGCCAGGGATGGCATCAATGAGTTTGTTGAGCGGGATGGCGATGGGCACGTAGGCGGCTGAGAAGCCGTGGGGAATGGAGATGGTCGGCACACCGTAGAAGTCCTGCACGCCGGGAGCCGTCCAGTCAGCTAGAAAGAGGGCGATGGCAGCGTTCAGGGCTGCGGCCGCCAGCGCCAACGCCAGGTTCTGCGAGACGGCGTAGACCAGCGCGCCGGTGAAAGCGAAGTGCCAGAAGTTCCAGATGTCCACGTTGAGCGTCTTTGTGCCCCGGGCCACCAACATGATGATGTTAACCAGGATGGAGAGGGGGATGATCCAGGTGCCGACGGTGCCGCCAAAGGCAATTGCTGCGGCGGCCGGCCAGCCAACGTCTACTACGTCCAGTGTGACTCCTGTGCGGGACACCATTGCCTGCGCGGCATCGCCCACGTTGCCCCACATCAGACCGATGACCAGGTTGATGCCCACAAAGGCAATGCCGATGGTCACCGCAGAGCGAAAGGCCCGCCCAGGCTTGGCTCCCAGGATGAGCCCGATTATGAAGATCACGATGGGCAGCATCACCGTGGGCCCAAGCCCTTGTATCCAGTCAATTATGGCAAACAGCCAATCCATGGTACTCCTCCTTAGAGTAGATGGGGCTTAGCCACCCTCATCGAAGATGGCAGAGCCAACAATGTTTAACCGCTGTCGTAGTGTGCTGACACTTTCGATCTATCACCTCCTTTCGCTTATATCGGACTCAAAAGGTCATCCCCATGTGTCCTACAATGCCCGGGGAGGGCCGAGGACAGTGGGACGACCGATTGAGTGATCCCGCCCAGCATATCCATCACATACTACAGGTGAGCACATTTTCTCATTATTTGCACCGATGTTCACACTTGATTTTATCATACAAAAAAGCCATTGTCAACACTTGTGCAACAATTTGCACAAATGTGCACGCTGGCCAGATAGTCGTCGGCCCGGCGGGATCGTCCGCCGGGCCGATGGGGGGTAGCACATCGTCAGGAGACTGGTTGGCGCGCTGGCGAAGATTATACTTCTTCGCGCCGGAACACTTCCTCCCCGCCGACGATGGTCAAGACCGGTTGTAATGCTTCGTCCAGCAGCACGACATCGGCGTCGTAGCCGGGGGACAGGCGGCCCTTGCGCAGCCTCAGCACCCCGGCCGGAACGCGGGTGGCGGGCACCAGTGCCTGCTCCAGCGGCAGCCCCACCAGCCGTACCAGATTGCGCACGCCAGTATCCAACAGCGCGTGTGCCCCGGCGATGGTGCCGTCCGCCAGGCGGCAGGAGCCATCCCGGACAAAGACCGGCTTGTGCTCCCACTCATAATCGCCGTCTGGCAGCCCTGCCAGCGGGGCGGCGTCGCTCACCAGTGCCACGTGCTCCAGTCCCTTGACCCGCAGCAGAATCGCCATCACCGCCGGGTGGACGTGCACCCCGTCGGCAATTAACTCGGCCACGATGTCGTCGAAGTACATCACCGCTCCCACGACGCCGGGCTCGCGGTGGTGAAGCGGACGCATGGCGTTGAAGGTGTGGGTGGCGTGCGAAAGCCCCAGTTGCACTGCCTGGGCTACCTGCTCAAAGGTCGCATCGGAGTGGCCGATGACGGGGACGACGCCCGCCTCAACCAGGCGCGGGATGCAGGCCATGGCTTCGCCTATTTCTGGGGCGAAGGTGAGCATGCGGATGTGGCCCCGGGCCGTCTGCTGAAATGTCTGAAACCTATCCCACGTCAGCGGCTCGAACCAGTCGGAGGTCGCCATGCCGGGTCGGGCCGGGGACAGGAACGGCCCCTCCAGGTGGATCCCCAAACATTGGGCACCCGGTGGCGGTGTATCCAGAACTGCGGCCATTGTCTTCAGGCTGGCGAGAGTCTCGTCGCGGGGTAGCGTCAACGTCGTGGCGAGAAACGCGGTGACGCCGAAGGCGGGTAGAGCGCGGATGACGTGGGCCAGGCCGGGGCCCATCCCATCGTGGCCCATCAGCCCGTGCATGTGCACGTCAATCAGGCCGGGCACGACGGCCATGCCATCTGCCTCAATGAGTTCGGCTTCGGGTGGCACCGGTGTTACGCCAGCCACCCCCACGGCCATGATGGTGTTGCCCTCTATGAGCACTACGCCCGGCGCGATGACTTCGACGGGCGTGTAGACGGTTCCGCCGGTGATGGCCTTCACTTGCCCGTGCTTCACGTCAGGTCTGCTCCTTGACAAAGTGGCAATACGCATTCAAACGCTGAATATGATAGCATAGGTGCAGCCCGAGTCAAATCTCCTGCATTGTGAGTTGTCGCTAGCGAGTCTCCTTTGTGGACTTGCATTTTGAGTTTATGCAAAGTATACTATAATAGAGCCGGAAATCGGTGTGTCGAAAGGGACAGGTGATGCAGACACAGGTTGAAGAATTCCTCCGCTTCCTGACGGTGGAGAAAGGCTACTCGAAACATACCATCGCGGCCTACCGCAACGACTTCACCCAGTTCCTGGCCTATCTGGCAGGCGAGGGTATTTCTTCCTGGCAAGACGTGGGCCGGGCACATATCCTGAACTACATTGTATACCTGAAGGGACGTGAATATGCTTCTTCGACGGTGGCCCGCAAGGTTGCATCTGTCAAGTCGCTCTTCCATTTCTTGGTTGCTGACGGGGTGCTCCAGGACGACCCTACCGCTGCGGTGGATTCGCCCTCGGTGGATAAGCATCTTCCGCGTCCTCTGGCCCCGGAGGAGATGGCTCGCCTGCTGGCAGAGCCGGCCAAGTCCAATACGCCCAGGGCGCTGCGAGATTGGGCTCTGCTCGAGTTGATGTACGCGACCGGCATGCGGGCTAGTGAGGTCATCGGACTCGATGTGGACGCAGTGGACCTGGAGGCCGGCACGGTGCGCTGCCTGGGCAAGGGGAACAAAGAACGCATCCTGCCGCTGTATGAGCGTGCGCGAGAAGCGATTGGTGCTTACCTTGAGGACGGGCGTGCCAGGTTGCTAGGGGGGCGAGATACAGCAGCCTTGTTTGTTAATCACCGGGGGCAGCCTTTAACCCGGCAGGGGCTCTGGCTGATTGTCAAGAAATACGCCGCAGCCGCCGATCTCGAACGAAAGGTCACACCTCACACATTTCGTCACTCTTTCGCCACCCACATGCTCGACGGCGGGGCGGGATTGCGCGAACTCCAACAACTGCTGGGCCACTCCAGCATCTCCAGCACGCAGGTTTATACCGAGGTTTCCACCCGGCGCAAGCGAGAGGCTTACGACGAGGCTCACCCGCGAGCGTAATCGCCGGGTCACTCTCACAAAAGGAGGCACAAATGAGTTACGTCGAGAAACTGCTAGCACGCAACGAGCACATCGTGCGAGTCGCCCGCGACCACTGGATCACGTTGCTGCCTACAATTCTGGTTGACGTTGCGGTCAGCATCGTCATCATCGGGCTCTCGGTAATGGGGGTCATCCTCTCTCCGCCCTTGACGTGGTTTGGCCTCCTGTTGCTGGTTGTGCCCATCGGCCACTTCGCGCTCCGCATCTGGGCATGGGGGAACAACCAGTACGTCGTCACCAACCGGCGTATTCTCCAGGTCACGGGGGCGTTCGGCAAGCGGGTGTCGGATACTTCACTGGAGAAAATCAACGACATCGTGATGGAGCAGTCGGCGATGGGGTGCATGCTCAAGTTTGGTGACATCGAAATCATCTCCGGCTCCGAAAGCGGCATTGACGTCTTCCGGCGCATCGCTGACCCCATTGAGTTCAAGAAGGAACTCCTCGATCAGAAGGAGGCGCTTGCCAGCCTGGATGTTTTTGAAGAGCGGGCGGGGCGCGTAGGGCAGGGTGACCCTGCCCCTACTGAAGCGCCAAGTGCCAGTGATGTGCCTGGACTGATTGCCGAACTGGATGAATTGCGTCAGCAGGGCGTGATTACCGACGTGGAGTTCGAAGAGAAGAAGCAGCAATTGCTGACTAAGATTTAGGAGGCGTTCATGCCCGAATTCTTTTCACGGTCGCATTTCGAGGCTGCTGCTGCGGCAATACGAAAACGGACCCAACTCGAACCAAAGATCGGCTTGATTCTTGGTTCGGGCCTCAACCCGCTGGCCGACGCTGTCGAGGCTGGTGTTGCAATCCCCTACAGCGAAATCCCGCACTTCCCCGTCGTGACTGTGGAAGGACACGTTGGCCGGCTGATCATCGGGCGGCTGGAAGGGCAAGCCGTGGTGGTGATGCAGGGACGTGTTCATTACTACGAGGGCTATTCGATGGCTGAAACCACCTTGCCAGTGCGGGTGATGCAGGTTTTGGGGGTCGAGACTCTGATCGTCACCAACGCGGCCGGCGGCCTCAACCCGGAGTTCCACGCAGGAGACGTGATGCTCATCGCCGATCACATCAATCTGATCGGGATGGGCGGGCTGAACCCGCTGCGTGGTCCCAACCTCGACGAGTTCGGGCCACGCTTCCCTGACATGTCGGAGCCGTACGACGCCCAGTCGCGCGCGCTCGCCAAACAGGCGGCGACCAGGGCAGACGTGCCTCTACGAGAAGGAGTGTATGTCTGCCTGGCCGGTCCCAGTTTCGAGAGCCCAGCCGATTTGCGGTTTCTGCGCCTGATTGGGGCGGATGCTGTGGGCATGTCCACTGTTCCAGAGGTCATCGTCGCCCGGCATGGCGGTACGCGGGTGTTGGGCCTTTCCGGCATCAGCAACATTCTGCCGGTCGAAGGCGCGCTGCACGTGGAGACGACCCACGAAGAGGTGCTGGAGGTTGGTCGGGTGCTGGTACCACGGCTGGAGGCCATCATTCGTGGGGTGTTGAGGGCGCTATGACGATCCTCTTCCAATGGCTGGTAGAGCACGCCTGGATTTTCTACGCTGCGTGCGCCATCGGCGTCATCATCTATGCAGTGCGTGCGTTGGCGGCTCAGAAGGAGCGGAACCTGGCCCTGTTCACGCTCGAACGGGATACGGCCATTGCAAGAGTCATACAGGCCGTGGCGATGGTGTTGATCTTCATCGCCATTGGAGTGGCCATCTTCGTCAGCACCACTTTTATTCTGCCTGGCTTGCCCATCTACAACGCGGGAACTCCGCTCCCAACGTCTACGTCGTCAGCCGGCGTGGAGCCTCTCACCCCCGGCGTCACGCCTACTCCCAATCCCACGCCAGAACTCGTGATACCGACTTCCGCGTCGGTGGCTACGGCCGTGTCAGTTCCTACACCTCCTCCGCCGGAGCCGATTGAGACCCCCACTCCAGCGCCGACCGATACGCCTGAGGCTGCCATTGCGGGCGAGTTATACGTCCGCTTCGGCGACTTTGCA
>Ga0315541_1004133_pt1 | contig 10792 bp, 6 predicted proteins | sample SalMarSW160190MG_FD_203095 | JGI IMG/M metagenome (GOLD analysis project Ga0315541, IMG submission 203095) | Salt marsh sediment microbial communities from the Plum Island Ecosystem LTER, Massachusetts, United States - Salt Marsh Sediment SW1601-190 ...
ATGAGATTATGCGGGTGGATAATTCGATACTGGATTCCGCCTTCGGCGGATAAAGCTGGAGGAGTGGTTATTTTTTGGATTCTATTTCCTTTTTAAGGTCTTCGAGATTATCCCTCACAGTTACGCTTTTTGGCGTGAATTTTCTTGACAGCAAGGTAACAAGGTCCTATAATTACATTCACTTCTTACGGTTTTGCGAGTGCTTAATCTGGAGGAGAAAAATGCGTTTTTATTAAGTCAATTTCATTAAATCAGAAAGAGTAAATATCGATGCGCATAGTACGCGCCAGTGTAATCACGAAAATAAAATGACTTATTTGAAAGGGAGAAAAATGAAAATTAAAACGATTTTATCAATTATGGTATTTGGCCTGATGATGTTTCAAGCTGAGTCCGTTATCGCAGTTCCATTGAGCACGGCGTTCACCTACCAGGGACATCTCTACGACGCCAATAGAGTGGCAGATGGCCTGTATGACTTTCAGTTCAAGCTATTCGATGACCCAAACGTCATAATCGGCTATCAGGTTGGAAGTGATGTCAATGTACCAGATTTAGATGTCATCGATTCCTACTTTACAGTGGTCTTGGACTTCAATGACGCAAATGCGTTTAACGGCGATGCGCGGTGGCTGGAGATAGGTATTCGGCCAGGAGACTTGAACGACCCCAACGTATATACCTTTCTTGAGCCGCGGCAGGCGATAACGCCAACACCTTATGCTCTGAAAACTCGTGGTATATTTGTAGATGAGTCCGGCAATGTCGGCATCGGGACGACGAGTCCTGCGTATGATTTGGATGTAAATGGCGATATTCGTGCGGATTCTTCTGTTCGAACTCCAAGGGTATCTGCATTCGGTGTAGCGGTTCCTCTTGTCTTGACAACTGAGTACGAATGGGTTCATGTCGGGGAATCAACGAAGGGTCAAACCCTTAGAATTTATGGAAGAGGTGATAATGGTGCTTTGCTAATTAACCTGGACTGGAACGCAAATGTACCTGTGATTCGCCTTACTCCCTCAGTGGCTCAGACAAGTGCAACTCTTGTTGAGTTTGGCTTGCCCACCGGTTCAACACAATCTCTGCTTACCCTGAATAATGATGGTACAGGACTTACTCTCAAAGCTGAGGGTACGTCATATTTTGCGGGCAAGGTCGGCATCGGGACGACAAGTCCACAGGGCACATTAGACGTAAATGGCACCATCTATCAAAGAGGCGGGCTTCTGCACGCAGATTACGTCTTTGAGCCGGGTTACGAACTGGAGTCCATCGAGCAGCATTCGGAATCCATGTGGCAAAACAAGCACCTGCCGGCAATTCCAGAGGCACGAGTAGATGAAGCGGGTAGAGAAATCATTGAAATTGGAAGCCACCACAGAGGCATTGTTGAAGAATTAGAGAAGGCACACATCTATATCGAGCAGCTGCACAATCAGAATAAGACGCTGGAGGAAAGAGTTACAGCCTTGGAAAAAATGGTTTTGCGACAGCAATCTGTCGGCATAAAGGAGGCCTACAATGAAACTAATTAACTTAGATGAATCTGTTATAGCAGGCACTGCCTTGCTCCTGACAGTATGTCTGGTCATTACTGTCCCTGCGTTTAGCGATTATGAGATTAGCTGGTACACGATTGATGGCGGCGGTGGACAAAGCAGCGGTGGGACATATACATTAATAGGCACGATAGGTCAGCCGGATGCTGCATATTCTGCTGGTGGTGATTATGAAGTACTTGGTGGCTTCTGGCCGGGCGGGCCATTGTGTTTTATCGATTTCGAAGACTTTGCAAAATTCGCACAATACTGGCTTGAAACGGGAGCTGACCTGCCTGCTGATTTGTACAAAGACCCAAATAATATTGTGGATTCATTTGACTTAAGTGTTTTTGTCAATGAATGGCTCTATTACTGCCCGTATAACTGGCCGTTGAGATAAAGAAAGAAAACAGAGGTCAATAAATCCCTGCCTTGAGCGGCAGGTGTAAACGATTAACGTGCGTTGCTAACGACAAGAAGACATTACCGCAAATGTGCGAGTTATGTCGAGCCGGCATCGCCTGGGCGTTTGTTGTCCCGCTCCTTGCCCTTGGCCCTTCTAAGCTGGCGTTCCAGCTTACGCGCAGCCAAATCTATACATCGGTAAATATCCTGGCCGGTCTCGGTGCCAACAAAAACCTTGCTATGCTCTGCCCTTGTAATTATCTCCACACTGGCATTTCCGCCCGGCTGGCCATCGATAATTACCTCGACCTGATTGATGCTGTTGTAGTACTTCGAAAGCTTCGAAGTCTTCTGCTCGGCATGGCTTCTGATAGCTTCGGTTATGTCGAAATGTTTACCAGTAATTGTAAAAAGCAAAATTACTCTCCTTAACAGTGTTTTGCTGTTACCAAAATACTTTGTTATTCTTCACTCTGCAAATCAATCAGATGTTTGCCGCTCGGTGTTACAACTCCAGCACTGACGGTAAACCTCAGAGCCTCTTCCACCGTTAAATCCAATTCTATAGTCTGTTTTTTCGGCACCATTATTACAAAGCCGGTAAAAGGTGTCGGTGAAGTCGGAATCAAGACCGATAGAAATTCTTTTTTTTCGTTTTGGACAACCTTTTCGATTCCAGTTCCAGTAACGAAACCCAACGACCATATACCTTTTCTGGGGTATTCAACGGCAACAACCCTCGAGAACATTTTCTTTTTTTCCTCTTCCTGCGTCAGAAAGAAGTCGGTAACCTGCTTTACATAAGGGTAGACCTGCCTTAAAAAAGGTGTACTCATAATGAACTTTTCAATAATATGCCAAAGTGTTCTGCCAGCGACGTTCGCCAACAAAGCGCCGACAATAAAAACGACAACCAACGCCACAAGAAAGCCCGCTATTGATAAAGCGCCGTCTATCCAGAACCTCTCCAGCTCCTGCGGTGAGCCCCCGGCCCGTGTTATGAGGTACTGCAAGCCGTGCTTTATATGAACACCAATCTTGCCGTGAATGAATCTGTAGCCCCAGACGAATATCCAGATTGTTAGAATGGTCGGCACTAATACGGCCAATCCGCGCAAAAAGTAGCTTCTAAAGCGTCCCTGCATACGGTTAACCCCAAAAGTAAAGCTTTTTCAGCTTATCATAATTTATTAACTCAACCCAATTTAGGGGGCCTGGAAATCCGGTTTTTCACAGAATATCGTAGATTAATCTATCGATTCTGAAGAGTCAATAAAAAAGTGCTTCGGCAAGTGCGCCCCAAGTAAATGAATCGCAGCCCCCGGTAAAGAAGTGAGCATCCATACAATCCGCTGACACAGCGCCAATGCCAGGGCAGCTTCCTGCCCAACACCGGCAAATTGAGTGAGCAGAAGAACAAGTATGCCTTCGACTACCACTGCACCACCAATACTTACAGGCAATGCGCCCAAAACCCACGCCAGAGTAAAACAGACATAGTAGTACTTGACGCTGGTGGTAATACCCATATTGACGCCAAGAAGCCAGAAGCCGGTTATAGTCATAAGCTGCAAAGAAACCGTCAGGCCAAACACTATAAGAATAGTTCCGGAGTTCTTGCAGTAGATAATGAAAGCGTCCCTGAACTTCACAAGTATCCTGCGAGCTTGTTCTCGAAAATAGCTCCAGGCCTTTTTGAGTATTAAACGGGTAGGTCTGTACAACAATAAAATGCAACAAACCGCTGCGACAGCCACAAACACCCAAAAGAAAATCCACCTGTGCTCAACAACAGAGCTGAGAACAGCAGGACCTCTGCTGGAGCTTATCAAATCGGCCGTGCCGTGCAGAAAAAGCAGATAGAAAAAAGCAGCGATTATCAGCGTGCTGAACAAGCCAATAGCCCTGTCGACAAAGACACTTAAGGCAGCTTTGAACCTCTGTTGTGTGTGCTTTGTAACATACCAGGCCCGAAGCAAATCGCCCCCGACGGAACTCGGCATAAAATTGTTGTAAAACAGGCCCAAGAAATGGAGTCTAACGGCTGACCAATATGCTATGAAAACGGATTGAGTTCTCAGCAGCAGCCACCAACGAAATGCAACAATTAACTGGCCTATAGCGAAAATGCCCAGAGCAACTGCGAAAATCCATAAATCTATTCGAAGGAAAATTTTCGTTAAATTATCCCATCTTTGTCCCTTGGAAAGCCACAATATAGCCCAGATGACTCCGCCTACAACAACTGCGACCCGGCCGAATAGAAATACGTACTTCCTTTTTTTGGCTTTACTCATTAAAACAAATCGCCTATATAAAAAACTTGTTTTCGGAGATAATAAGGGGTAAAATCTCTACTGGCAAGCAATATTATCGAATAGTAAATCGTGAATCGAACTATGCAATAGGAGAGCGAAGAAGTGGCAACGAATAAAGAAATCGAAGAAGGTTCAAACTTTACTCCGAAATTCGATGATGAAGGTCTGATACCGGTCATAGCTCAGGATGCGGAGAGCGGGCAGGTGCTGATATCAGCTTTTATGAATCGCGAGGCGCTGGAGCAGACCATTCAAACCGGCTATGCTGTATATTACAGCAGGTCACGACAAAAATTGTGGAAAAAAGGCGAAGAAAGCGGGCACATTCAAAAAGTCCGGCAAATACTCGTGGATTGCGACCAGGATTGCATACTTTTGAAAGTAACAGTCGATGCCGGCCAATGCCATGTGGGCTACCAAAGCTGCTTTTACCGCGCAATTAAGAAGAGCAGCAGTAAAAAGCTGGAATTCATCTCAAAAAAGGTATACAACCCCCAAAAAACCTATAAAAATAATGCGTAGCCAAAACACCAAATAGAGATATCCCCTTAATAACAAGGAACTTAACGAATTCGAGAAAAAATCCTTATATTCATATAGATTTTTTTGATTTTTCCGCTTTTTTCTTGATTTGGCCGGTGCTAAATGATATATTTAATTATCGCGATATAATGGATTTAGCGAAAAGCGAGGAGTGGTAGTGATGTACAGATTCTTCCTCATTTTTCGCTTAACGACTACAGAAAAATGTAGTGATACTATGCGCGCATAAAGCAAGCGATAAATATAATGCCTGCTGTTATGGCCGCAAGAGAATTTTGTATGTTATGCATTATGTTAGAAAGCGAGAGATATTGTTTTTATGGAGGATTTAACTATGAGAGGATTAATGTTCGTGTAGTTCCTTTAATTCCAAATTCGGTATTTACAAATTTTTTATTTAGGAGGTTTTAATTATGAAAGACATAAAGTCGAGATTGTTATTAATTTGTGCGCTTTTAGTGCTTTTTAGTGCACCTGTGACGTTAAGCGATTGGGACCCGGGTGATGGTCACAAGATGCACTATCCCCAGCTGCCGAAACCGGGCGGCTGGGATGTGTCCTTCAGCCCGGCGGTGAGATTGGCCGACGACTGGCAGTGTTCAGAAAGCGGCCCGGTTGAAGACATTCACTTCTGGGTCTCGTGGAAGTACGATGATGTCCAGCCAATCAATGGTTTCTCGGTCCGCATCTGGTCGGACGAACCCTGCGGGCCTGGTGGATACAGCGAGCCCAACGAGCTACGCTGGGAGCGCGAATTCTACGCGGGTGACTTCACGGTCCGCGATATGCCCCCCGACCTGCAGAGCTGGTTTAATCCTTTCGACGGCACGTTCAACCCAAATGACCATACTATCTGGCAGCAGATCAACATCGTCGACGTCTGCGACCCATTTCCTCAGGAGGAAGGCGAAATCTATTGGCTGGAGATTGACATGTGGGGGGCGATCGATTGCGGCTGGAAGGAATCGGTTAGCCCGCACTTCCGCGATGATGCCGTCGGCTGGTGGTCATCGCAATGGAACGAGTTGAGAGACCCGATTACGGAAGAGACGATGGACCTTGCGTTTGTAATTACGGGTGGGGAATCCGGAATCAAGTGGCAGCAGCTTCCCGACGCGGACGAAACGGGTTTCCACGCACATGACGGTCTTTACATATCAGACGACTGGCTGTGCGAAGGCGGCCTCGTTACAGACCTGCACTGGTGGGGCAACAATGAAGATGATGCGTATAACAACGTGGGTTTTGAAATCAGTATCTTTGCCGATGCGGGCGGTATTCCGGATGTAATATCCGGGCCGCTTTGGATGGTTTTTGCACCACTTGGGCCAGGGCCGGGAGAAGTTCGCAGAACAGACAGCGGCCTTGTCACTCCATGGTTCAGTCCTGTTTGGTTCTATGAGTACGACCTGCCTGTCCCATTTCCACAGGTTACTGGTCAGGTTTACTGGCTTAGCCTCAGTGCGATATCAGAAGACCCAATGATGTCACCGATGTGGCACTGGCAGGGCAATGCCGACCCGATTATATTAGCGGATCCTGTGCAATGGGATTTCGGTGGCTATATGGAGCCGCTGGGAATGAATATGGCGTTTGTGATTACGAGCGAAGTGGAAGAACCAGAAACCGGAATCAAGTGGGTGCAGTATCCAGACCTTGCTGATACAGGCATCGATGTGGATATAACTTGGTGTGGCCCTGCCGGGGACGATTTCCTGTGCACCACGAGCGGACCAATTCTCGACGTGCACATCTGGGGCTCATGGCTCTGGGATGAACTACCACTCTGGTGGGAGGAGCCTCTGTTTGGTGATCCAACCGCGATGGATTTTATAGTACAAATCTGGAGTGATAATCCGATGGGGCCTATGGGCTACTCAGAACCAAATGAGCTGCTTTGGGAACGGTGGTTCATGCAGGGTGATTTTGATGTCAGTCTTTATGCTCAGGATTTGTATGAGGGCTACTACGGGCCTTGCGAGGGGTATTATGAGCCATATGGTGATAGCATGTGCTGGAAGTACGATTTTTACATTGACCCTTGCGAAGCATTTATCCAGGAGGGTACTATGGACGGGCCGGTCACTTACTGGCTGGTTGTGCAGGCCCTTCCCTATGGTATAGAACTAGGTCAAGTGTACTTCGGATGGAAAACCTCATTAGACCACTGGAACGACGATGCGGTCTGGGGTGGATTAGAACCGCCTGATGTGCTTTCTAATCCTAATCCTCAACTTCTATGGAATGAGCTGCGGTATCCTATAGGGCATCCGTTTGAGGGGCAGTCGATAGACCTGGCGTTTGTGATTACGAGCGAGGAGGAAGAGCCAGAATCCGGTATTAAGTGGGAGCAGCTTCCCGACCTTAATGATACAGGCGTCGACGTGGATATAACCATATGTGGCCCCGCTGCTGACGATTTCCTGTGCACCACGAGCGGACCAATTCTTGATATTCACATCTGGGGCTCATGGTTCAACGATTACCTGCCTTTGGGTGACCCAACCGAGGTAGATTTCTTTATAGAAATCTGGAGTGATAATCCGATGGGTCCTTCCGGCCACTCAGAACCAAATGAGTTTCTTTGGTGGGAAGACTTCCCCAAGGGTACATTTACTGCCAGTCTTTATGCTGAGGATTTGGAAGAGGGCTACTACATACCTTGCGATATGTATGAGCCCCAAGGTGATACTAAGTGCTACAAGTACGATTTTTACATTGACCCGTGCGAGGCATTTATCCAGGAGGGCACGCCCGAAGAGCCGGTGGTTTACTGGCTGCTTGTGGGTGCCATGCCGCATGATGAAGCGTACTTCGGATGGAAGACTTCATTAGACCACTGGAACGATGATGCGGTGTGGCCAGGTTTCATGGATTGGGAAGAGCTGAGGTATCCCATGGGTTACGGACATCCTTTTGAGGGACAGTCGATGGACCTGGCGTTTATGATTACCGGTGAGGGCGAGGAGGAAAAGAAGCAGCTGATTGAGCACTCAAAGTGGTCTCAGCCACCTATTGAGATTGACCCTACCAGCAGTGTGCCGGAATATTGCGGCTGGGACGAGATGTCTTTCAGGGAGTGGGTTGAGCCGATATGGTATGACGCCTGGAACTGCCTAACACAGTGCTACGGTGATGCCGACTGTGACGGATACGTCGGACCGCAAGATTTGATTATCTTCACGCAAGCTTTTCAAAGCGGCATTTATGATCCGCGTGCTGATTTCGACCGAGATGGCGATAACGACCTTACTGACCTTGCTATCCTGCAAACCAATTGGGAAACGTATCCCCCTGCCAATTGTTGGTTAGGAGAGTCCTGGATGATGGTTGCAGATGACTTTAGATGTCTGGGCACTATGCCTATAACAAGTGTGCACTGGTGGGGTTCATACTGGGACTGGATATACCCTGGAACAATGCCGGATATTCTTCCAATTGGCTGGAAGATATGCTTCTGGTCCAATGTTCCTGCCGACCCTACCGGCGAGCCCGATTTCAGCTATCCCGAGGAACTTCTCTGGCAGATTGAAGTCGATGCCGACCGTGTGGATATCGAAGAGGTCGGTACGGATTCCTACCACGGCTATTTTCCTAACGATGTCTGCTATCAATACACACTGCAATTAGAGCCGGAAGAGTGGTTCTGGCAGTATGATTTCAACGATTTAACCGAGGATAGCGTCTTCTGGCTGAGCATCGCGGCCATCTATGACCCGTGCGAAGAGTTTATCGAGAACCCGTGGGGCTGGAAGACTCGACCCTGGCACTGGATGGACGATGCCGTACGGTTCTGGATTGAAGGACCGCTTGAGCCGGGTTTAGTTTTTGACCCGTGTAACTATTATATCGAACCGATTGAAGACCCTATATATTATGAGAGTGTCGATGTGGCCTTTGAGCTCGATACCGACCCGAACTACATAAAGTGGGAGCAGCATTACACCGGTATCCGCGATTGGCCACACTATGAGGATGTGCCAAGCTGGGCTGAGATGTGGGAGTGGGGTCCTCAATCCTTAGTAGCGGCCGCAGACGATTGGCCCTGCGATAACAACAGGCCAATAACAGCTATGGCGTGGTGGGGCTCATATCTGGGTTATGAATACATGCCCTGCCATGGGCCGACAACACGTCCGGAACCACCGGCTTACTTCTGGATTTCTATCTGGACGGACGTGCCGTCAGGTGCCGATCCGGATCCGGCCATTATGTGGAGCCATCCCGACGAGATGATTTGGGAGCACAATGCTTACGATTACGATGAGGTATTAGTCGGTTACGATAAGCATCCATTCGGCGCTCCACCCGGCGTTCCACGTGAACCTGTGTTCCGTTATTCGGTGCGTCTGCCGGAGGAAGAATGGTTCTGGCAGGAAGAAGATGAAGCGGTTTACTGGCTGATGATAGTGGCCGTTTATGAATACCATTATCCCGAGTACGAGTGGGGCTGGACGCTCCATCAGCACGTTTACAACGACGATGCTGTTAAAGGCCAGCCGATTATCGACGACGGGGAAGACTGGGAATGGTACGAGGTACAAGACCAAACGGGAGCCAGTGCGGATATGTCGTTTATCCTGTACACTGACCCCAACGCTGAACCGCCTGAAGAGGACCTTGACTTCGGCGATGCCAATGACCCGCCTTATCCGACGCTTCTGGCTAACGATGGCGCACGACACATTATCGATGGTCCGTGGCTTGGTCCTGCTGATGATGCGCCCGACCCTGAAGGGGACGGACAACCCGACCCGCAGGCGTTAGGTGACGACAACGATGGTAACGACGACGAGGACGGCGTGACGATTCCGCTGTTGAATCAGGTCGTACCGGCAACCATAACAGTTGAGGTTTTTGACCCTGCCGGTGTCGGTGGTATTGTTGAAATATGGATAGATTTTGATGGCAATGGCTCCTGGGAAGCAAGCGAAATTGTCTTTGGTGCTATGCTGCCAACCGGAGTGCATTTAATACCGGTGACGGCACCGTTTGGCTCGGTGGTTGGACAGACTTTTGCCCGCTGCCGAATAAGCAGCCAAGGTACCGGCAGCCCCACTGGTCTTGCGGACGATGGCGAGGTCGAAGACCATGAGGTTATTATCGCACAAGGTCCTGACTTCGGCGATGCCAATGACCCGTCCTATCCGACACTTCTGGCTAACAATGGTGCACGACACATTATCGATGGTCCGTGGCTTGGACCTGCTGATGATTCGCCCGACCCTGAAGGCGACGGTCAACCCGACCCGCAGGCCTTGGGTGACGACAATGACGGTAATGATGACGAAGATGGCGTCACGATCCCGACACTAATTCGGGGTATACCGACAAACATAACCGTTGAAGTTTTTGACCCTGCCGGTGTCGGTGGATTTGTTGAGATATGGATTGACTTTGACGGCAGTGGCTCCTGGGAAGCTGCTGAACTTGTCTTTGGTGCTATGCTGCCAACCGGGCAGCATTTAATACAGGTGACGGCACCGTTTGGCTCGGTGGTTGGGCAGACCTTTGCCCGCTGCCGAATAAGCAGCCATGGTACCGGCAGTCCCACCGGTCTTGCGCCTGATGGCGAGGTCGAAGACTATGAAGTTAACATTCAAGAAGGTCGTGATTTCGGCGATGCAAACCATCCCCCTTATCCGACTCTGGGACCGGGTGCTGCCAGACACATAATTTTGCCTGGCGTTATGCTCGGTGCCAGCATAGATGCTGAATTGGACGGTCAACCTGACGCGACAGCGACAGGTGATGATAATGACGGTAACGATGACGAAGACGGCGTTGTGTTTACGTCGCTGTTAATACCCGGCCAACAGGCAACGGTCGATGTAACCGCTTCGGTACCCGGTATGTTAAATGCCTGGATTGACTACTACAGCAACGGCGATTGGGCTGATGCGGTTGACCAGGTATTCAATAATGTCGCACTTACCGGTGGCGGTATGACCGATACGCTCACGTTTACAGTATCGGCCTCGG
>Ga0315541_1004136_pt1 | contig 10784 bp, 3 predicted proteins | sample SalMarSW160190MG_FD_203095 | JGI IMG/M metagenome (GOLD analysis project Ga0315541, IMG submission 203095) | Salt marsh sediment microbial communities from the Plum Island Ecosystem LTER, Massachusetts, United States - Salt Marsh Sediment SW1601-190 ...
CGCTCAATCCCAGGAAACGGCGCTCGTTCCTGGCCACGACCGCCAGTTCCTCGACCAGTTCCGGCAGGCGCCAGTCGGGATGGCTCTCGCTCATCCTGCGCAGCACCCCCGCCAATTTGTGGGCCACAGCCAGGTCGGCCGGCTCCTTGAACAGGTCTTGAGCCAGCGTGAGGATCAGTTGATCTACCGGCAGCAAGGTCGCCTTCTGCCAGCGCTGGACCAATGAGCGGAACGCCCCTAGTTGCTCGTGGATGTCTGGGAAGTCGTCCGCCATCTCCAGACCTTCCAGCCAGTCCCGATCCACGCGCGGCCACAAGAAGTCCTCGACGCGGCGGCATTTGCTCAACCTCCTGGCAACCCATTCGAGTTGCTTCTTGGCATCCTCGTCGTCACGGTCATTCCGTCGCCACACCTTGTAGACCGTCGCCATCTTCTTTGGCGAGGCAGGATCGGCCAGGTACTTGAGGACGTTGCCCAGCGCGCCCGCCGTCTCGCGGGTGGAGCGTGTACTACGAAGAAGTTCGACGTACTCCAGGCCGCGCTTCTTCAACTCGCCGACCATCTCGAAGCCACGCTGGTTGCGCGGCACGAGCACGGCCACGGTCTCGTCCGGGTGCTCCGGCAGCCAGCGGGCCAGTGAGTCGGCCACGGCTCGCAATTCCTCCCCTGGACTGAACTTCCGGGCGATGACGCGCACCTGGTTGGGGTCGTCGGGCGGGTTGGGCTGCGGGTCGCCCGGCGGCGTGGGCTCAATATGCGGCGGCGCGAGCGCATCGCGGACTGCCTCCACTGGATGCGCGCCTTGCGTCCAATCAATCAGGTAGTTGGCCAGCGTGATGATGCTCTGCGTCGAGCGGCCAGAGTTGGGCAACTCACGCGGTTCGACATCTTCTTCCTCAAGAAAGTCGCGCAGGAAGCGCGGATTGGCCGTGGTGAAGGTCTCGTAGATCGCCTGGTTGGGATCGCCGACGCGCACCCAGTTGCCGCCTGCGCCACAGAGAAGCCGCAGGATCTCCTCCTGCAACCGGCTGCTGTCTTGCGCCTCGTCCTCCAGGATGAAGGGCCACTGATACTGCAATCGCTCCAGCAACTCCCTGTCCAACTCCAGCGCCCATAGCGCCAGGCGGATGAGGTCATCGAAGTCCACAGCCCCGCGGTAACGCAGCGCCCGCTGGTAGTCGGCGTAGATGGCCCCGCCCATCTCCACCAGGGGGAACGGTTGAGCGATTGGCCGGTTTGCGAGTTTGCCCAGGCGGTCGCGAAGCCTGTCCGGGGTGCCCTCCAGGTCCTTGGCCAACCTGACGAAGTTGCGGGCGACCCCGGTCACCAGGTCCGGCCACTGAGTGCGGCGCACCCACTCCCGCTTCCTCTCGTCCAGGTCAGGGGACAGGAAATCGTCGGCGGCGTAGGAGTTGGCCCGCAGCCAGGCCAGCGCCGCGTCTTGCAAAATCTGATTGGCCTCCCGCTCGTCCACGATCTGGAAGTCGTCCGAGAGCCCCACCAGCGCCGGCCGCTCGCGGACGATGTCGTGGGCCAGGCCGTGCAGCGTTCGCACCCGGTAGCCCAGGTTGGGCAGCAAGCCGCGCTCCTCGACGAAGCCCGCCACCCGCCCGGCGAAGTTGTCCACGGCAGAGTTGACCAGCGTCACGATCAGCACCTCCTGGTCGTCCTCCAGCATCCCGCTGGCGATCAGTTGGGCAGCCAGGTAGGAGAGGGTGTAGGTCTTGCCGCTGCCGGGGACGGCTGAGACGCCCATCTTCCCGCCGGTGTAGTCGAGTACCTCTTGTTGTTTCAGTCTGGGTTTGAACATATACTTCGACCAGGCTCAGTACAAGTCGTGAAACGTGAAAACGTGAGATGTGATGCGTGATGCGTGAGATGCGAACCTGTTGGTAATCCGTTGATGTCTTGCAATCCGCTTGGCAATCCGTTGATGTCCTGCAATCCGCTTGATAATCCGTTGATGTCCTGCAATCCGCGTTCTAAAGACGGCGGAGCACCCGCTGGATGGCCAGCAGCAACTGTCCCTTCTGCTCGCGGCCATGCTCACCCAGCCCGCTGAGCCCTAAGTAGACCTTGCGACGGCAGCGCCGGATCAGGCCTTGCGTGAGGCGATGCAGCGTCTCCTGCCGGGCCTCGTGTTCGTCGGCGTCGGTCCAGACCGCGTCGCGCGGCCAGTGGCGGCTGAGCACGTAGGGCTGGGTGAGCGGTTGATACAGCCGCTCCCACCAGCCCCTGCTCCCGACGTCGAGCCAGAACTGCACGTCCACCGGCCGGTTTCTCATCAGGAAGGTATAGGCCGGGGCCAGCAGCACCGCGTCTTCCGGCTGGAGTTGCCAACTGGTGACGTATTGGGCAGCGATCACGCCGTCCTGCACCATCTCGACGTACTCCTGCCCCAGCGGGACCCTCCCGCAGGTTGCAGCGGAACTGCTTCCAGTAGACGCGGCGTCTTGCGCTGAGTCGGTCTCGCTGCCAGTATCGCCCAACCCGCGGGAGGGTTGGGTGATCCAGCGGAACTTCTGCACCGACTCGATCAGATTGGCTGCCACCTTCCCCGCGTCGTAGTTGCGGTGGAAGCCGAACCCCGCCTGCGAGAGCACCTCGCCAAACAGACGGCCCAGGAAGAAGTCAAGTTCCTCGCCCCCCCTCGGTCCCCCCCAACTCTGGGGGGGAGGATGGGAAGGGGAATTTGTGGCGATGTAGTCTTCAATCCAGGCACGGAGACGTTCGTATCGCTCACCCAGCACGAAGGTGAGGCGATCTTTCATTTCGGGGATGATCTGGTCGAAGGAAGTCAGCGTGGGACGACCCTCAATGGGGCGATACACAATCTGGGTCAGGAGTTGCGCCCGTACCAGGTCCAGGTCATCAATCGCCTGCATCAGCGCATAGGCCACGTCGAACGGGCTGGGGCAGATACCCCACTCCGGGTGGGCGATGGCGGCCAGTGTCAGCAGACACCGGGTGGCCGGTTCGTCTCGCAGGGCCCGCGACGGGCGGTGGGAGCGGGCCGGGACATCCAGCCGCTCCAGCCTGTTCGTCAGCGAGAAACGGAGGGAGTCGGACAAGAACGGGGCCAGCACGACGATCTCCCCTGGCGGGACACCCTCTTCGTGGACGAGCCCGGCGATCTTGCCGGCGACCCAGTCGAGCATCTCGGGGTAGTAGCGATGGTATTCGTATAACAATGGCGAATGGCGAATGGCGAATGGCGAATAGCAACTGGCGGATGGTGAAGTTTCCACGGGCCGGTTCAGGCTGCGGGCCAAATGATCTCCGAAGGCGCGCAGGTCGGGCGAGGTGACGAAGACCTCGGTGAAAGTGACCCGCTCGTCACACAGGTCACTGAGTGCGCGGGCGCTTTCGGGATCGGCGCCCAGGAAGCGCCGGTAGCCTGCCTCGCGGTCGCAGATCAGTAGCGCCGACCGGCAGTGAGGCAGCCAGTCTCGCAGCAGGTCGTGCGCCACGGGGGTATCCTCCTCGACGTTGTCCACGATGAGGTGGGGGTAGGTCTCCAGCAGGTAGTTGCGGCACAGCGGCATCGTCCACAGGTACTTGAGGAACACCTCCATCTGGAGCGAGAAGTCGAGCAGGTTGTGGGCCAGGCAGTACTCGCGGAAACGGGTGGCGCAGGCCTGGGCCTCGTCGTAGATGCGGCGCTGGCTCTGCTCGCCAGACCAGGCGGCCTTGAGCCGCCGGCCGATCTGCGTGTACGGGAAGCCGACGACGGCGGCCTTGTTGAGGTTATCAATGATCTGGCTGTAGAGCCGGTTGCGGTCAATGGTGATCGTCTCGAAGTAGCCCTGGTCGAGCAGGGGTCGGACCAGGCGGGCCATGTAGTACTGGGCCGTCTCCAGCGTGAGGAAGGTGGGCGGGTCGTCGGGATGGCCGAAGCCAGCGTCCTCGACGACCAGCGGCCAGAAGAGGTCCACTGTCCGCTGGGCCAGGCCGCCCACGGTCGAGATGGTCACCTGCCCGCCAGCGCGGACGGTCGAGCGGCGGAGCGCATCGTAGTACGGCGTGGCCAGCGTGCGCTGGGGCACGATCACCAGGATGGACCCAGCCGGAACGCCCACTTCGAGCAGGTGCAGCAGCCGCCCGACGCCGGCAGTCGTCTTGCCGGTGCCGGCAGGGCCTTCGAGGAAGATGCTGCTCTCGACGGGGCGCTCGATGAGCGCCTGTTGATGGTCAGAGAGAGTGAACGATGTCGCGTTCAGCATATTGACTTTAGTGTCTGCGTATTGGCGCTGTCATATCGATAACGTAGCAAGCAACATAGATTCCGTGTTCGCCAGCAAGATCCGCGCAACGGTCTTGCAGTTCTTGTTCAAATTCCTCTTTCGTCAGCCAGTCCGTGGGGTAGGGATAACGGCTCTCATCCTTAAACCAGAGAACAACATAGATGCTAAATCGCTTCGCCGTGGGTTCCAGGTATTTTCGCCAAAGCTGCTCCTCCAGTGGGTCAATTAGCTCGCTGCGAGCGTAGTCCCTTCGAGCGGTTTTTAGTTCAAGGAAGACCTGCAGATGTTGATTGTGTTCACCAATCTTCACTACCCAAAGATCAACCTTGTTGGGTCCCACGTATTTCTCTTCGACTCCCACGACGCCTAGATTCGAGAGCCTTCGCTTAACCGCAGGCCACAGTACGTTTTGGCAGATGGGCTCTGTCTGCGGCTCGTCACCTTTCCAATAACCACCAACTTGCTCTCCGTGTTCAAGACACTCTTTCTCGTCCTCAATAGCCTGGCATACCCACTCAAACAAGTCTCGTTCCTCACGTACCATTCCCATTGCCTCTCGATTGATGAAGTTCAGCAATTGACCTGGTGGTATGGCCTTACTAGAGCCCGTCAGCATACGATCCTGGATCTCAATGATACTGTGTCCTAGCCATTCTGCGTTAGGGAACGCACGCTCCTTTCGTAGACGTTCAAGCTCTCGAATCGCATCCTCACCGCCTATATCAACAATTGTCTGTAGAAGCGTTCGACCCAAGTCGTCATGCCAGTCCTCTGCTAAACCATGAGCCTGGCGGACGAGTGTAAACCAGTTAACAATTGCGGGCAAGCGCTTTGCGTTGCGAGGGAGGCGTTCGGATGCAGGGAATTCGAGGCGGTTCGCACCGGTCGGCGCAGTGCCCGCCTCAATACACCTGTCCAATTCCTCCCAGGCCCAGTCGTCGTCTTGAGAGAGCAAGAGCCAAAGGATTCTAAAGCGCTGGGCTGGGGCATGTTCATTATCTTCTCTCAACCCCAGGCACTGGTAGCATTGATGCAATGTTTCTTCGAAGTCGGAGGGTTTACGAGCTTGCCAGTAGTCAAACAATGGAGCAAAATCGACAGAAGCAAAATCACACTTGAGCAAACGTTGACGACATTGATCCAAATAGATACCTGATTCCCTTTGGGTCAGGTATTTCAGGGGACCATACAGGCTAACTGGTGGAAACTCTATCAACCAAAGCACGCATTCCTCCCACCTCTGATAAGATAGTTCCTGCAGCCGATCAAGTAAGGGGAAGTATGCACTGATATCAGAGGCAATGAGATATCCAGAGAAGGCGTAGCAGCGAAGGAACGCATCGAGCTTCTCCACCGCGATGAAATCGTGCAGCCCGAGCCTCCATAGCACCCAGAATGGAACTGCATAGATGGGACGGGTAAATCTGAGTGTGTTAGGCTTGTCTCGCTGAGTACGTGAGTACTCCACTTCCGCGACACAATCAAGGAAGGTGGCTACAATTCGATGGGGAAGCGGTGCCTGAAGCTCGCTCAGAAACTGTGTGACCTCGGTGGGCTCTAGCCATCCAATCCTTTCCTGGCCGTGTAGAATCTCCCCAATTGCAGACAGGACAAACCACGCTCTCTGTAATGCTGTCGCTCCCTCGCGATTCAGAGCTCGTGCGATCTTGCTGGCTTCCTCAAGCCGGTCCCGCCCGGTTCGAATCATCGTTGACTTGGGCATCCGAAGATGCTCAGTGTACGCGGGTGCCAATCTCCTGAACTTGCGCAACTGTTCTACACTAGATTCTTGATGGAAGTATCCCGCCAGCACCCCCTCCACCAGTCTCCGTTGTTCAAGATTGAGGCTGCTCGGATCGGACGGTAACAGAGCGAAGATATCATCTGTACAAGCCTTCACTAATCCGTTACCAAACCTCAATGAGTACAATCTGTGCTCATCTTGACCAAGTAAATGCAGGGTGTGCTGCCATACTCGTGCAAATAGCGCTCGACTACTGCGCAGCAGCCTTTCTAAGTTAGCGGTGTATCTGTCATCTCTGAAAGCGGTATGGTCTTCCCAAATCTTGATGAAGAGAGATGGGGGTACGTCATCGAATTCAAGTTCGATAGCATGTTGAACCAACCCCCCGAGTAGCAAAGAGCGGAGATTGCCAAGTCTCCCATATAGTTCATCTACCGCACGGAATGCCTCATCCAACTCCTCAGTGGTAGCAAGCAGGGCACCATATCCTAGCGCTTCCCTCTGGAGAATGCAGTATAAGCTATCATCGAGTGCTCCCCCACAAAGCTTCTCTATGAATTCACGAGGTGACGGAATCTCTGTGATTCGGTAGGCAACCAGCGTATGCCCGCGGACCTGGTCATCCCGAGAGGAAAACAGACCGTATAGCTTTCGAATATCCTCTCGACTTTGCGAGGCGAGGATGGCATCAATAGCGTTCTTACGCGTTTCAACGTTCTGCTCGGGATTGTAGGCCAATTTGAGCAGAATCTCATTCAGTTCAGATGCCCCTCCCCATGCCTTAGCACACGCAGTTGCCCAAAGCAGTGCCATCTCTTCAGAACTGCTCAGATATGGCTGGAGGAAGGCTCCGATGTCCCTAGGTCGATGTTTATGCAACGCATGGTCTAATCTGTCTCCTCGCGGGGGAATCGACCGCCAATAGGCCAGACCTGAGGCAATGGCACTATCGATCACAGTCTTGAGCAATCGTTCATCGTACTCCGTCGACGAGACAGGCGTTTCAGCCAGGAACGCTACAAGGGGATCGGCAGCAAGCAGGAAGTCTCCGAAAGCCGGAGAAGCCTCAGCCAGAGCAATTGCAACGCCACGCAACGGCATCAGGATTCTGTCTTGCCGGCTAGGCTGCGAGGCTGTCAGGAGATGCTTCTGCTTGCGGAGGGGCAGTGAGATGAGTGCTTCAGCAGATAGATACTCGCGGAAGAGTTGGTGAGAGAATGAAAAACGGTCGTTTGTCTTGGTGAACAATGGTCGATGAAATAGGACCCTGACTGACTCCGGTGTGACGTACTCTCTAACTTCAAGCGCGGAAGTTTCACCCAACTGATCGACGGCTTCTGCTATGGTCCACGAAGAGCGAGTGCTCCAGGTAGCCAAACACGCCAGTTGTGTAGCAAGAAACACCAGGTGTTTAATAGGTGGAGCATCACCGCGCTCTCTGTCTCTTTGCCATCCCTTCAATAGCTTTTCGACCTGTCTCTCAAACCAATCTCGCCGGCTTGATGGCAACGGCTCTCCACGTTTGTACGTACGTGCCAGGTCAAATCCCACAAAGGGAGATTTGAGAAGTTCAGAGATGCCAAGTGATTCGGCACACTCGAAGAATTCTTGACGTTGCTCTCGATCTGGGATAATGTGGCGGTAGTCTGTGAACTCCAAGCAGTCTGCATGAAAGACTTGAAATGCCGGATCTGACCCTCTAAACCAAGTTGAGTTCCAGAACGCTCGACGACAAGCGAGCACCACACTAGGCAGACGACCCCTGTGTTTCCTGAGGAATAGGTCAATTGCATTGATGAACTCAGTTTCGTCTGGCTCTTTCAGGAGCTTCTCGTCCAAAGAATCAAGAAAAAGCACACACCCAGGCTCATGTTCGTTTGCAGTGCGCTTGAATAGGCCATCATACCAATGATCCAACGCTGTTGCGATGCCTTGGTTCGCAATCAAGTCTTGACCCAGATCCAGGAAGAAGGGCACAGGTGCGTCTGGGGAGTCAAGAAAACGTCGGATGGATTCGAGGAATGCCTTTCGGACGATAAAGGACTTCCCCGATCCCGCATCTCCGATAACAGCAACCTTGGGCAATGTTGTTATCTGTTTGTCCTCAAGCGTCTGTCCCTCCGAGGAGGACAGGAATCGGTCGAAACCTCGGACATATCCTGCGTCTTGGGGAGCAACATCGCTCTTGATAAGAATCCGAGGAACATACTCGCCCAATTCTGCTTCGAGATTGGGTACACGATCTTCCAACAACACGCGAGCTTCATCTAAGAACGCCATAGTGCTCTCAACCCTTCATATGCACTCTCAATCAGCGGTCGTCACCCTTCAACACGTCAAATGAAGCGCAGCGGCGACGGCTCGCCCCTCGCGCATAGCATTGTGCGTCTCAACGGCTTTCTGGGGCGGCAGAGCGACGAGTTCGATGTCGGCCGCCTGAAGCGCTCGTGCCTGGTCTCCTGGGCGACTTGCATCTCGCTTCATTCCACATTCGTCGTCTTCTCGGCGAAGAACCTTCTCGCGTCCGCAATCCGTCGCGTGCGGCGGGCGCGGGGCAGGCTGGCGACGCCGCGATCCCGGATCAATTGCTGGCGATATTGTACCACCAGATCGCGCTGAAGGGAAAACTGTTGACAGTGAGCGTATCGCATTTGGGACAGATGGTCGCGAACTGCCCGCCGATGATTGAAATCACCGGCTGGTACCACGAAGTGCGTTGAAAACGCACTGGCGGAACCTGTTTCCAACAGGTTTTGAGTATCAGCGGGGCGTTTCAACGCTCCGCGTGGTGGCAGTAGGCCGCTCTGTCCCCAGCGTGATACGCTCGCGTTGGCGTGGGTGGCCTGCAGCGCGGCGTCCTGGCGGCTGAAGATACCATTTGCCCCCTCTCCCTATTTGGGATATACTGACTGTAATCACCCGGCCTGCAGGCAGGAGTAGGCGGCATAAGACGACATCCCGCTAGCCAGGTGCAAACAACCATGATTGATCCCACCTTCCCACTGATTGACCTGCATCGTCACCTGGATGGCAACGTGCGGTTGGAGACAATCCTGGACCTGGGGCGGCAGCACGACCTTCCGCTGCCCGCCTGGGATCTCGAAGGGCTGCGCCCTCACGTCCAGGTCACGGAACCCCAACCCGGCGTCATGGCGTTCATCGCCAAATTCAAGTGGATGACCGGGGTCCTGGTGGACACCGATGCCTGTCGCCGGGTGGCTTATGAAAACGTCCAGGACGCACAGCGCGAGGGCATTGATTACGTCGAACTGCGCTTCAGCCCGTGGTTCATGGCCGAGCCACACGGCCTGGATCCCAGTGGTGTGGTGGAAGCCGTGGCTGACGGCGTGGCGGCAGGCGTGCGTGACTTTGGGGTCAAAGTGAACCTGATCGGCATTCTCAGCCGCACGTATGGGCCGGACGTTGCCTGGAAGGAACTGGATGCCTTGTTGCAGCACCGTCATCGGCTGGTGGCCGTAGACCTGGCAGGGGATGAAGCGACCTGGCCGGGGGACTTGTTCGTGGCACACCTTCGGCGGGCGAGGAAGCCGGGCTGGCGCGTGACGGTCCACGCCGGGGAAGTCGCGGGTCCAGAAAGCGTCTGGCAGGCCATTCGCGATCTGGAAGCCACGCGCATCGGCCACGCAGTTCGGGCCATCGAGGATGCGGCCTTGTTGGATTACCTGGCAGAGCACCAGATCGGCATTGAATCGAACCTGACCAGCAACGTGCAGACCAGCACCGTGCCCGGCTATGCCAGCCATCCGCTGCGAACCTTTCTGGAACGGGGGTTATTGGCGTCTATCAACACGGACGATCCCGGTGTCAGCGGCATTGATCTGCGCCACGAATACGAGGTGGCCGCGCCAGCGGCTGGCCTGACAGCAGCACAAACGCACCAGGCCCAACGCAATGCCCTGGCCACGGCCTTTCTCCCAGCGGACGAGAAGGATGCGTTGGTGGCCCAAAAAGCGCGTCAGGCGCAGGCGGCCGCGCTCTTGTCCACACTATCGAGGTACTGACCACGATTGAGACCGCTGGCCTGCTCATTCGAGGCAAGAGGCTTCCCGATTTGCGCGGAGCCTCCAGACGGAGTGCTCATTCTGCCACACGCAGGAGGTCGGTCGTGCATCGCGCTGCGCAAGCGAACACAAATCACAACGCAGCCAGCCCCACCCGCCAGGGGCGCGGCCGTCTGTCCACGCGCCTGGTCGTCGTTTCGCTGTTGACACTGGGAGCGATTGGCCTTCTCACCGCCTGGACGGTGCACGAGGTGATTCTAGCGCCTTATGAAACCCGCATATACCCCAACGTCTACGTCCTGGGCGTAGACCTGGGCGGGCTCACCTCCGACGAAGCGTCGGCACACCTCACAGAGGCCGGCCGCCACTACGACACTGGCCTGCTCGCCCTGAGCGACGGAGAGCGTACCTGGACTGTTCCCTGGGCGGAGGCGGGGTTGCGCCTGGACGTGGACACCACGGTCCAGGCGGCTTTCGCCGTGGGCCGTGCGGACCAGGGCCTGGAAAACCTCCTGACCATTCTGACGATGCGGAAGGGGCGCTACGAAGTCATCCCCGCCTTTGCTATTGACCCCGATAAGGCGCGTGGCGTGTTGGAGCAACTGGCCCCCAAAGTATCCGTGCCCACCGCCGACGCGACGCTCCGTCTGGAAGGGGATCAACTCATCGCCGTGCCCGGCCAGCCCGGTCGGGCGCTGGACGTTGACGCCACCCTGAGCAACATTGTCGCTACCGTTACCCATCTGGGTCCCGACAACCAGTTCGCTCTGACTC
>Ga0315541_1004138_pt1 | contig 10782 bp, 6 predicted proteins | sample SalMarSW160190MG_FD_203095 | JGI IMG/M metagenome (GOLD analysis project Ga0315541, IMG submission 203095) | Salt marsh sediment microbial communities from the Plum Island Ecosystem LTER, Massachusetts, United States - Salt Marsh Sediment SW1601-190 ...
TCGCGGCGCCCCACAGGCCGTAATATTCCGGGATGTCCGTGACCACGTAGCCCTTATAGAGATAGGACCGTCCCAGTTCCGCTGATAGGTAGTAGTTAAAGGAGGTCTGGTCCCCTGCCGCAAGGGCTTCTTCACGCCACGTTTCAAAGTCACCAGCATCCGGCAACCGCCCCGCGACATATTCCCCCGGGGCGTCTCCTTGTGTATCAGAGGGGCACCGGGCTACATCGAGGTCCGAGAGGTACTCCGGATACACCGTTACGCCTGAAGGCGCGCTGAAGAGGGTAGCGCCGTTGGGGTTCGCGAAGGGCGCGCATGGCGGAAAACTCCCGCCCCTGGCTTCCCCGCTGTACATTTTATACACAAGCCCGAACTGCTTTAGATTGTTGGCGCAGCTCGCGCGCCGCGCCGCCTCACGCGCCCGAGCCAGCGCAGGCAGGAGAATGGCCGCCAAAATGCCGATGATGGCGATTACCACCAAGAGTTCGATCAGTGTAAAGCCGTTGGCCTTCATGCTACGTTCCTCCGAGATTCATTTTTCCTTCGAGTTGTATGATCGGGGCGTTATTACGATTTGTTGAGAAATAATACCATGGAATGAAACTATAAGTCAAGCCGGCATGGTGGATTATTGATATCAGAAGAGCAACGCACCCAGCACCCCAAATACCAGGGCCCGCAAAGGCGCTATCAATAACGAGAAAACCATGGTGAGCATAACGAACTTGAACAGATCGGCCAGACTAAAATTGTATGCCTCATGCAAAATATACAAAGCCACCAGCCAGCCGACAAGCCAGCCAATGATGGGCACAAAGGATAGAAAAGCCGGGATGAAGACTGGGAAAAGGGACATCAGCGCCATGTGCAGTGTCCCCGCCCACCACGTACTGCCCGGCAGGCCCCCTGACCAAAGATGCGTCACCAAGAGCGCCAGAAAACAGGGGACGAGCCGCAACACAAAACTCACCGCTACCACCAGGACAGCCACCGCAATGTGCTGATTCTTGGTCAACTCTTCCGGAGGGCCCCATAGGGCCAAGCCGACCTTGGTTTGCTCTTCGGTCGTTCGCTGATCGCCCGTTGAGGCGCCGGGCTCCGGGAATGTGTAGAAAAAGGAATAGAAGATCGCCACTACGATTACACTAAACGCTGCAACGTACAGCCCGATTCGGAACGTTTGCGTTTGCCTGAACTCCCCAAACTGGTCGAGCAGCGTGCCTTCACCGATTTGCGGCTCGGGTCGCTCCTCTTGGGCTTTTAGGGTAGGAGTTCGGACAGGGGGCGGCACAACAGGCGTCGGGCGGTCTGGCTCGGCGCCGGCTAGGTTCGCGCAGATGTGGCAAACCAGCCCAGCGGGTGACGAGTACCTGTCCCAGTCCCCCCTGAAGGGTTTTCCGCACCGCGCGCAGCGCTGGGGTCCCTCGACGCCCTTTAGGTCGTCGGTTGACTTGGCCGCAAACGGCTTATAGCTGCCGCGCTGTGGCATTTCCAGCGCAACAGTATTCTCCTCCGTCACCTCGAAGGTCTCGCCGCACTGGGCGCAGCGCCTTTTCATGCCGAGGGCAAACTCGGACACCCGTATCCTGTGTCCACATTTGCACGTGCAGATCAGATCACTCATGGCTCATGTATAATACACCAAGCCTGCTGAGATTGTGGCGGAAACTTGACGCCGTAGCAGCTATAGCGCAACGCGCCTATCTTAAGGCGGCGCAGCCGCAACCGAACACCGGTTATTGAAAGATGAGTGATTGGGAGGTCGAATGATGGGAACATTCCTGATTATACACTGCGACAGAAATGATGCCGCATAGCTACGGGACATGGTCAAAAGCCTCGCCCGCCAGAGGCGGGCTTGCCTCGCGTCATTGCGAGCGAAGCGAAGCAATCTTCTCACCTCTCACTCACCAGATTCCGCCGTACGTGGCGTAGATTGCTTCGTCGCTTCTCTCCTCGCAATGACGCAGAGGCACGCGGCGTTATTTATGACGCTCCATATAAATCGCTCGATGGTTCAACTCACAGGCTTGGTACACACAACACTTCGCCGCAAGATGCGATGAAGTTGTGGACTCAGACTCTAATCCGAGATTCTCGCGTATACCACGTGGCCGTTGGCGGCCAACTTGGCGACCAGCCAGGCCGGAGGGCGCGGATCAGATAACAGGAATACAAGGTCTTGCCGCTTGAACGGTGGCACGGCCACGGCCACACGTCCAGGCGCGATGGTTGTGCCGTGCCCGCGGGCGAGTTCGGGCCAGTAGGCCGGGGGGGCGATGACCTCGAGATAGCCTTCGGCGGCGAGCGCGCCACGGTTGTGGACAGTCGCCTTAATTTCCCCGCCGGAGCGTGTGACTTCAAGATACAGGGGCTGGGTATCCAGCTCAAGGATATCCTGGTAACTCTGGCCGCGGTAGCTCGTCCGAGCCACGAGGCCGCCTGTAGTTGCGCTGCCCGTATTGCGCAACACGGCGACCTCTTGCCGCTGGCATTCGCCTGGGCGCAGGGCGTAGTCGAACTGCGTCGGGGCGATGCTCCACCCTTCGGACGCGGACACAAACACGGTCCCCGAGACGATTTCGTCGCTGGTGTTGTTGGCCACCACGACTTCCGCGGCCGCATCGTTCTCCGCCAACCGTCCGCGCAGGAGGACGCTCAGCGGCTGAAATCCCAACGGGGCCGCACCGCGATTGTGGCGCCAGTAGCGCGTAAACGCAGGGCCGTAGGGGCCGACTGCCGGACCCAGCTCGGTCGGGGGGCCTTGAGTAATGCGTGCAGAGGGCAGCACGAGAATGGTTTCGACCGAGCAGGCGCCAACCGGATGCGTGACCCGGTTTGCCTCAACCGCCAACGTCCTGTCCCCTTCGTCCAGCAAGTTGGCCGTAGCCGCTTCGCGAACGGGAGCAAAGAAAACCATGTCGGCCTGCCACGTCCTTCCGAGCGACTCGTACCCCCGTACAGCGATGCCGTTGCATGGCTGGGGCGCCTTACCGCTCATGGACGCCAACGCGTAACCGGCCGGCTTGACCGCAGTTATCACAAACCCCAGGTGCTCGGGCGTGAGAAAGCTTAGCCGGCTGGGATACGCCCCCAAGTGCAGCGTTGTCATCGCCGCGATGAGTGGCTCATTGTACGCGTGTGCGGCGCGGACCACGCCCGCATCGCGCCATGTGCCCGAAAAGGGATAAAGGGCATAACGAAAGGAGATGTGGGGATATTGGGCAGATAGGGAGATATCCCCACATCTGTCTACATCTCCATATCCCTCACCGGTGTCCTCCCAACGGCTGCCATGCGCGAGGAGCAAGACCATGGTCCCGTCCTGCTCAATGCTTCGCAACGCCGCGCCTGGGTGCAGGATGGCCAGGCCGGTATCGGGTTGGGGCTGGCCATGCTCGGGCAGGTAGCCCAGCGGGGACATGGAGAAGACGCCGTGCGTCGCGACCGCCTTTGCAAACGACCTCGCCATGGCCGCGGTGCCGCCACTTGTATGCCCCGCCAGGATCAGCGTAGGCACAGGGGAATAGCCTTCGGGGACGTTGCGGTCGAACAGGAAAAGCGTTGTGCCTTCGGTCAGGCGCTCGTTGAACTGGATCACCGCATCAGGCGGCATGCGCAAGCACAGGTGGCGGCAAAACACATTCTGTTCCTGACTGCCGACGATGATCCGCATGGCCGTGCCGTGGTCGAGGTCGTCGTTGAAGTTCGGGCACTCCGTCGAATCGGTCCAAATCGGATTGAGCTTGCGGGTGACGTCCGGCCAGGTCGCTGCGGGGATGCCGCGGCCGACGAGCGCGGTTTGAATCTCGCGGGCCGCGCGCTCGAGCAGGCCGTCTTGGCCGTGGATCACGGCGCAGGGCAGGAACGGCACAGCGATGTCGAGCCCGGCCTCGATATGGTCATTGGGGGAAAGCGCGGCCCAGCGCAACGCTGGTTGGGCGGCTGTGCCCGAGGGATTAGCCATGCCCTGGGTGCGGAAATCCAGCACGCCTCGGCTTTTGCGCCCGACCAGCGCCCCGAATCGTTCCCCGAAAATGGGGGCGCGTCCCGATCCGTCCAGTGCGAATGTGACAACCAGCAATCGATCCTCGGTGCGAACGCCTTCAAAGCAAATCACGCAGTCCAGGCGGGGGATGCCATTGTACAGCGTCAGTCGACGGATGACCACGCCCTCGCCAAAGGGAACCGTGACTGTCAATTGCTGCATCCAGCCTGTTTTGGCCAGAACGAGTTCGGCCGGCCCTGGCCCGACTTGGATCACACCCGACGTAGTCCAAAGCTCCCGGCCATGGGCATTGTTCGTGACGTCTTCCTCGATAGCGGCCACGGCGTTAAGCATGTCGCTGGCGTATTGCTCGCCGGAATCTTTCGCGACCAGGCCGGCAATCGCTCCGGTGACGGGGTCGACAAGCACGCAAAGGAACTCGTTCTCGATCTGCGCGCCAGGTCCGACGTCGGGCTTGGGCAGTTGCCCGCGAGGCTGTAGGTAGTACGTCTTGTATCCCAGTGCGGGGACGTCCCGAGCCAGGAACCGTATGTCGGCCCGCACGATTCGCGCGTTCAGCCGCTGGACGTGGTCGGCCAAAAACGGCACGGGCGCGCCGGCCTCGTCTAATACGGTCAACCCGGCGACGCCCGGCGTCAACGCCAGTTCCGTCTCGCACACATCGGTGCGCGTCCATGAGCATGGATTGAACACCACGAGCGCGGCCAGCCCAAGCTCTTCCGACTCGGGCGGGGCGTCCGAATACGTGTCTACCTGCTCGGCGACGTACGCGGTCGCTTTGTGCAGAACCCCGCCGGCCAGCTCCGCGGCTTCGCGCAGGGCGGCGAGGGTGTCGAGGTACACGCGCGGGGTTGCCGCGAATCCGACCCGGTACGACGAGGCGGCGTATAGCAACTGTCGCCAGGCCAGGTCCAGGGCCGGTTCGGGATAGGTAGCGCCAAGCAACGCGGCAAAGGTGGCGAACTTCTCCGCGCTGAGCAGTAGACATTCGATTTCGCCATAGGCGCGTTTGAGGTTGGGCTGGGTCGCGAGGGCACCGGGCTGGTATGTGTTCATAGCGCGGGCCGTTACAGGAATATCGACCATGTCACGCACCACCATGCCCACGGTGGTCTCCATGAACTCGCGTCCTCCTGCGCCACTCACCACGATAGACGGGATCGATCGCGTCAAGGCTGTGCACGCGCCCAGGTAGAAGGGCTCGGGCGGCGGCACGAGGCTGTCCGTGACGAGGATATCGGTGTCCAGGCCGCGTTCGAGGAGTTCGCGCCGCTGGACCATCGCCGCCTGGCGCAGCTCGATGACGGAGTTCGGGCCGGTGCTGGGCTGTTTTCGCCGATGGATCACCCGGCTGCCGTCGGGCGCCTCATGCCAGAAGAGCTCCGCAAGCCCGCTGATGTGCAGATTGCTCACGAGGCCGAGGATGCCCGCGTCCGCGAGCAATTGCGGGGTCTGCGGGGACACCGCGGGCGTGTCCCAGGCATAGTAACACACGGCCGAGTCGCCCAGGAGCCTTTCCACGGCTGCGGCGCCGTAGGCCAGGTTCCGCACCAGCACCTCGCCCCCGACGATCCGCTCGTCGGGCGTGCCATAGCCCGCCTGCGCTCCGCAGCGCAGCACCCCGACGGCCTGGCGCACCGCCTCGCGCGCCTGCGGATTCACGTCGAGGATAGGTTTCCACTGCGCCACGCCGCCCAGGTCAAACCCGTACTTCGGGTCACTATCCAGCACCACGAGATTCCGGCGGAACTCGGCCAAACGCCGCGCCGTCTCCGCAGCCTGGTCCTCGGGCTCTGGCGGTTTGTGGCGCCGGCCGGTCACGACGTACACGGTACCGCGGCGGGCAGGCGGTAAGACATTGACGGCCGTGGTAAACCGGGCCGTTTCCGTTTCATGTTCGAGCGTCACCTGGACTGTCACGGCCTGGCCGGGGACGGTCTCACCAACGGGGATCGAAACGACGGCCTGACGCTCGGTGTGTGGCGGAACAGGCGAGACGATCTGCCGGAGGGGCTTGCCGCCCTCGGAGACAACGGCTTGCACGATAAACGGCGGCGAGGGTTCGGTGGCAGGATTAAACAGCGTCAGGACAGCGTCCTGGCGTAGCTCGGCGCCGTGGCCCGAAAAGGCCCCGGTGCTATGCAGCCGGGGCACATAGGCTATCCCGGCGAACTCTGCGACGGGCAGGACGCGCAAGCCGATCTCGAACCCGCTCAGCCCCTTGAGCAGGGGGCAGTTCACGAAGCCCCGCGTGCGCAGTTCCACAGCACTCATGCCGGCCGCCTCGGCCAGCGCGTCAAAAGCGGCCACAGGGGCCTCAATAACGAGCAGGTTCAGTCCTTCTCGGAATGTCACCAGAAACCGGTCCACGCCGCCTGCGTTCACCGGCACAGGATGAATGTCGCACACTGGGAAGCCGTTGAGGTACACGCGGGCGCCGAGCGGGGTTTGCACGTCAAGATACGCGCCACGCCGCTCACGTGCCCGCGCATAAAACGCCCCATACGCCACCCCTTCCCCCCGCCCGGTGAATAACGAGGCAAGGTCCAGCGACGCATCCTCGGCGCGCACCCCCCGCCACAGCGCGACGCCGCCCCCGTTTTCCCGCCCCGTCGCAACTCTCAGTCCATCCTTGGGCCGCAGCCGCGCAATGCCGCCCACTGGCGCCATAAAATCCCGTGGCCCGGCGGCGGACTGCCCCCGTTTCACCGCCGCGACAATCCCGCCCTCGACATCCGCAGGGAAAGGGCCACACACCAGCCACTGCGTCACATACCCGCGGTCCAGGATGGTATCCAGCGATTCCTGCGCATACGTCGGCAAGACCAGAGCAATAAAAACGGGGAGGGCGAGACTCCTGTCGAGCCGCCACGTTGAGACCCGTCTTACCAGCATAGACCTCCCGCTCGTTGTCCGTTATCGGGCGGACAACTGACAACTGATAACTGACACATGTGTTATTATACAGGACCATGCGCTATAACTCCCGGTCAGTTTAGGCAATGACACTTATAACGTGGCAGGCGAACAATGAGAACACACAAAGATTGCCAGGATATTCAGGACAATACGAACACATGCTGTCCATCCTGTTTATCCTTGTTGAAAAAATAGAGTAAGGGAGAAGGCATTATGGCCCGGACATCCATGGACAGGGGAATAACCGCGCTGACGCTCTTGGCGTGTGTGTTGCCGTTGGGCTGCGTAACTTCGGTCCAGAAGACCATCGGCTATCGCGTCGAGACATCGCTCGATGTGTCCAATTTGCACGACAGCTTTTACGGCAAGACGCTGCCCGGGACCACCAAGCGCGTTGGACTATGGTGGGCCTCTTCGGGCTGGAAGATCAGCCAGACCCGGGCCCTGCCCAAGCAGACTGGCGCCGCCGTGAAAATCCAGGCGGCGAAAAACGAGGCCGAGGCCGCTCAATTCGTCGTGCGGCCCGCCAAAGACTTGCATGGCTTCATCGCCACGAGCGAAGCGTTAACCGGCCCTAACGGGACTGCCATCCCCGCCGAAAACGTCGACGTGCTCCGTGTGCGCTACGTGCCTGTGGCCTTGCCCACGGATGCGGTGGGCACGGCCGCGCCCTGGCCCGACCCGCTGCCGCCGTTCCAAGGCCCCATCAAGCTCGCCGCGGACAAGAACCAGCCCCTATGGGTGCGCGTGAGGGTTCCAAAGTATGCGCCGGCCGGCCTGTACAAAGGCGCCATTCGCTTGACGGCCGAGGGCTATGCCGCCCAAGTGCCCCTCGAGGTCACCGTGTTCGACTTCGTGCTGCCCGACCGCATGACCTGCACCACTGCCTTCGGGATGTCCCCGGGCAACATTTATCGGTACCATGGGCTCAGCGACCCCGCACAGAAGCGCGAAGCACTGGACCGATATCTCGCCAACTACAGTGCCCACCATATCTCTCCCTACAACCCCGCGCCCCTGGACGATATCAAGGTCACTTGGCCCGGACTGGAGCAGCGGCCGGGCAGCCTTCGGGACCGGGCCGAGAGGGACTCCGGCACCGGTGAGGTCCTGACCCGGGGGGACATCGAGCCCATGGGCCAGGAAGCCCTTACGCCACAGTTCGACTGGACGGCCTGGGGCGCCGCCATGGAGCGAGCCATCGACCGATATCACTTCAACTCGTTCCGCCTGGGCATCCCCGGCCTGGGCGGCGGCACGTTCCACGCCCGCCACGAACCCAACCTCCTCGGCCACAGCGAGGAGACTCCAGAGTATAAAATGGCCTTCACGGCGTACTGTCAGGCGGTCCAAACACACCTGCGCGAAAAAGGTTGGCTCGACGAAGCGTATGTGTATTGGTTCGACGAACCTGCGCCCAAAGATTACGCATTCGTCATGAACGGGTTCCGCAAACTCAAAGAGGCCGCGCCCGATATCAGCCGCATGCTCACCGAGCAGGTCGAGCCGAAACTGGTCGGCGGCCCGAACATCTGGTGCCCCCTGACGCCCTCATTCGACCCCGAGCTAGCCGAGGAACGCCGTGCCGAGGGCGACCGGTTCTGGTGGTATATCTGCACCGGGCCCAAGGCGCCCTACGTCACGCTGTTCATCGACCATCCAGGCACGGAACTGCGCGTGTGGCTCTGGCAGACCTGGAAACGCCGCATCAGCGGCATCCTAATCTGGCAGAGCAATTACTGGACCAGCAGTGCCGCATACCCCGACCCGGAGCGCCCCCAGAACCCCTACGAAGACCCCATGGGCTGGACCTCCGGCTACAGCACACCTGCAGGGACCAAACGTCCCTGGGGCAACGGCGACGGCCGGTTCGTCTACCCGCCGGAAATTGCTGCCGAGGCCCATCCTCCGGGGCCCGTCCTCGAGGGCCCCGTCGACAGCATTCGCTGGGAGATGCTCCGCGACGGCCTCGAGGACTACGAGTACATGGCCATGCTCGAGCGGCTTATCGACAAACACGGCAATGAGCTATCCAGGCGTAAACGCAAGCGCTACGAGAAGCTCCTCAAAGTCCCCCAAGACATCAGCGTCGACCTAACGCACTTCACAACCAGCCCCGCACCCATCGAAAAACACCGCAAAGCGGTTGCGGCGGCGATCGAGAAGCTCAGCAAACGATAACCGCTACAACCAAGCAACATTTCCACCGATCTGGCTGTGCCCGTTGAGTTCGGGCGTCTCGGCGAAAGCGCCAAAGCCGCCCGAGGCGGCCAAGGGCTCCTGAATGCAGATCATTCCAAGACACGGTAATCCACGGTTCGATGTTCCGATCCCTCAAGGTACCGGGCCAAGACGTAGAAATAGTCGCTCAGGCGATTCAGAAACGCCTGAATCAAATCGGGCTCGAAGTCGGGCAGGCTCTCCCTGAGGCGCACGAAGCTCCGCTCAAACCGCCGCGCCACGGTACACGTGACGTCGGCCTGGGCGGCCAGGGTGTTGGACGCGGAGACGATGAAGGCCCGTGGCAGCGTGGTTTGCTCCTCAAGCCGCTGCTGTTCCGCTTCGAGTTTATCGAGGTCTCCGCGCGCCAGGGCGCGCTTGCGGCGCTCGGGGTGCTTATCGAGCGGGTCGCTGCAGGCCGAGCCGAGCAGGAAAAATGCGTGCAGCAGCCAGAACAGGAACTGGCCCAGGGCATCGGCATCGGGCGGTTGCTCCTCGAGTATCTGCAGGCGAAGCAGCGCCGTATGGGCGCGGAGCTCATCGAGCGCTCCCACACACGCCATAATCGGATGGGCCTTGGAACACGTGTCGCCGCTGAGGGCTGTCGTCTCCCCGCCATCGCCGCGCTTAGTGGTGATTTGCGATTCCATGCTTACACCTCGGGGCTCGTGCACGTTGTTCGTGCACGTCCTCCGTGCTCGTGCTCGTCCTAGTTGCTCGTATTTCGAGCACGAGCACGTTGCTGATAGTGGCTCAGTCGATCGTGATGGCTACGGGACAGTGGTCCGAGCCCATCACGTCGGCTAAGATTGTGGACTTCTTAACCCGTGGCATAAACTCTTTATTAACACAGTGGTAATCGAGCCGCCAACCCACGTTCCGTTTGCGCGCCCCGCCTCGGTACGACCACCATGTATAGTGGCCCGGCCCCTTGATAAAGTGGCGGAACGTGTCAACGTATCCCGCGCCGAGGAAGCGGGTCATGGCGGCCCGTTCCTCCGGCAAGAAGCCCGGGTTGTCCTGGTTCTCCTTGGGCCGCGCCAGGTCAATCTCCGTATGAGCAATGTTGTAATCGCCGGAGAGAATAACGTGCTTGCCCTCTCGCCGCAGACGGTTGCAAAACTCGATGATGGCGTCACAAAAGGCCAGCTTGTAGTCGAGCCTGGCTCGCTCGGGCTGACTGTTTGGGAAATACGCGTTGATAAGCGTAAAGGGCTCAAATTCCAGCACCTGAGCCCGTCCTTCCACGTCAATTGCATCAACACCCAGCACGCCAATCGATAAGGGTTCTTTCTTCAGAAAGACCGCGGTGCCTGCATAGCCTTTCTTCCGGGCCGGTTGCCAGAAAGCTTTGTATCCCTTCGGCTCGCGGAGATCATGGCCGAGTTCCTCAGGAGATGCGCGCACTTCCTGAAGGCACAGCACATCCGGTTGCGATCGATCCAACCAGTCGAGCAAGCCTTTGCGGGCCGCAGCCCGAATGCCGTTGACGTTCCAAGACAGTATGGTAGTCATCGCGCTCCACCTCTTCACCATCCTCTTGCCGACAATCTGAGCATACGATTCCGCTCCCGACCTTTGCAAGTGCCCCGAACCAATGAACAAGGATGTCCAGGATATTCGGGATAAATTGT
>Ga0315541_1004148_pt1 | contig 10759 bp, 6 predicted proteins | sample SalMarSW160190MG_FD_203095 | JGI IMG/M metagenome (GOLD analysis project Ga0315541, IMG submission 203095) | Salt marsh sediment microbial communities from the Plum Island Ecosystem LTER, Massachusetts, United States - Salt Marsh Sediment SW1601-190 ...
TTGCGAGCCCCGACTCGCCAGGGCGCTGAATTTTTGCTTTTTGACTTGTAATTTTGACTTTTTATCTTTTATTTTTGATTTTCGTTCCACCTGCTTGAATCCTGAGGACATCGCGCCTGTCTAAACTTTATGACGAAATGTGACTAGCAGCTTAGTCTCTTCTTCCCCCTCCGGTTTAGTTGGTATTGAAAAGGAACTATCTCTGGTGTAAACTGCCTAACAAAGAAGCAATTCCTTGGAAACTTTCGTAGTGAGGAGGTATCACCCGCGGGGTTGATTGATGATGTTTCTACACGAGTTATTAAAATCCAAGGCTTCTGAATGGCGAAGCTCCAATTATGCGACGGATTATCCTGCCATCAGCGAGATTCTGGACTATAACTTCGATCCTGAAACCAAATCCTTCCGCTATTTACGTAAAGCTCAGTTTGAAGCCCTAGAGACCTATTGGTATTTGAGGCTTAAGGAAGGAACACCTCACATCTTCGATTTATACCGAAAGCTCTTCAATCCCACAGAATTGTTGGACTCGCTTAACATACGCCTTACGCAAGAAGACCTGATGAAGCTGCTTGTTAATGGCGGAGGTATAGATACAATCTTCGAAAAGACAAAAGGTGACGATGCTTTTGTAAAGAAATATAAACTTGAGGCACTCAGAGAAACCCTCACTCTAGCATACCCCAGCTATATCCTTGCCTTGGCAATGGGCGCTGGAAAAACGGTGTTGATTGGCACAATCATAGCCACGGAGTTTGCCATGGCCTTGGAATATCCGGATGGTCCATTCGTAAATAACGCTTTAGTCTTTGCTCCGGGGAAGACAATTTTGGGTGCACTAAAGGAACTTTCTGACGTCCCTTATGGAAAGATACTGCCCCAGCGTCTCTACAAGCAGTTCATAACCACCGTCAAATTTACTTACACCCGCGATGGTGAAAAAGATATCCCTATCATCAAAGGTAGCAGATTCAACCTGGTTGTTACTAATACGGAGAAAATAAGAATCCAGAAGCAATCCATCACCAAATCTCTGATCAGAGATTTATTTGCTGACCCTTCGAAGGAGGACGAGATTAAGCAAGAAGTAGCCAATCAAAGACTCCAGACGCTTGCTTCGCTGCCAAACTTGGCTATTTTCTCCGATGAAGCACACCATACTTACGGACAAGCACTAGGTGAAGGGCTAAAGAAGGTAAGAAAGACAGTTGACTACCTGGCAGAAAGCACCAACGTCCTTGTGGTGGTAAACACTACCGGCACCCCATACTACGGGCGCCAAATTCTAAAGGATGTTATCTATTGGTATGGATTATCACAGGGTATTACTGACGGCATACTGAAAGAAGTGCGTAATAACATCATCGGTTATGAAGATGTAGAAGACGATGATTTCCTTAGCGATGTCGTGGCCGATTTCTTTAAGAATTATGGTCATGTGAACATATACGATAACAGCCCCGCAAAACTTGCCATATATTTCCCGCAGATAGAAGACTTGTCGTCAGCCAGGCTTACTGTTGAACAAAACCTAATCGGACTTGGCCTGGACCCCTCAACTCTTCTCGAGGTGCACAGCAAGTCACCAGAAGATGTAAGGGACTTATTCGATAATAGAATAAATGACCCCCACGTCCCTTATCGCGTTTTTCTGCTGGTTAACAAGGGAACCGAGGGCTGGAACTGTCCCTCTTTGTTTGCTACTGCGTTAGCCCGGAGACTTACAACTAGCAACAACTTCGTCCTTCAAGCCGCTTCTAGGTGTCTAAGACAGGTGTCTGGCAATGCGCGCAAGGCAAAAATATACCTATCAAAAGACAACGTTAAGATTTTGGATACACAGTTGAAGGAAACTTATGGCGAATCTCTCCAGATTCTCAATAATACTGCGCAGAATACTCGAAAGGATAGGCTTATCTTAAGGAAAATAGAAATCCCGCCAGTACTCCTCAAAAAGAAAGTTCAAAAGGTTATACCAACCGCTAAACAAGTTGATCTAGCCCAGATTCAGCTTCACCGACCGGAAAGCAAATCAGAACAGCTAACACGAGTTGTATATGACCTAAAAGACATCCCAGATAGAAAGGGCGTCTTGATTGCCCAAAGAGAGGATAAAATCATCATAGAAGAAGATTTTACTGATACTTACTCTTTCGCTGTTGAGCTCTCAGCCTTATACCGCCTGCCACTTATGCCTGTCTACGAAAAGCTTAAAAGTCTCTATCCCGGCGGCGAAATACCCGAAAGGCACATTGCGCAAATCAAAGGACAGCTAGAGAAAAGGATCAGGAACTATGACGTGACTGAGGAGGAAATCGAGGTCGCTCTCGCTCTGGTTAGACCCACCGGATTTGATAAAGAACAAAAGGACAATCAGGTTACCTATACTACAGAGATAATCTACCACAAAGATAAAGAAAATCTACTTCAACGCTATGAGAGGTTCAAAGACAAGAACAAGAGCTGGTATCAACTTGAGTTTGGCTTCCATTATAGCCCCTATAATTTCGACTCCACTCCTGAATTAGATTTATTCCAACAGGTACTCGTGCTGTTAAATGAAACCCCGGCTGATATTGAAGATGTCTACTACACCGGGGCTATCACTGACCCTGCCAAGACAGAGTTTCTCTTCGAATATAAGGGCAAAGATGATAGATGGCACAACTATACCCCTGACTTCTTGATAAGAAAGAAAAATGGCAAAGTGTTAATCATAGAGGTTAAAATGGAGAAACTCAGAGGTGATGATGTTGAAGGTGAGAAGGGACTAAAGACACTAAAACTACAGGAAATCCAGGGTTTAAACCCCGATAAGGTAAAATATGAGATATTATTTACCAGCAAGGATGAAATAGGCTTGGCTAACATTAACAAGGTCAAAGAAGCCATTTACGGGTATAGGAGTCAATAGGAATGCTTATTCAGTCTGAGGCAGATGCTTTAATTGCTATGCAGAAGGCACTCGCTAATGAGAGTGAAGTGTATTATTTCCCTTTGCCCGGCGGAACATTGACTATCCCGATTGTTTCTTTGGACAAAGAGGAGTCATTCCTGATGGATATAAACAGAGGGACAATCAGGCTTAGTAAATGCACTTATCAAGAACGCTACCAAAGAATAATTATCCTCGTGCGTCTCGATATCAATGGCTCTCCACATCCTAATCCCGAGGTGGTAGATATCCCGCTCCCTTATCTCGAACCTTATAATGGGCATACTATACCTTGTCCTCATTTACACCTCTATGTCGAAGGATTTATGGACAAATGGGCGATTCCAGTCTCTCCGGAGAAATTTCCAAAAACAGATGATATCTATGCAACTTTTTGGGATTTCCTTCGCTATTGTAATCTTATTGAATTGCCATTGGTCCAAAGGAGTATGTCTTGATTCTAAAAGATTGTCAGAGTTTGGTTAATGCCTATTTTGACTGGCTCCGTCAGAAAACCAGCATAGAAAACATAAATGGGATTTGTGAGATTACAGCTCCCTTTCTTGACAGACACAACGACCAGTTACAAATATATGTGAAGAAAACTGATAGAGGGCTTATCTTAACTGATGATGGCTACACAATTACAGACCTGCTATTAAGTGGATGTGAATTTACCACAGAGAAGAGACGACAGATACTTCATTCTATCCTAGATGGGTTTGGTGTTCGCCGTGAAGGAGATGAGCTTATTGTGGAAGCAACTCTGGATAGCTTCCCTCAAAAAAAACATAATCTTGTTCAAGCTATGCTTGCTGTAAACGACCTCTTTGTTATGGCTGAACCAATGGTAAGAGGGCTTTTTAGGGAAGATGTAGAAAGATACTTACACCTGCATGAAATCCGCTTTACTCCCTCAGTCAAGTTTACCGGGAAGAGTGGATTAGACCATTCTTTTGATTTTGTAATTCCAGCCTCAAAAACAAGACCAGAAAGGATACTCAGAGCTATTAGTACTCCCGACCGTCAAAATATCTCGCTATTAATCTTCTCATGGACCGAGATAGCAGAGGTAAGGGCCCCTAACTCTACATTTTATGGGATTTTGAATGATATGGAAAAGCAAGTGAGCCCTGATCTTGTTAATGCACTTCAACAGTATCATATTAAAGCTGTGTCTTGGAGTCATAGAGATGAGTATGTCGGTGAGCTTGCATCCTAAAGGATAAATTTATGTCTGAAGAGAGGACAAAAATTACTCCTGCCAAAGGTAGACCTATGCTCCGCTGGGTGGGCAAAAAGCCTCTGGACTATGTCAAAGGCTTTCCTGCCCAGCTTGTTGAAGTCTTCGACCCTTTGAATAGTGGACAGAAGTTTGATACCCCAACCTACGATACTCTTAAAGGCAACTGGCGGAATCTTCTCTTTCATGGCGACAACAGGGAAGTCATGGCAACTCTTATTGAAAATGGCTTCAGGGGCAAGGTTGACTTGGTTTACATTGACCCGCCATTCAAAAGTGGTGCTGATTACATAAGAAAAGTGGAATTAAGGGGGCTTAAAAATTTGGGGCGAATAGAAGAGGATGATGCCTCTGTATTGCAGCAGACCATGTACTTTGATATTTGGAACAATGATGCCTACCTACAGTTTATGTATGAAAGATTGATGCTTTTGAAGGAGCTACTCAGCGAGACAGGCTCTATTTACGTACACCTGGATTGGCATGTGGGACACTACGTTAAGCTACTGATGGATGAGGTATTTGGACAGGAGAATTTCAGAAATGAGATTGTGTGGCAAAAACTGTCTACACCCAAAGCTCAAGCTTTAGGATTCGGTAATGTTCATGACTCTATTCTATGGTACGGCAAAACTGGCGCACTAATATTCCACGAGACTAGGGTACCTCACAAAAAAGAATATTTGAAAAAGATGTATAGATTTGATGAGCCCGAAACTGGAAGAACATACAGGTTACATGACTTCACTCAAAAGGGGCAAGGCGAGCCGAGGAGATTCAACGACAAGGTTTTGACTCCTCCCCCAGGAAAACACTGGATTTGGCGGCAAGACAAAATAGATGAGGGATTGAAGAAGGGAATAATAGTTCTTTCTAGCACTGGAATGCCACAGGTAAAAAGGTATCTGGATGAAGTCGCAGGCCACAGGCTCAGTGACATCTGGACAGATATAAAACCAATTGGTTCGGTTGCGGACGAAAGATTGGATTTTGAGACTCAAAAACCTGAAGCCCTTCTAAATCGCATCATCAAAGCTTCCAGTAAAGAACCACAACAAGCTTTGGAGGATGGAGAAGATATCCCGCTTGTCCTTGACTGCTTCATCGGCTCGGGCACGACCGCTGCCGAGGCGCAAAAACTTGGCAGGCGCTGGATCGGCTGCGACATAAATAAAGGCGCAATCCAGATGACCAGCAAGCGATTGCAGAAGATAATCCTTGACCAGATTAAGAAAGATAAGCAGGCTAAACAGCAGGAATTGCCGCGATACTACTCTTTTGGCGTCTACAAGGTGAACAATTATGACCTCCAACTTCTTAAAACTGAAGCTACAGAGCTAGCCGTTCAACACATTGGAATCCAGAGGATAAGGACTGACACTTTCTTTGACGGCACGCTCGGCAAAAGCCTGGTCAAGATTATTGACTTTAATCACCCGCTAACCTTGCTGGATTTACAGCTAATCCAGGATGAATTGAGGAAGCGGCCCAATGAAGACAGGGATGTAACTGTTGTCTGTCTTGGCAAGGAGCTTGCTGTTGAGCCGCAAATCGAAGAATGGAACAAGAAGCATCCCGTGAACAAGATTAAGGTAATTGAGCTAAAGACGGACAAGAAGTATGGCCACTTTCTGGTTCACAAGCCCGCAGAGGCAAAGATAGTATTCCAGAAAGTTGGCAAAAACAAGGCTGTCGTTGAAATACAGGACTTCATATCGCCAACAATTATAGAGCGCCTTAATATCGACAGCGGACTACTCAAGGTAAAAATCCCCGACTTCAGGTGCATGATAGACACAGTGTTAATCGACACCAACTATGATGGCAAAACTTTCCACATCATCTACTCCGATGTCCCTGAGAAAAAAGACGACTTAGTCAAAGGTAAATACGAGATTGAGCTACCGAGCCCCAAGGCGAAGGTGGCCGTTAAAATCATTGACATGCTAGGCGAGGAAGCCCTGCTTGAATGTAAGATAACTTAGTTTTGCCCCTCAGCCGTAACAAACTCCACAAAACCTAATTCTGGGGCAAAGATTCAAAATAGGCTGGGCGGAAATGGTACACACAGTACAATATACCCACAAAATCAGACTGAGTGACGCGTTATACGGCGCGAAATTTGTTCTGAACAGAAATAACAGGAATCTTCAAGTCACAATACCGCCTAGAGCAAAAGATGGTATAAAGATCAAGCTAACCAATGCGCTAGGCATAACGGATGGTAGTCCAGGGGATATCATAATACAAATCCAAGTAGCACCGCGACCGGTCCTTAACCCCGCAGCGGGAACAAATATAGATAGCATATTCCAGTTTCGTCTGTACACAATCGGCGGTATTGATAATGCCCATGTTAAAAACTACCTTGACTCTAGAAACAAGGCGATCTACAGGCAATTGTTCTTTGAAAAGGCTGTAGGGGCTATATGGGTTGCGGGTTGGGGCGCAAAACAGTGCAATACTTTTCTTGCCAAAGCACCGCAGTATGGATTTGACTGGAACTTTTCAAGTCTGGCGCTATGGAGCGATTCGCAGTTGACACAGTTTATGCATCGAATGCATCCTAAATCCGTTAGAGGAAGGGCGAGGCAGAAGTGGGAAGCGGTTCATAAGATTGCCAAATGGCTCAATGGCTTTCAAAATGAATGCGATTTCAGGCAGCGCGTTTTCAGGAATGTGCTGCTAGGGAGAAACTTAGATAAACAAGATGTTGCTGCATTGAGGGACTTTAAGTTGTCATACATTGGCGAGGCCAATGCGTTTTATGTTGTACGAATGTTGGGGGGAGAAGAGATAAAGGACGACAGGTGGATCAAAGAGTTTAGAGAGTGGGCAAATTTGAGCTTTTACCAACTGGAAAGTCTTCTGGACACTTATAAAATCCCGCGTGGATTCTTTGACGTCGTTATGTGGGAGTACTGCAATATGTTTATTGGAGAGGTAAGCAAGCTAAAGCCACATTTTCAATCGCAATTTGGATTCTTGGCTTAGAACAATTCCCGGGGAATTCCAGGGACACCATACCAATTAGGCCTACTACAAATTAGGTATTATGTCTCCAGAATACCATTAAGAATGTTTCGGCAGTAAAAAAGTAATTATGTTATAATTTGTATGTGAAAAGGATAGCTACTATATTTTCGATACCCATCATAGCGGGAATGATAGTATGGGTTTTTAGCTACGCAGTAAATCCGTCCCCAGACAAAATAGATCAGGCTGGGCAGCTGATCGCTCAAGCTGCCATACCATGGTGGGTCTCCGTAATACAATTCCTGGCAGCTCTGGGGACTTTAGGAGCCATTGGGATAATTGTTTTTCTTTTTCTAGCTAGTGCCAGAAAGTGGAGGCTAGGATAATCCTTGTTCCGCCGCAATAATTATCTATTCATGGCAAATTTCAAGGACACCACGTCGACTAGGCCCACTAAAAATTTAGGTATTATGTCACCAGAATGCCAAGCTAAGCCTAGTTGACTAAAGCATAGGGGCAAAGTAACGATGAACGAAAAGAAACCAATATTAAAAGCAATTCTAGACACTCCCAAACCCTTATCAGATGACCAGAAGGAAGCCGTTACTGCTGAAGATAGGTATTTGCGAATAGTCGCCGGAGCAGGTGCAGGTAAGACTGAAACTTTAACAAGGCGTATAGCTTATTTGCTTCTTTATAAAGACGAAGAACCACAATCTATAGTCGCCTTTACTTTTACGGAACGTGCAGCCCAAAGTATGAAAAATCGTGTCTATGAAAGGGTTACACAATTGAAAGGGCCACAAGCTTGCGCCAGATTGGGAGAAATGTACATAGGTACAATACATGCATTTTGTTTAAGGCTGCTAGAAGATTACTTCGGGTATGGTGACCATGAAGCTCTTGACGAGAATCAGGAAATGGCTTTCCTAATGCGAGTTGGTTGGAGTCTCGGTCTTGGAGTTGGCGGGCGATACGCTGAGAACTGCAGGAATTTTTTGAGGTCAGTAAACATAGTATACGATGAGTTAATCGATAGAAAACTTCTCAACGACAGAGAGCCTGACTTCGCCCGTCACCTGGAGCAATACGAGAGGCTACTTAGAGAACACAGGCTACTTACCTTTGGGCAGATGATATCTTTGGCAGTAGAGAAAATGGATAATTATCCTGAGGTTCTACAACATGTAAAGTATTTGATCGTCGACGAATACCAAGATATAAACCGAGCTCAAGAAAAACTCATCCGCATTATTGGGAATAGCGCAAGTGTTTTTATTGTTGGTGATCCAAGGCAGAGCATATATCAATGGCGTGGCTCAGATGAGCGTTGCTTCGATGATTTCTTAAATTACTTCCCCAACTGTCATAAAGTTGAAATAAAGGAAAACAGGAGAAGCACCAGAGCAATTGTTAAATCCGCGAATACCTTTGCTAATTCATTTGAGCGGGTTAAATACGAGCCTCTTAAACATACTAGAGACGAGGAGGGGCAAGTTTTTCTAGTAGAATGCGATACACCAAATACTGAAGCGGTGTGGCTAGCTAAACAAGTGAACAATTTGGTTAGCAATCAATCTTGCAATTATTCAGACATTGCCATTCTATTGCGCAGTGTATCAACTTCTGCTGAACCTTTCCTAGAAGCATTTAAGATGTGTGGTTTCCCCTTCTTGGTAGGCGGGAAAGTCGGCCTATTTCAACGCGATGAAGCTCAGGCAGTTGGCAGGTTGTTCTCCTGGTTATCAGACAGTGGTTTCTGGATAGAGGATCCATGGAACTGGTGGGATAGAACCGAAGATGAAGAATTATTGGACACGGCTATTGAGAGTTGGCAGGTAGTACACAGTAAGAGATATCCGATTAAACAACTCAGGAGAAAGTTGGAGAATTGGAAGAAAGATGTTTTAGCAGGCAATTTCTCTAACTTCACCGAAATATATCAAGAACTATTAGAAATTTTAGGCTTCTTGGAGTTTGATCCAGATAATAAGCTTGATGCAGCATGCATGGCTAATCTAGGAAGATTTAATAGTCTTCTTACAGATTACGAATCATCTATTAGACGAGGAGGAAATTCATTAGATTGGGAGCAGATCGTAAAAGGTCTATGCTGGTACATGAATAGCTATGCAACTGGAGCATATGAAGAACAACCAGCGGAAGATTTACGAGGAATTGACGCTCTACAGGTGATGACAGTTCATCAGGCAAAAGGGCTCGAATGGCCTATTGTATTTCTTCCGTGTTTAGTGTCCCGCCGATTTCCTTCCAGTAAAGCAGGCACTGAACAAAGCTGGTATGTTCCAAGGGAACTTTTCGATGCAGCCAGATATGATGGGGGAATCGAAGATGAAAGACGGCTTTTTTATGTTGCTATGACGAGAGCCAAAGACATACTCTGTATCAGCCGATTTCAGAGAATGAATAATAGCCGTAGCCCAAGTATATTCATTCGACCAATTGAAAAGACCGCCAAGAAGTTATCAGAAAGTGGCAACCTCCCCAAAATGCAGATACCAAATAGTACTAGCGTAGATGAAATGAGGACCTTTTCTGCCGGAGAGATAATAACATATCTAAAATGTCCATATTTATATAAGTTAAGAGAAATGTGGGGTTATCAACCCGGCCTTGTCCCTGAGTTAGGATATGGGAAAAGTCTACATCATTGTCTTAGACGTACTAGCGAAAGCATTAAAAAGGGAGTAAGACCTCAACAAGCAGTACATGAGGCGGTCTCTGAGGGTTTTCACCTGCCATATGCCCACAAATTTCAAAAGGAAAAAATGCAAAAATTTGCTGAACGTCACCTTACTAAATTCGTCAAGAACCATTCAGAAGACATGGCAAATATTGAAGAGGTAGAGTCAAGATTGGAATTTCCACTAGAAAGAGCAACCATTACTGGTAAGGTCGATGTCATTATAAGAGAAGGAGATGAAGCAATCGAAGTTCGCGACTACAAAACATCGGATACAGTAACAACCACGGAGCAGTCGGGATTGCAGGTGAAACTCTATGCACTGGGATTACAAACTATAGGTCGTAAGGTTGTAAAAGGTTCAGTGGCATATTTAGAAGACCGTGAATCAGGATATCCCGATATTGATCCCATTGAAATCGATGACAAGTCTTTGATGAAAGCTAAAGAAATTGCCAAAGAATGTATAAAAGGCATAATAACAGGCTCCTTCAATCATAAGGCTAGTGAATATTGTACTGATAATTGTGACTATCCTCGCATATGTAGAGGGTGCTCTCCCAGACAATCTGAAAAATAGGAATCCCAGGGATACCATCCTTCACAAGGTGAAGGACCAGGCCTGCTACAAATCAGGCATTATGCCCGCGGGTTATGTGCTCGGAGTGATGCTTCAGCCACCCGCTCATTTTAAGGTGCCCCTGGTCCCTCGAAGCGACATTTTCCCCTTGTTAGAATAAAGAATCCATGTTAATCTCTGCTTAGAACTCGTGCGCTACCCTGACAAATTAGGTCCCGCAGCGACGGCCAGGGCAGGCGAGACTTAGTAAGGGATCGCCCCCTGCCTCATTTCTGGTCCAGGTCTTTTATGAGTTCATCGACGGAGTCAAAGGTCTTGACG
>Ga0315541_1004149_pt1 | contig 10757 bp, 10 predicted proteins | sample SalMarSW160190MG_FD_203095 | JGI IMG/M metagenome (GOLD analysis project Ga0315541, IMG submission 203095) | Salt marsh sediment microbial communities from the Plum Island Ecosystem LTER, Massachusetts, United States - Salt Marsh Sediment SW1601-190 ...
CTGGCTACCATGGTACCATGATATGTATGTACCCAAAACCCACCGGCTAAGAAAACGCAAGAAAGAAAACAGCGATGAAGACTGATTCGGCTTGGTATAATAGAATCTTCGGGCTACGTTAACTTCGCCCTGACCAGTGTTGGTTTTCCCTGGCATGTGAAATAGTGCGACTGATTGTCCATATTGGTTAAAGTTTCTTGAGCAACTCTAAATTGCCACGGATCAGTGCCAATTTTTTTCTTCTTGTCCAACCCTTTAACTGTGCCTCTCGCTTGAGTGCATCAGCCCGAGCAGAGAATTTTTCGTGATAAAGCAACCTTTGCACGCCAGATCTATTTGTGAAACGGCCGCCTTGACCACTTTTATGTCGTTGGAATCTTCTTTCTACGTTATCCGTTACTCCCGTATAAAATCGGCCGTCAGAGCATTCGATAATATAGACAAACCACATAATCTTGGCGTCCTTCGACTCCCTCGCTATTGCTCGGTCGCTCAGGATGATTCGACTATCTACAAGTAGATAGTCGAATCACTGGGGAACCAGGATTCGAACCTGAACTAACTGATCCAGAGTCAGTCGTGCTACCGTTACACTATTCCCCAAGTTTTTTGCGATTGACTATTTTCTATTTTCTATTTACTATCGAGTTTTGAAAAAGACCATGATTAACAATCAATTATAAATAGTCAATAGTCAATAATCAATTAAATATGATTCGGCTTTTCCAAATTATGGTTTTCAGCTGCGCGGCCGTCTTACTCACCAGCTGTAATGCCCCTGAAAAAGATGAGCCTATATGGCAGCAGGTCAAGCTTGGCGATTTAGTGCCTCCTGCTGATGCAAAACATCCTGCTGGCCAACTGTTAAAGACAATAAATCTCAACATCTATATTTTTGAAATGCCAGCCGAAAATATCAGCGCACTGAATGATGTTTGGCAGATGCTATACGCAAAGCCACTGAAATTTAACGATTATGATGCCTTCTGTGCCAACTCATTTTTAGTCGGCTTCGGCCAAATCCAAATGTGGAATAAAATCGCCAATATATTGCGTGATGCTGGCGGTAGAAAAATAGAAACAGTTTCACTATTGCTGCCCGACGGCCAAAGCAACGACTTTACTATCACAAGATTAGATAAGGAACAGACCATTTTCTATATCTCAACCAGCGGTTCAATGGAAGGCACGACCATCGGCCCGGGCAAGCTTGCCCTGCGAATAAAAGTTGAAAAAATCCCCGGCTCAAGAGGTGTATGCCGGGTTAATGCCCAGCCGGTATTTCCATCACCAATACAAAGTCCCGCCCAGCAATTGGCCGCTCGCGCAAAATTGGTGGAGTTTCTTTTTACCTCCGCCGGTTTTGGCTTGAAAATGAGCCCCGGCGACTTTGTCTTGCTCGGACCGGAAAAGTACATCGACCACCAAATAACATTAGGCAGTTTATTCTTTAGTAGACCCGGCCGCAGGCCAACTGTTAGAATGTTCCTGCTCGTTTGTACGAGGATAATTGACTGAGCCGCCGTATGCCCAAGCCAACGGTGACACTAACTCGATGCAGCGATTACAGTAAAGCCAAAATCGCCCAGGCGATTGCAACACAGTTCGAACTCCTCGGCGGATTGGAGAAATTTGTAACACGGGGTGACACCGTCCTGCTTAAGCCGAATTTCATTGCCCCAAGGTCCCGCCGCCATGCCACCCAGACCGACCCGGCGGTACTGCTTGAGGTCGCCAGGCTCTTGAAAGATTTCGGTGCAAGGCCTTTCATTGGCGACTCCCCAGCCTGGGGCAATGTGTTTACCTGCATAAAGGCGTTAAAACTGGAAGAGGCCCTGAAGAGATTATCCGTGCCGATAAAACAGCTTAACAAACCAAGAAAATGTCAGATAGGAATACACAACACCAAAGTCGGTATAAGTTCAGTTGCGCTCGATGCCGATGTTATTATAAATATGCCGAAGCTCAAAACACACCGGCAGTTGGTAGCGACATTTGCAGTTAAGAATATGTTCGGCTGCTGTTCCGGCAAGCGAAAAGCCCTTTGGCACTTTGCGAAAGGCAAAAATGCCGACGAGTTTTGCGAACTGCTCATTGAAATATACAAATTCCTGAATCCTGCCCTGACCATTATCGATGCCGTAACAGTAATGGATGGCCCCGGCCCAATTCGCGGAAGAGCCAGACCATTGGGCTATCTTTTAGGCGGAACCGAACCAATCGCCTGTGAAACCATCTGCTGTAAATTAGTTAACATCAATCCCCAGGACATCCCGATTATCAAAACGGCAAAGCAGATGGGATTAAATTGCCCAGATGCAGACAGCATAAAAATCCTCGGTGATTCATTACCACAAAGTCCATGCACGGATTTCGAACTACCCGAGCTTATTCCAATCAGGTTCTCTCTGCCGCACGTCTGCAAAAGCATCTGTAAACAAATATTACTGCTTGCCAAATCAATAATTAAAACAAAAACTAAGAGCTAAAAACTCCTCTGTGTCCTCTGTGGCTATTCCTTTACTTTTTACTTTTATTTCGCTAATATCCATTTTATGCAAACAAAAGAAATACGAGCGACGAGTCACGAGTCACGAGCCACGATTAATATTCTGGGCATTGAGACCAGTTGTGATGAGACTGCTGCAGCCGTTGTTGCCGACGGCCGGATTGTCAAATCCTCTATAATAGCTTCGCAGACAAAGCTGCACGAAAAATACGGCGGCGTTGTCCCCGAAATTGCCTCCCGCGCACATATCGAAAAAATATATCCCGTTATAGCAGAGGCAATCGAACAAGCTGACGTCGACAAAGACGACATTGACGCAATCGCTGTCGCAAATCAGCCGGGATTAACAGTTGCTTTGATAGTCGGTGTAACCGCCGCTAAAACTCTCGCGTTTACCTGGGACAAACCCCTGATAGCAATCAATCATTTGCATGCACACCTGCAATCAGCGATGCTAACCGAGGAAAATTTGCAACTGCCCGCTGTAGCTCTGATTGTCTCAGGCGGACACAGTTGTCTTTATGATTGCCAATCGCCTCTGGAACTTAAACTTTTGGGCTCTACTATTGACGATGCCGCCGGCGAGGCCTTTGATAAAGTTGCAACCATTCTAAAGCTGCCCTATCCCGGTGGACCAAGTATCGAAAAGACAGCCGAAAAAGGAAATCCAAACGCAATCAAATTTCCACGTTCGATGCTTGGGCCTGATTCGCTGGATTTTTCCTTCAGCGGCATCAAAACTGCTGTGCTGTATTACTGCCATGGCCAGGATATGAAAGGCGAAAACAAGGTCGATTCGATGACGAGTGAGCAAATCGCCGACATCGCAGCATCATTTCAGGCGGCGGTGATTGATGTCCTCGTGAAAAAAACAAAGCGGGCAATTGAAAGAATTGGCGCAGAAACGGTTCTACTTGGTGGCGGAGTAGCAGCGAATAACCAGTTGCGAACCGCTTTACAACAGCTATGTGATTCATATAAGCCAGCAAAAAAACTGCTCATCGCACCAAAACAATATTGCACCGACAATGCCGTTATGGTAGCTTCATTAGCCTATTATAAATACAAAGCGGGTTTGTTCGCTGACCTGACTTTAGAGCCGAGAGCAAGCAGTGAATAAGAGAAATATCAAAAATCAAAATGCAAAAAAACAGAGCAAATTTCAAAAATGAATTTAAGAAACGGTTATATGATTTCACACTGAAATTAATAAAATTTCTGGACAAATTGCCGGATGATAACGTTTCAAAAAGAATCGGAGACCAGTTACTTCGGAGTGGCACAAGTATTATTGGCAACTATATTGAAGGTCAGGCAGCAAGCAGCAAGAAAGATTTTACCAATTTCTTTAATACCCCGCTTAAATCAGCAAGTGAAAGTAAGTTATGGTTTGCACTACTTCGTGACAGTGGGCGTATAAAACCGCAGGAAGTCACCTGGTTTTTAAATGAACTCAATGAGATTGCAAATATCTTTGCCTCAAGCATTCTTACGCTTAAAGGCAGGAAATAATTTTGCATTTTGATATGTAATTTTGATATTTAATTTTTGATATTTGATTTTAAGACAACGGAAGGTGAGCCATTCAACCTGAACAACTAAAAAAGTTGCTGGAGCAGGTTAAAAAAGGCAAAGTCACTATTGACGAGGCGGTCGAAAAACTTCGCCACCTGCCGTTTGAGGATTTGGGCTTTGCCTGCATAGACCATCACCGCCAGATTCGCCGCGGCTTTCCTGAGGTCATTTACTGCCCCGGCAAAACTACTGAACAGATAGTTAAAATCTTCTCGAACCTCGCTGAAAAAGGCAATAACGTCCTGGCCACCAGAGTCGAGGAGGATGTTTTCGAAGCACTGGCCAAGACGAAAAAATTCCCGAATGTCAGATATGAAAAGTCGGCCAGGGCGATTGTGCTACAACAGAGAGAACTCGAACCTTCGAAGGCTATTATTCCGATAGTTACCGCCGGCACCGCCGATATGCCCGTCGCAGCCGAAGCAAAGGTTACCGCTGAGATTATGGGCCAAAGGACCGAACTGATTTGTGATGTCGGAGTGGCTGGCCTGCACAGATTGCTCGGGCATCTTGCGAAACTACAAAACGCCAACGTCATTATTGTTGTAGCAGGAATGGAAGGAGCATTAGCCAGCGTCGTAGGAGGGCTGGTTAGCTGCCCTGTAATCGCTGTCCCCACCAGTGTAGGCTATGGTGCCAGCTTCGAAGGACTCTCAGCCCTTTTGACGATGCTCAATAGCTGTGCTGCTGGTGTCACCGTCGTCAATATTGATAGTGGTTTTTCCGCAGCCGTGGCTGCATCATTGATAAATAAAAAAATCGAAACAGGAAAGTAACAGGGCATAGTTCGCTGCGGGATAGGTGCAATATTATCCCTACCTCACTTTTTTTGCAAAGCCGCTAACGGCTTGCGGTTCAGCCGCCGACTCTGGCAAGACTCGCTACAATAACCAGAGCGATTGATAGCAAAACGCGCCACGCATACCCGCGCCGAAGGCGGTCGGCTACAACCGCTTGTTATACCGCTATTTGCAGCCCTCATTCGAGGAGCCGGTGATATAATTGAATAATCCTATGTTCGTCAGCGACCGCATCGGATAGCAAAATACGATCTATGATAGCCTCTTTCTTCAGTGAAGGATCTTCGTAAAGAACTATCGAGACGTCTTCCGCCGTTATATCAACTGTTACCGCCCCTCTCTTGCTCAAATAGTTACGCATACGTTCTTCTACATCACCCAAATTCGCTACTGAATGGATGAACGAACCAAGTTTTATGTAGCAGTCATCATCCATCCAATGAGGAGCCTTATCACTATGATACTTATCAAGGAAGCCATCGCTTTCTGCGGCCAATCGGAAGTCATACAGAGAATGTGGAAACTCGCTCAAGTTCTCTGATGTTCGAACCTGCCAACCAGTAAGCACAGCTGGGCCGGGTGTATAGGCATAGAAGGAACCTTCATAGGCTGAACGGTCACAACTGTGAAATTCTGCACCGCTACTGGAACAAGCCCAACCTTCTGCTGACTTCCCAACGCACGTGCAATATGCTTTGCGGAATCCGCCAAAACGGATTGTAAAAATCGGTTTACGCTGAGCCAAACGATTGAGTAGTTCGACAAAACGCTGAAAATTAATCGAACGTTCTGTGCTAATGCGATTCTGATGAAACCAATGTCCATAAAACTGCCCACCAACGATATCGACTTCCATGCCGATGAGCGTTGCATGAATTTGATCTTCAACAAACGGAACGAAAACTTTTGAATATGAAAACCCAACGGCGTTCTCTAATTCCTCAAAGACATTACTTAGTAGCTGTGCAAGAGAAGAATCAGATTTTTTGTCTCCGTGGAAGGCGACCATCGTAACGTTGCGCTGTACCATAGTTACCTCCTATAGAGGTATAACAATAATTAGACTGATCTGCATAAGATGCGGAACTTCAGTTTTCCGAACCATATAACCGCCAAATTTGATACCAAATAACTCCGGTCTTTTGCTACTGATTTTATACAAGAAGTTCCTCGCTTTATTTGACGATTATAAACCTTACTATCTGCTTGTCAAATCTTTTATGCACAGCATGCCTTACGGCATTGACTATATCCTGCATTATTTGTAATATACCTCTCGAAACGAGGTTATATGCAGATAATAGAAAACATCCCGAAATTAAAACCAAGAAAACCTGATGGCCACAAGGGCGATTTCGGCAGGGTCTGTATTATAGGCGGCAGTATCGGTATGAGCGGAGCTGCTGCACTTGCAGGTCGAGCTGCCCTGCGCTCCGGTGCAGGACTTGTCAGAGTTGCAATCCCGAAAAGCGTTTTACCAATAGTGGCCTCAATAGAAACATCCTACACTACTATACCGCTGGCCGAAGACAGCGTTGGCCGAATATCCGCAAAGGCAATCAATACTATTCTCGATGCCGCCGGTGAAAATGATTGTCTCGCCTTCGGCCCCGGTATCGGCATCAGCGGCGCACTGCGCTCGATACTCGAGGCCCTCATCAAACAGGAGCAGCTGCGATTGCTTATAGACGCCGATGGCCTGAACAACCTAAGCGGGATAAAAAACTGGCCCACCAAACTAAAAGCAAACCTGATTTTGACACCTCATCCGGGAGAGATGAAAAGATTGTGGGCGTCCCTTTTCAGAGAACAGATGCCGCCCGACCGCCGTGACCAGGCAGGCAAATTAGCACAACGCAGCAAAACTATCGTGGTCTTGAAAGGAGCAGGAACAGTCGTTACCGACGGCCAAAAAGTATATATCAATAAAACCGGCAATCCCGGAATGGCAACAGCCGGCTCGGGCGATGTCCTGACAGGCGTTATAACCGCCCTTATAGGACAGGGACTAAGCAATTTCGACGCAGCAGTCCTCGGCGTCTACATCCACGGCTTAGCCGGTGACATTGCAGCAGAAAGATACGGCCAGGTCAGCTTAATGACTACCGACATAATCGAATCATTGCCCAAAGCTTTCCTGAAAGATAAGTGACTGCCTCCGCTTCAAAGCTGAAAGGCACAATCTTTTGTGATTCTCTCCCCCGCTGACTTCTCGATTGCGCTCTATGTGAGCCATCTTTCCAACATCGCTAATCGTCCTTCGACCTCGCTCAGGACGATGGTGAGCGACTGCAAGGAGTCGAACCACCGTCCTATATTATCACCGTTATTAAATAACAAATTATAGGGCTGAAATTTTCTTTTTAATTCGCTGATTTTTGTTCGGTTTTTGTTAGGGTTTTTACCTTTACATTACCGATAGAAACATTTGCTGTAGCATTATCGAAACTCTACCACTGACATAATCACCGTTAAAAGAGGATTGGAATAAAAATGAACAGCGATAAAGACAAGCAGATTGAGCCTGTATGCAGATTCGGACCGGGCGGTGATTTTGTCTCTGTTTGGCCGCCACAAGCCTCCCAGTCCCCTCAGCCCTCAAAGAAGCGTCTGGCTAAACTGCTCAGCTCGCTAAACGAAATAATAACCGCATTACTTGGCTCAGATTTCAATACCGCTTCAAAGGAGAATTTAGAATATGTCGTTGAAAGCAAAGCTGGCAAACCAGCGCTCCGTCGCCAGCCTCCTCCGCCGAAGCGGCTGCGAAGGCCGGATAGCTGTGGAGCGTCGGCGACTTACTCCACGTCAACTACAATTATTAAAAGCGATTCACGTTTTTCAGGCCAGCCGATGTTATTCCCCGACGATTGCAGAATTAGCGTTGGAACTGGCCATAAGCCGAAGCACCGCATTCGAGCATATCGCAGAACTACGAAAAAAAGGCCTGCTATCCGCTTTGCCAGCCAAGGCTCGCTCTTTGAAACTAACTTCAAAAGCGCAAGAACTGCTTAACTGCCTCAACAATGACAGCTCGAATCCTTGTAGCCAGCCGTCGGCAGGCTTGTCCGGCGTAGCTTTCCTGTCCGGCGTAGCTTTCTCGCCCGGCGTAGCTTTAGCGAAGACGGGCATACCACTCGTTGGCAAAGTTGCCGCCGGAGCACCCATAGAGGCCGTTGAAGACACAGAATTGCTGTCCCTGAGCTCTCATTTTGGAAATAATGATGATATATTCGTCCTTGAGGTAACAGGTGACAGTATGGCCGGCGCCGATATCCGCAGCGGTGATTACGTGATTTGCCGACGCACCTGCTTAGCTAATAACGGCCAATTGGTCATTGCCATCGTCGATAACGAAAACGCAACACTAAAAAGATTCTATAAGGAAAAATCCATCGCTCGGCTCCAGCCGGCCAATGACGATTACGACCCAATTTATTCCGACAACTGCCGAATCGAGGCCATCGTGGTGGGTCTGGTGAGAAAACTTTAACTGCGGTTTATGGTATTTAGTTAATTATTTGCCCCTCTCGCTAACACCCGGAAACTCTGAGTTGTTAAGAGACCTGTATGCGACGGGCCTGGCTTTTATATCTTTTTAAGAATTTTAGCCACTTCGTCCAGGCATTCTTGTAAATCTCGCTGGAGACCAAGAAACCATCGTTATGACTGCCGAAAATCTCGACAAACTCTTTCGGCTCATTCGCAGCCTCATATAGCTCCAAACCAAATTCGAACGGTATAGTCTCATCGTTTCGGCTGTGAATTATCATCACCGGACAATGAACGTCTTTAACGTAATCGACTGTTCTGTAGCTAAATCTTGCAAACCACCGCACGGGCATATAAGGGTAAAACTTCTTGCCGATGTCAACATATGATGTAAAAGCGCTTTCAATAATCAAAGCCCCAACCTTGACTTTACTTGCCAGTTGTGCCGCGATACTCCCGCCCAGAGACCTGCCAAAGACAATAATATCATCCGGCGATATCTCTTTTTCTTTAGTCAGCCATTTGTATGCAGCTCTGACATCCAGATACGTTCCCTCTTCGCTGGGTTTGCCCTCGCTGTTGCCGTAGCCGCGATAGTCAAAAATAAAGCAATTCAATCCCAGATTATAAAGGATATTTATACTGTCCAGACGGTGCATTATATTGCCCCCGTTGCCGTGACAGAACAGAACCGTCAGTTCCGAGTTCTCGGCAGGGATATACCAACCGCTCAACAGCAGGCCGTCATCACTTTTGAAAGTCACTTTCTCAAAATCCAGCTCTAATTCTTCCGGTGTATAAAAAACCTCCTGCATAGGGCCATACAAAAACGTAGGCTGCATAAAATAGAGTATCAGGCCCAAACCCCAATAGGCAATAAACAGCACCGTAGCAATGGATATCAGCATCGATCCCATAATAATAATCAATCTCAAAGCACAGAATGTCATTCCGAGCGCAGCGAGGAATCTCTCATCTTGAGCCGAGCAGACCCTTCGCTTCGCTCAGGGTGACAGTTTTAAGATAGTTTCCAAACTACGCATTTGGCCGTATTTTAATTTGCTCGCCAATCTAAAACAAGCTACAATTTCGATATGATTAAAAGAAGAAAAACGAGAATCGTCAAGGTCGGCCAGGTTAAAATCGGCTCGTCTGCTCCGGTTGTTATCCAGTCGATGACGAAGGTTCCAACAGTCGATATTGCCCGCTGCGTAAAGCAGATAAACAAAATCGTCCGGGCCGGCTGCCGGTTAGTTAGAATCGCCGTCCCCACACGTGCCGACACCGCCGCCTTTGCAAAAATTGTCCAAAAAGTATCTGTCCCCCTAATCGCCGACATCCACTTCAGCACGGCCCGTGCCATTGAAGCAATAGAAGCTGGAGCTGCCAAAATAAGACTGAACCCCGGCAATATAAAAAATCGAGAAAGTATCCATCGAATAATAGACGCCGCCAAAATGTACAAAATCGCTATCCGCATCGGTATCAACGAAGCAAGCATCAGAGACCTGAAAACCAAGGATGTCCCACCCCAAAAACGTACCGCTTTTATGTTGAAGGAAATGAAAAGGTATGTCCGACTATTCGAAAATCGCAACTTCACGCAATTGGTCCTCAGTGCAAAAAGCAGCGACTGCCTGCGAACCATCGAAATCAACCGCCGTATCGCCGAAGCCTTCGATTATCCAATTCACCTCGGCTTAACCCACGCCGGTCTTCCCGAAGACGCCCAAATACCTTCAGCCACTGCTCTGGGGACACTGCTCGCAGAGGGTATTGGCGACACGATTAGAGTAAGCGCTGCCAGCAGCCCAATCATGGAGACAAAAATTGCAAAACAGATTCTAATCGCACTCGGTCTTTACAAACGCTCGACGCCGGAGCTGATAGTCTGCCCGACGTGCGCCCGCGCTGAAATTGACGTAATCAAGCTGGCCCGCCGAGTAAAAAAAGCCCTAACTGATATTGATAAACCACGGCGTATCGCCGTGATGGGCTGCATCGTAAACGGGCCCGGCGAAGCCGCCGACGCCGACCTGGCTATCTGCGCCGCCAAAAACAAGGCTTACCTTTACCGAAAAGGAAGAAGAATCTCGATAGTACCAGCCGGCAAAATCATCCCCGTATTACTAAAAGAATTGCAAAATCTATAATGCAAATGCACGAACAATTATCAGATACATCCCCGCAATCTCTGAAGGCAATGCTAAAACGATTTTGTATCGTTGTTATCTTCGGCATTGCCTTTGCATACATTGAAGCCGCTGTGGTTGTCTATCTGCGAACAATCTTTCACCCTGCCGGCTTCACCTTCCCCCTGGCCGAATTTGGTATCAGTCCGCTGTGGAAACGACTTTTACTAACTGAAACTGGCAGAGAAGCCG
>Ga0315541_1004152_pt1 | contig 10754 bp, 7 predicted proteins | sample SalMarSW160190MG_FD_203095 | JGI IMG/M metagenome (GOLD analysis project Ga0315541, IMG submission 203095) | Salt marsh sediment microbial communities from the Plum Island Ecosystem LTER, Massachusetts, United States - Salt Marsh Sediment SW1601-190 ...
GAACATCAGCAGCGGGACGGAGAACAACGCGCTGCCGAAACCGGAGATGCCTTTGACGAGGTGCCCGCTGAAGATGATCAAGCCGGCCAACAGGACAACGCTGATTTCGGTAGGGGCCATCGCAAGTCCTCACTCCCTCGCTGTCCAATCGTAACGTTGGCCGATCAATACCCAGGTGGGGGCGTCGTCGTCAACCGCGAGAGGGAGCACCGGGTCACGTAAGGCACGTACCCCTTGCTGCTCGCGTTGGCGTAGGCCGTGTCCACATAGGTCAGCGCATATTCGCAGTTGAAAACGGGCAGTCCTGCGTCCAGGTATTGATCGAGGTAACCGATGTAGTAGTTGACCAGCGAGGCATCGTTTGGCCCATCGTGTCCGTGGGGATCGTCCCAGTCGTCAGTGGCGTCTCCACCGTACCAGATGCCTTCCTGCGAAATGGCATCAATGACGGTGAACAGTTCAGGATGCCCCTCGCTCAGGGCAGCCCCGTTCTGCTGAATGACGAGAAAGCCAGGGTCGCGGGCAGTAGCATACTCCTTCACCTCCCGGACGAAAGTGATCATCTCGACGGCCGGGTCCTTGCCCGCAGCCTGGGCTGCCGCTACGACCTCCTCGTTCTCGTACCCTTCTACCCAATCGAGGTAAATGCCGTCAAAGCCGTCCCTGATAACCTCGTCAATGACGCTGGTGTAGTCCCCATAGGGTGCGCTGCTCTGATTCTCACCGTAGATGACAATGTCCTTCCAGCGCGAATCCCAATAGGCGACCGGGTAGTTGCCCGACCAGCCATCGGGATCACAGGCGAGGATATAGTCCGGCCAATCGGCTGGAGGGTCGCCCACACAGTCCCAATCTTTGGACCAGGTCCAGTACCAGCGCCAGTCCTCGGCCTCGCCGATGTCAATATAGGCAATGACCAGTTTACGGTGTACCCCATCGCTGGCCTGGCTGTTCTTCAGTCGAGCGACCATCCCTCGGGTGTCAAAGTTCCTGTCGTCCGACGACCAATCGGTGCAGGTCGGCTCCAACACCAGTAGGTCGTAGTGGGAAGCCACCAGTGTGCCAACAGCGCCCGCTTCGCTGATGTCCTGGATTTGGTAGGCCCAATAGGTGACGTCATCCAACGACGTTGGTTCAGCCACTGTGCCGCTACCGTTCAACACGATCGGGAGATGGGGCGTCGCCACCGGTGTAAACGTCAGGACTGACGATGGACGTAGCGTGTTGCGTCCCCAGTATTCAACGATGACGTCCATCAGATCGCTCAACTCCACGTCGGCGTGGTTGCTGGGGTCAGGGCCGTGCCGGAAGTTGAAAGCATCCACCTCCTCCGTCCACGCTTCCCACGCAGGGTCCCATACCCACAGCGCGTGGTTCATCCCGCGCTGCTCGAACAGGTCCATCTGGTCGCCCATGAAGCCGGCTGCACCAGGCTCCCAGCGCATCACGCCAAACTCATTCACCGCCACCGGCACGCCGTGCGTGGCCGCGAACGTGTCAACCGTCGAGAGCAGATTCTCCAACCAGGCTCGATTGAACTGGTCATCCTCCCCATCCCAGTCTGTGTCGAACAGGCCCGGGTAAGTATTCGTGAGGGGAGGTTCTTGATGGGTACAGACAACCGGCTCGTATTGATGCACCGCGTAGACTGTGCGCGGATCGCCCGTCGGCTGCAGGTAGGGCAGCCACGCGACACCGCTGTAGGACATCCCGCCGATCAGGATGGGGGTGCCGGCGTCCACCTCGCGGATGGCGGCGGTGATGCGGGGGTAGAGTTGGTTCCAATCGTACAAAGTGCCCGCGTAGTTGGCGTAGAACTCTTCCGGGTCCCAGATGTCCAGCCGGTCGTTGAGGGCATCGCTGCCTACCTCGTTGGCGTTGGGCTCGACCATCAGGTCGTAGCCGACGACGACGGGGTTATCACGATAGCGCTGGGCGGTGCAGCGCCACATGTCCATCCAGGCATCCTGGGCGGCCTGGTCCTGCCACATCGAATCTTTGAGATAACTGGCATCGAACCAGTCCCCCACCTCGTCCCAGAAGAAGGTGAACTCGCTGCGGCCCGGCCCGGTGCGGAAAGAGATCACGGCGAACATGTCGGCCTGGGCAATCATGGCGAGCAAGTTATCCAGGTTATCCTGGATATCTTGATCCAGGGTATAGGGCGGGGTTTCGGTGAACAGGCCCGCATGGGAGACGTTGACGTAATTAGCGCCCAGCGCCGCCAGCCGGTCGAAGTCCTCCTGGATGTAGGGTGGCCCGACGGGGCCAGACCCCATAAAGTCGGGGCCGTCCAACTCAGGGTAAACGCGGCGCTGATAGATGTTAGCGCCGCGCAGCCGGGTGCCGCCTGTCCACAGCGACCACTTGTCAACCCCAGTGATCGCGGTGGGAGGCTGTGCTTCGGCAACGGTGGACGGCCGGGTTGTAGTTGAGATCTCACCGTCCGAATCGGGCAGGCCGACACCGCAGGCCATAATCAGGCCCCCGAGAAATGCCAGAGTCAAATAGACTGCCGGATGCCGATGGTAGCGACCCATCTTACAACCCTCCCTTTGAAGCGATGCGCCACAAAGCCGAAAGGCATCTGTCTAGGGCAATCACATGTAGATACAAACCCGCTCCAAGCTGTCATTCTGAGGAGCGGAGCGACGAAGAATCTCACTCTCGTGGTGCAAGGTAGAGATCCTTCGCTCCCTATGGTCGCTCAGAATGACAAAACCATGGTATGCGATTGCTCTAACGTCTGTCTGACCGAGCTGCTGGGCCTCGTCGGGGCCAGTCCCAGAACACAGGGCCGGCCCCGGCCTGATCCGTTGCTGTCCTGCCATCCGCTGTTCTAGAAATTACGCAGCGTGAGGGGCAGGTACACGTGGTAGGGCCTCACGAACCGCCCGCGGATCTCATAGTCGCCGCCCGGCCAGTTGTCCTCCTCGACCATCAAGCAGTCCCCGGAAGAGGCGCAGGCTATTGCCGGATTGGCTTGCAAGTCCGAGCCACCATCTATAGCAAACTCATCACCCGCAGCCGAATTCTGACCCGGCATCACGTAGCGCCCGTACACATCCTGGCCTGACGAGCCGGAGTCGTAGTAACGCCAGGCCACCAGGTAGCCGTAACCTGCCCCATACGTCACGGCCGGGTCCACGTGGAGATTGTTGTCGCCGCCTCCGTCGATTTCGAAACCGCCAGCGCCTCCCAGGGGGGTGCCGTCTCCGCTCACCCGCCGGGCGAAAATGTCGTAATCATTGGTGCCCCAGGTGCCATCCTCCCAAACGACCAGGTACTCGTCTGGGCCGGCGGCCACGGCGGGAAAATCCTGGTCATAGGCATCGTCGCAGATGTGGATCTCGCTGCTGAGCGTGCCCAAATTGGCCGAAGCCACCTTGCCGTAGATGTTGCCATTGCTGCCAACACCGAAGGTGTAGGCGACCAGGTACTCATTGCGCGCCTCGTTGTAGGCCACGTCCGGGCAGATGCGTTCCTGACCCGTTCCGGTAGCGATGTTGCGCCAACTCAGCAGCGACCCGTCGCTAGCCTTCACGCGCTGGGCGGCGATGTCGCGCAGGCCGCCTGCCCACCAGTTCTCGTAGACCACCAGGTATTCGTCGTTTTGACTGTTGTAGGCCACGGCAGGGTTCCATTGCTTGTCCGCCTCTAGATTGATGGCTATCTCATTGCTCATCCAGCCGCCATTCCAACTGACACGCCTGGCATAGAGATCGTAATCGCTGGAACTGACCTCATAAGTGTAGACGATCAGGTACTCGTCTTGCGTGGGATTGTAGGCTACGTCGGGTTGCCAGTTCTTCTTCCCCGCGTCGTGGACCACGCAGAACCAGCTCGGCAAGCTCCCATCGCCGCCCACCCGCTGGGCATAGATGTCCCACGTCGCGCCCCGGTCGTTGTACCATACCACCAGGTACTCGTCGTGGAGGCTGTTGTAGGCCACTGCGGGGTCGAGATTGTCGACGTCGTCAAGCCAGATGTTGATGAACGAGTCAAGTATCGGGGACTGTATAGCCGTCAGCTCCGTGCCCGGTTTGCCGAATTGAGCCAGCCCTCTCTCAGGGACGGCCAAGAAGGGTATCAGTAGCCCCAGGATCAGGGCCAGTGCGAACCAATGTACTTTTTTCATCGCTCATCCTCCTTACAAAAAGTTGATTGGTTGACGATCGTACCGTTGGTAGGCCGTTTCACGGCACGTCCAGGAAGACGTAAACCATAAAACGTGCAACGTGAGAAGTGTTGCATATTGCGTGTTGTGTGGCCTGCTTCAGAACATGCGCATCACCCCTCTCCGTCTGCATAATCTACTGATCACCCGCTGATCCGCTACCGTCCTGCAATCCGCGTTCTACCCCCCGCGCAGCACCAGCGGCAGGAACACCTCCCACTTCACTCCCTCATACGCCCCGATGTCGTACTCGCCCGGCGGGCGGGGATTGCCCTCCAGGTCGGTCGTCAGCCAGGAGATGGTAAGCCCAGCGTTCACCGCCGGTGAGCCGTCGCGCAGGTGGTAATCCGACGCCAGCCGTGGGTGCTCCAGGATGGCATTGTTGCCAACGATGGGATCGGAGGTGTTCCAGAAGAGGTTGGTGTCGGCGGAGATGGTGGCGCTGGCGGGGACGGTGACTGTGATCCCCACATCGTGACCGGCAATGAGGTTGTTGGTCAGGGTGATCACGACGTTCTGCCACCCCACAACGCCCGTGGCGCCGTTGTCGGCGATGATGTTGTTGACCAGAAGAACCGGGCCGGCAGGGGCACCGTGGTCCACGTACACCCCACCGCCGTCACTGTCGCTGGCGGTGTTGCGGGCGATGAGGTTGTTGCTCAGCGTGACCGGATCGCTGCTGCGGATGCAAACCCCGCCGCCGGGCGCCACCCATCCGGTACCCGGAGGGAGCGTTGCATTGCTGATGATAGTGTTGCGCGTCAGATGGGCCTCGGTCTGGCTCGAGACGTAGACGCCACCCCCGCTCCCGGCCCAGTTTGGCGCCGTCCAGTTGTCCTCAATGAGATTGCTGGCCACGTGAGCCTTGAAGCCAAAGATGTAGATCCCGCCACCGTCGCCGCCGGAGCTGTGCGCGGTCGCCTCGTTCCCCCGGATGGTGTTGGTCAGCACATCGGCTTGCGTCACGCCGTAGAGAAAGATGCCGCCACCCATCCCGCCAGTGCCAGCCGCGCTTCCCACGTTATGCAGAACCTGGTTCTCCACCAATGAGGCTGTGCCATAGTGAATGTGGATGCCGCCTCCGTAGGAGTAGTAGAAGGACGAGGGGTCGGTATTGGCGGTGTTGCTCACGATCTGGCTATTCCAAACGTCGACGTGGCGGTTGCTGGCATAGGCATAGATACCGCCGCCCCACCCCATACTGCCCCCGGCCGTGCTCCCCACGTTGTCCGTGATGACGCAGTGGCCCACGTGAAGATTCGTGCCCGTGGCGTAGATGCCCCCGCCGCAGCCATCGCTGCCGCAGTTCCCCGTGCCGTCGCCGTGGGTGAGCGTCAGGTGCAGGAGCAGCACGTCGTCGGCGTTGGTGATACTGATCACCGACCCGCCCCAGTCTGCGTCCAGCACTGTTTCGTACAGTTCCGGGTCGGAGCCGCTGAAGGCGGGATCGAAGGCGCCGATAATCCCCAACTCTCTCGTGATGCTGGCCACCGTGCCCGTGCGGGTATAAGTACCGCCCGCGACGTGAATCTCATCGCCGGTCTGGGCTACGTCTACGGCGTGCTGAACTGTGGCACAGGGGTTGCCCGGATCCGTGCACTGGTTGCCAGCATCGCTGCCCGTGGGCGGAGGAGCCACGTAGCGCGTGGGTGACGGAACCACGGTCAAGGGGAGTAAAGGACGCACGTCTGGAACGGCCCCTACTGGGGCCACCGTCCTCAGCCAGAGCAGCAGCGCTGCCAGCACAAGGCCCAGCAGGACCGCCAAACTACAGTGAAACAGTTGCCTCCTCATCGCCTTTTCCTCCTCTGTGGGGAAGTTACACCCCACCCCACCCCACGATATTGAGAAGATGCACCCGTTTCGTCATCAGGTACATTGAGGGTCAGCAGAGTGGTATACTTGTAGATTGGTAAGGCGTGGCAGATTCAAGTATCGTAGCAATCGCACAGATTGTCAAGTTCAAACCATGCCTTGCAGAAAAGTTGCCACCCCCGCATATAGCGAGTACAATCATGGAGGGATGTGGAGTACGATCTACATAACCCAGACGCGAGGGGTTCGGAATGGTCGCTTACCGAGAGCGCTCTTATGAATACTGTGGCAAAAGACAGGCGCCTTGGCAGAAAAGGTCAAGAAACTGGTTTTGGAAGCGTTCTGATGGCTAGATTCCAAATCCCAAATCCCAAATCCCAAATCATCAATTGGTCATTGTTCATTGTTCATTGTTCATTGTTCATTGTCCTGGCCGCATGTGCACGTCCCGACGACGCCTGGGATCGCGTGCGCAAAAGCGGCGTCCTGCGCGTGGGGATGGACGCCAGTTTTCCACCCTTCGAGAACATCGCCGCCGATGGGACGCTGGCTGGGTTCGACGTGGACCTGGCACGGGAGTTGGGCCGCCGACTGGGGCCTGCCCTGAGCAAACCTGTCCTGAGCGGAGCCGAAGGAGCCGAAGGGGTCGAGGTACAGTTCGTCGCCAATCTCCCCTACGACGGCCTCTACGACGCGCTGGCGGTGGACCGCGTGGACGTCGTCATCTCCGCGCTCGTCGTCAACCCCGACAGGATGGCCGATTTCGCCTATTCGACCCCCTACTTCGACGCCGGGCAGGTGCTGGTGGTGCGCCCCCCCTCTGTCCCCCCCGCGAGCGGGGGGAAAGAAAGGGGGGGCGGCATCGAGGAGATGGGCGACCTGGACAGGCACACGCTGGCGGTGGAATTTGGCACGCAGGGGGACCTGGAGGCGAGGAGGTGGGCGCGAAGACTATCTGGCCTTACCGTCGTGCCCCATCAGACGGCAGCCGAGGCACTGGCGGCAGTCGCGGCGGGGGAGGCCGACGGTGCGCTGGTGGACCACGCCTCGGCACTGGCGGTGACCGGGGCGGGGAGCGGGCTGGTCATCGTGGAGGCGCCGGTCGTCGAGGAGCCCTACGCTGTGGCCGTGCGGCGGGAAAGCCAGCACCTGCTACGCGCGATCAACGAGGCGCTGGCAGAGATGGAGGCAAGTGGAATGATGGAGACGCTGGTGGCCGAGTGGTTGGAAGGAGGATTGTAAGACCCCAACCCCAAAGATACCTCAACGGCGGCCTGTCAGTCGAGTAGCGGCAGGAAAAAGGTTGTCACCAGTACACTCACGAGAGCAGCGAGTCGCCCACCGATGAAGCGGTCGAGCCCGAGGAAAAGAGACGCCCCCAGTGCCACCACTGCCAGTGCCACCAGGATAGCACGCGTGGCCGACAGATGGTGTGCTGTTCGCAAGGCCTGTACCAGCCAGACGAACCCTGCCACGCCCGCTGCCACACCAACGAAGACCGGCATCCCCTCGGAGAGCAGGCGGAGGTAGAGGCGCAAGCGGGTCGCGCCTCTTACCCTGCCGCCCAACAGGTAAGGCACCAACGTGGCGAGCGGGGCCAACAGCGCCACCAGCACGACCCAGGCCGAAAAGGCCACCGCCGTCAGGTGCGCGTGCGTCTTGAGGTCCCGCCGGCCGCCCAGCAGGCGCGCTCCGACCCAGGTTAGCAACGCGACAGGCGTGCAGGCCAACGCCAATAGCGGGGTTAACAGCAGCACGTGGACAACGCAGCGGAGCGCGTCGGCAGGGAGTTGATCGCGAGCGTCATATTGGGTGACCAACAGCCGCAGTACCACGGTCATGATCGCACGCCAGGCCGAGGTGAAGAGCGCAGCCATTCCCAGGGCCGCCAGGCTGCGTCCCCAGGAGGCCAACTCGACCTCCGGCAGGAAGGCCCACCGCCGGTTGAAGACGAACGCCGCGCCCCACGCTTTCAGCAGGCTGGTGAAACCGCGCTGGCGCGGTCTGGAGACGGCCACGTAGAGGTTCACAGGCTGTAGGTCAGCGCCGCAGCGGTCGCAGACGTAGGCCCAGCCGGAATTACGGAAGCCACAGCGGGGGCACAGCCGCTCAGCCGGGGGAGGGGAGACCTCTGCGCCGGGAGCGCCCCACTCCAATTCGGACCACAGCCGGGGGCCGGTCAGCCGGGGGAGCAGGGCGGACTGGGACATTTCAGCGCCCCCGTGCTGGCGCAGATACCGGAGTCCCTCTAGCGCGTGTTTGTTGTCGGGGTTGATGACAAGGACGTTCTCCAGACACACAGACTTGTCGGCCGGCGTCTCGACGACGGTGCTGAGCCACAGCCAGGCCGTCTCGTTGCGCTGGTCCAACTCAATGACGCGGATGAATGTCTCCCGTGCCCGCTTGATCTCGCCAGCCCGCGCTGCCTCGATGCCCTGGTCGAGTAGGGATTCGATCTGCCCTCTCATCCTGCCCCCGTTCGCCGTGCCCTTTTCTGAGGTCGAACTGCCATAGATCCGCCGCCTCGGCGAATCTTATCTTGTGGGAGACCCCGGTTGGGCTGTCCCCAGGATTTAAGTACGCCTCAGCCTTCACTGATGCAAGATTTGGCTCAGGAACTGTTTGGTCCGTTCCTCCTTGGGCGCGGTGAATAACTCCTCTGGCGTGTCTTCCTCAATGATGGAGCCGTTGTCCATAATAATAACTCGATCGGCGGCCGCCCTGACAAACCCCATCTCGTGTGAGACGACTACCATAGTCATTCCCTCTCGTGCCAGATCCAGCATCACGTCCAGCACCCCTTTGATCATCTCCGGGTCGAGGGCCGAAGTGGGCTCATCGAAGAGCATAATCTTGGGATACATCGCCAACGCGCGGGCGATAGCCACCCGCTGCTGCTGACCGCCGGAGAGTTGCGAGGGGTAGGAATCCCACTTCTCAGCGATGCCTACCTTGGCCAACTGCTCCCGGGCGATGGTCTCTGCCTCTTCCTGATCACGTCTGCGCACAACACGCTGGGCCAGGGTGATGTTCTCCAGCGCCGTCAGGTGCGGGAAGAGGTTGAACAGTTGGAAAACCATCCCAATCTCGGCCCGTACCTCGTTGATGTCCGGTGCATCGGTGATGGAAACACCGTCAATAATGACGCGTCCACTGTCTATCGGCTCCAGGTTGTTGATACAGCGCAGGAGAGTAGACTTGCCCGCGCCCGAGGGGCCAATAATGACCACAACTTCTCCCGGGGCAACTTCCATACTGACGTCAACGACGGCTTTCACGTGGCCAAAACTCTTATAGACGTTCTCTATCGCAATGATAGGCTCACTCAATGACCGTTCTCCTTTCGACGATACGCACCAGAAGGGACAGGAACAAAGTCAACACCAGATACAAAAGTGCAACAGTATTATATCCCTCGAAGGCACGAAAGGTACGAGAAACATATAAGCGTCCCATCTGCAAGAGGTCTGGTAAAGCGATGACAGCGATCAGCGAGGAGTCCTTGAGCATAGCGATGAAGTCGTTCCCCAGGGGGGGCAGAATGCGGCGAATGGCTTGGGGCAGGATCACATGGCGCATAGCCTGCAAGTAGCTCATGCCCAGAGAGCGAGCGGCCTCCATCTGACCACGTTCGATGGACTGGATTCCGCTCCGGTAGACCTCAGTCAGATAAGCGCCATAACATATCGCCATGCCAAGCACCGCAGCCGGGATACCTTGTAGGTCTATCCTTCCACCGGTGGCATCGCGTAACATGGGAGTGATGACATATCCCATGTACAAGATGATAACCAGAAGGGGAACGCCCCGCATTACCTCCACGTAGAGAGTAGATACAGCGTACAGGATGGGATTCTTGGTCACCCGCATCAAGCCAAATATCAAACCCACCACCAACGCAATGGCATAAGAGATGAAGGTGACCTGCAAGGTAAGCCTTAATCCATTCATCACAAATCGAATGACCTTAAGGTATGTTTCCGAGGTCAGCACTGACCAGCCTATGATGATACCTACGATGGACAGGATAATCACCCACCAAGGAATGCGCTCCCAGGGAATGGGCAGCGTCCTGCCTCTTCTCATTTTTTCTGTTTCAGCAGTCATATTCACTCCCTAAGGCCTGTTGTATGGAAGGGTACCGGCTAATACAAGAACTCCCCGGTTGCTGAGAAAAGCCCCACTCAACCACGACTTTGAGCCGGAATTCAGGTCTCGCCCCCTTTTACCGCAAAAAGTGGTGAATTGCAACATTTTTCTCTCCGACAGGCTGCTAGTGCCGCTTCACATAAGCAGACACACCTCCACAAGGCCTCTGTGCGGCCCCCCGAATGTGAGGGCATAGATGCTACCTTGGTCTCAGAATGCTGGGTATGACGATCCTGAAAAAGTTGAGGCCTGTTATCGAAAGGGCGCTAAGTAGTTTTCAGAGAGGCTCCCAGAGCCCGCCACGCCTGGCGGGTTAAGCAAGAACATCGGTGGGGGCTGAGAGCCCCCACCGATGGGGAACCCCGCTCTTACTTAAACGGGCTCTGGCTCAGGAGCGAGGGACACTTTCCCATCACTCGGTGCCAAAGTACTTTTCGTAAATCTCGTCATATTTGCCGCTGGCCTTGACAGCCGCCAGTCCTCTGTTGATAGCCTCCAGAAGATCCGGCCGGCCCTTGTTGACAGCGATGCCATATTGCTCCTCAGTGTAAACCCCGTCTAAGACCTTGAGGTTCATCTCCGGGTTGGCTTTGACGATGTCTATGGCAGTCGG
>Ga0315541_1004154_pt1 | contig 10754 bp, 9 predicted proteins | sample SalMarSW160190MG_FD_203095 | JGI IMG/M metagenome (GOLD analysis project Ga0315541, IMG submission 203095) | Salt marsh sediment microbial communities from the Plum Island Ecosystem LTER, Massachusetts, United States - Salt Marsh Sediment SW1601-190 ...
GCTTACGCGGTAACGAAGCCGAATATCAAAGGAGTATATCTAGACATAACACAAACCTGGCGAATGTGGTACATCTACGCTGAAGCCGAGGAGTAAACTTTATTTCACCTCACCTTCTCCTTTTTTTTAACTATTTTCCGTGATAAAAAAGGTGTTGTTTCATGGGACTACGTTCCTACATAATCACTAGGGTGCTGCTTACGATACCCATGATACTACTATTGCTATCGATCGTGTTTTTAGTTGTTCGAGTTATGCCTGGCGACCCTGTTGCGCTCCATTTTGAAAGAAGAGCCAGCGAAGAATCCATGAATGAGATGAGAAGCAGATTGGGACTAGACAAGCCTCTGCATATTCAATACTTCGAATATTTGGTAGGTCTCTTGAATGGAGACTTTGGGAGATCCATGCAAGATTACTCACCAGTTGGAGAACAAATCTTCTCGGCCTTCCCAGCTACGCTCGAGCTAGCAATTTTTTCAGTGTTTATTGCAATTACTGCCGGAATACTGCTAGGCGTGAGGGCTTCCCGGTTATACAATTCGCTTCAAGATCATTGTATAAGGGCTTTCGGAATAATAGCATACGCTATTCCAGTCTTCTTTCTAGGTATGGTATTTCAATTGATCTTCGCCGTAGAACTTGGCTGGTTACCCACAGGGCTGCGTACGCGACCCACTATGGAACCTTATGGCTTGACTCTCAATTTGAACTATCCTGCAGGGGGCTTGGTTCCCATTTTGTTGTGGGCATTACCTGCAGGTTTAATATGTTGTGTATTGTGCTTCATTGTGTTGAAGAGAAGAAACATAAAGTTTTGGCCAAAAGGTTTCCTGTTTTGTCTCCCTGCTTTCTTGGCTGGTTGGATAGTTTGGACCTTTGCATCCTGGCATTTCATGTCTGTTGGAGTCTTGCATATATCAACTGGGCTGTTCACAATTGACAGCCTCCTTGAGGGAAACGTTGTCAAGTTTGTCGAAGCACTAAAGGGTCTGTGTTTACCCTCCTTAACGCTCGGAATAGTTCTCTCCGGCGTATTCATTAGACTAACTAGAAACAATATGCTCGAAACCCTACGCGTTGACTATGTTACTGCTGCAAGGGCTAGAGGACTAAGAGAGAGAACTGTGGTTTACGGTTACGCTCTTAGAAATGCTTTTCTACCTATTCTTACAATGATGGGGCTGCAATTTGCCACTCTTCTCGGCGGGGCTATTCTAACAGAGACGACGTTTTCTTGGCCAGGATTGGGAAGATATCTGGTCTCTAGAATCAATTATAGAGACTATACGGCTATCCAAGGGGCAGTAGTCTATTTCGGTCTTATAGTTGCTCTGGTTAACCTAGTTGTGGATATTTTCTATGCATACCTTGACCCGAGGATAAGATTGTAGGAGAGATTAGATTGAGTAGATCGAAAACCAAACGACCCCTCCTTGCAGGCTTTTTACCGGGTTTAGCTTCTCTGACCAAAAGAGGTTCAGCGGGTTGGATGATACTCATAGGGGCAATAATAGTCTCATCAATAATCATAATGACCTTAATAAGCCCCTGGATCACTCCTAGCGATCCGACAGCTACCCCACCAACAATCGACAACCCACTAAGGTCTCCTCCTAGCTGGGAATTCCCTATGGGAACAAACAAATTGGGGCAGGACATGTTGAGCCGAGTTTTATCTGGTGGAGCAGTTATGCTTCAAGTCGCTGTTCTTTCGGTATTTTTATGTTTCCTCTTAGGTGTACCCATAAGTCTTCTCGCATCGTATACCGGAGGCATATTCGAAAAAGTTTGCTCGTTAATAATGGATAGTCTCTACGCTTTTCCAGGCTTGGTTCTCGCCATAGCCATAGCCGCAATGATGGGAAGAGGAGTCATTAACATGGCTATCTCGATCGCGGTTGTCTACGTTCCATCCTACTTCAGGTTGGTGCGAAGCCAAGTTCTAACAATAAAAGAACTGCCTTACACTGAAGCGGCCAAAGCGACAGGCGCAAAAGGACGCACAATACTTCTTCGTTACATTCTGCCAAACGTGGTTCCCTCAATAGTAGTGGTAGCCACAGTCAATTTTGCAGATGCAATTCTCACGGCAGCGGGCCTAACCTTTGTAGGGTTGGGAGTAGGAATAGATGTTCCAGACTGGGGTTGGGACTTAACGAAGGGTTTTGAGCTTCTTCCGAGTGGTGCATGGTGGGTCATAACTTTTCCTGGCATCATGATCGTTCTTCTTGCACTGGGATTCACTCTAATCGGAGAAGGACTAAACGAAATGCTGAACCCAAGACTTGAACAGTGATGTGATCTGATATGTCTTTGTTAGAAGTCGACTCGTTGACAATAGAATACCGGACTCGAAGAGGAAACATTCGAGCCGTCAACAACTTATCCTTCAATCTGGAAAAAGGCGAAACCATGGGACTAGTTGGTGAATCTGGTTCCGGAAAATCCACCTTAGGGCTTTCAATAATTCGCCTTGTTCCTCATCCCGGCGTAATTGTTAGCGGTCACATCAGAATCGATGGAACTGACATCTTGAGTCTCTCCGAGGAGGAAATGCGTTCTCTCAGAGGGAAGAAAATCGCTTTAGTTTTTCAAGATCCCATGACTTCTCTGAATCCCGTTAAGAAAGTTGGAGCACACTTTATTGAGTTGATAAACACCCATGAATCTGAGATAAGCGAAAGAGAGGCGCTTGAACGTGCCGAAAAGGCACTGAACGATGTAGGAATATTGGCTGAGCGAATAAACGATTATCCACATCAGTTTAGCGGGGGAATGCGACAACGTATCATGATAGCTTTGGCAATCGCCCTTAACCCTGATTTGGTAATCGCTGACGAACCTACTACTGCTCTCGACGTGATAGTTCAAGCAAAGATACTGGACCTTTTGAAAAAACTACGGGACAAGTATGGAATGGCTCTAATCCTCATAACTCACGATTTAAGCATTGTCTTGGAGAGATGTGACAAAATCATTGTGATGTATGCTGGCAGTCTTGTTGAATATGCAAATAGCGGGGAGTTGCATAGAAATCCGAGGCACCCTTATACGCGGGGGCTTTTGCAAAGTATACCAAACATCGAGTTAGCTGAACAGAAGTTAGAGGCTATTCCCGGTATTCCCCCAAATCTGCTTAATCCCCCAAAAGGCTGTCGCTTTTCGCCTCGCTGTTCCCTTGCCAGCAAAAAATGTTGGGTAGAAGAACCGCCGATTGTAGAGTCTAGCCCCGGACACTTCGTGAGATGCTTTAGAGAGGAAAATAACCTTGAGCGTAGTCACAAACGTTGAGGAACTGAAAAAGTATTTTCCGGTTCAGAAAAGCTTCTTCGAGAAGCTGTTCACACGAACTAGGGACTTTGTCAAAGCAGTTGATGATATCAGCTTTTCAATAAAGAGTGGAGAGGTGTTTTCATTGGCTGGGGAAAGCGGTTGCGGAAAGACAACGGTCGGAAAGCTTCTTGTGAGGCTTCTTGAACCTACTGGGGGTAAGATATTCTTTGACGGCAAAGATATTACACATCTTAAAGGTGAAGAACTCAGGTTACAGAGAAGAAAGATACAGATTATTTTTCAAGACCCCTACGCATCGCTTAACCCCAGAATGAAAATAGGAAACGCTGTCGGTCATCCACTTGAAATCCATAATTTGGCAAACGGAGTTGAAAAGAAAAGAAAAGTCAAGGAAATACTCGAAAAGGTTGGCTTAACACCCCCCGATCAATTCATTGATCTTTATCCGCATCAACTGAGCGGGGGACAACGGCAACGGATCGCGCTCGCCAGATCCATTATCACAGAACCGGAGTTTGTCGTAGCAGACGAACCTGTCTCTATGATCGACGTTTCTCTTAGAACAACCCTCATCGATCTTATGCTTAACTTAAGGAAAGAACTTGGATTGACGTACCTTTTCATTACTCATGATCTGGCAGTTGCCAAATATATATCGGATAGAATAGCCATCATGTATCTAGGAAAAATTATTGAATTAGGCGAAAAAGCAGAGATTTTTTCAAATCCCTTGCATCCATATACACAAGCGTTACTCTCCGCTATTCCAGTTCCAGATCCTGAACGAAAGCGAAAAGCAATAGAACTTAAAGGAGAGGTTCCGTCGGCAATCAATATACCTTCAGGTTGCCGTTTCCATCCACGTTGCCCAAAAGCTTTCAGCAAATGTCCCATTGAAAAACCTGTTCTACTGGAAATTGAAAAAAACCACTTCGTTGCCTGCCATCTATACTAAACACATATGTGCGCACCGATAAAGTGGCGAACGCAGCTAAGAATCTTTGTTACATGAGTAGAAACATTGTTCCAGCTGATACAAGAAGGGTTCCAACAAATACTTTCTTGGTAACCGCTTCTCTCAAATAAAGCATGGCAATTATCGCGGAAAAGATAGGGGTTATAGACGAAAGAGGAGCCGCAATGTTGGTATTGGTGGAATCTAAGCCAAAATATAGAAGAGTGTCTCCAATTCCCAAACCAATCAAACCGCTTAGAAAAGCTAAAAATATCCTAGACTTTGTCCATTGTATGCTCGGAGACTTTTTTCTGAGGGGGACGGCTAATAATATTCCAAGTGTCGGAAACAGAAATAGCATCCTAACCGCCGCTAAGATGAAAGGGTCATTTTTCGCCAAAATAATTTTATAGAGAACAATACCACACGCCCAACATATGGAGGTTCCCAAACCTGCAAGAACCCCTACCTTAGAGAAACCTACCTTAGAGGCTTGATCTACTGCTTTTTCAGAAACTAGCCAAACTCCAAAGATGATAACGATCGACCCAAAAACTATTGAGCTAGTAATTGCTTCCCCTAGGAAAAAAGAACTTAGTAAGATAACAATGATCGAATAGGAATAAGCTATGGGAACAGTCTTTGCCACACCAATAGATCTTAATCCAACGAAATAGAAGGTGTCTCCAGCAACCAACACCAAAAGGGATGCGACGCCAATAAGAGCTAGAGAAACCAAATCCAGCTCAAAAAGGAGCCTCCATTTCCCTAGAAGAAGAAGCATCAAAAAAGCGAAGATGAGAACAGAAATACTTCTAAGCAAATTAAACTTCAAAGGGTTCATATCCCGTATTGCCTTCTTATACAAAGAAGCACCCAAAGCCCAGCAAAATGCAGCCATGATAATCGAGATCTCACCCAACATTTTTTTGAATCTCCAATCAGACATTGACGTATCTCACATACGCTATATAAAATACGGATTTTTTGCCCACAATCCAGCTCCTACGAAGTTTAGTTTTTATAAAATCTTCATTGCCAACCATTTTGGCTTTTCCACCAACATGCACTATTATCTCCTGTTTTTTCTTCTCTGCGTTTAGAAGAAGCAATGACGGCTGCTCTATTTCATAGCCTTATTCAACTTTTTTATTTTTTCCAAATGCTTCAGAAAAACTCCAGAATGCTATTGAAAAGAAGAAACAAACGTGAAGTATTAATCCTATCAACGCTTTCCAGAACATATCTCTGGCTTCAAGAACCCAGTCTTTCCATACGTGGCCTTCTTGTGGTTCCTGAAAGAGATAAGCGTCACTTGCATATTCTGCAATTTCTGGGATTGTACTCCACAGTTGATAAATCACTAACAGCATGGAAAACAAACTAACGGCAAGCAGAATCTTATTTCGTAACTTCACGTTCTTTCCTTCCCTCTTTAGTTCGTTGTTTGTACTTGGATTCCATATAAATCAAAATATCGATAAATAATTTGCGTGAAAAAAGCTTTCAAATAAGCAGTTCCAAACAGCTTCATGAAGGCACTAAAAAACTAAAAACTAACTGTTTCATTCTCCCGCTGTCAGATTCAGAAACTCAGAATCCAAGTTTAGGGTAATTAACTTTATATTTGTGCATGAGCATTCAGGAATTCATTCGGGTGTCGTGAATGAGTGGTGGCCGCGAAATTCAAGGCTAATTCTAGACCGTTGTTGACTCAAAAATATCGCCCGCTCGAGCTTGAACGTGAAGTTCGTGGATTTTGGGAAAAAAACCAGATACTGCAGAAACTGGAAAAAATCCGCGAAAAAGATAACCGTGGACTCCTAGGTTACGTTGAGGGTCCCCCAACATTAAATGGTATTCAGCATGTTGGTCATGCTCGAGGCAGAGTGATAAAGGATTTTCGTTATCGACTGAAAACAATGCAGAATTTTTATGTTTCTTTCTGGGCTGGCTGGGATACACAAGGCTTACCCGTTGAACTGGAAGTGGAGAAGACTCTTGGTGCAAAAAATAAGAAGGAACTGTTAGCGCGGGTAGGTGAAGAACGCTTCGTTGAAGAGTGCAAGAAGAGCATTATGAAGTATCATCGCCAGTGGGTTGAGGCTGACAAGAATCTGGGACTGTTCATAGACCAGGAGAAAGCGTACTACACTCATCAGGACAGGTATATTGAGCGGGAGTGGCAGTATCTCAAACGGGCTTGGGAGCAGAACCTTCTGGGCGAAGGCTACTATGTTGTTGCCTACTGTCCTCACTGTCAAACGTCCCTTAGCAACGCGGAAGTTGGTCTTGGATACAAAGAGGTTGAAGACCCTTCCATTCACTTCAAGTTCAGGTTAAGCGAAACCGAAAACGAATACTTTGTTATCTGGACCACCATGCCCTTCACCCTAGTCACAGACATGATCATAGGAGTCAACCCCAAAGAGGAATATGCAAAAGTCAAAGTGGACAATGAAATATGGATTCTCGCTAGAGCACGCGTCGAACCGATAATGGAAGAACTGGAAATAGAAGAATACAAAGTTCATGAAATCGTGAAGGGCAAGGACTTGGTGGGCATAAAATACGAGTACCCATTTAAGGACCTGATTCCTAAACAGCGAGAACTGGATGAACTCCCATTAATTCACACAGTAGTAGATGAAGATTTCGTGGACGTTTCCACAGCCACAGGCATAGTCCATCTTGCCCCAGCAAACGGCGAAGACGACTTTTTAGCTTCCCAGAAACGCAAGCTACCCATGTTTGCCCCCTTTGATGAACAAGCAATATTCACAGAGGATGCGGGCAAGTTTGCAGGATTCTTTGTCAGAAAAACAGACAACATGATTGTGGAGGAACTTAAAAACAGGGGACTGCTGCTTAAAATAAAGACAATTAAGCATGAGTATCCGACATGCTGGAGGTCCCACCATAAACTAGTGTGGTTGGCTCGTAGAGAATACTTCATGTGGACAGACAAAATAAACGACAAAGTCATGAAAGCCGCACAGAAGGTAAAATACTTTTTCGACAGCCCAAAAAACAGGTTCCTTGCCTTCTTGAAAGAAGGAAAACGATGGTGCATCTCAAGAGACAGAATCTGGGGCTCACCATTGCCCATCTGGGTTTGCGAAAAATGCGGAGCCAAAACGTTGGTGGCAAGCAAAAAAGAGTTGGTTGAGAAAGCCTTGGAGCTGCCCGGCAAAGACTTCGAGCTTCACAAGCCGTGGATAGACCGTGTGATATTGAAATGTGACGAGTGCGGCGGCAGGATGCTGCGGGAGCATTTTGTTTTGGATGTCTGGCACAACAGCGGCGCCTCACCCTACGCAAGATTCACGGACGAAGAATTCAGCAAGCTAGTTCCAGTGAACTTTTTAACTGAAGCTGTGGATCAGACTCGAGGTTGGGGAAACTCGCTTCTCCTCGAACATGTCATATTGACGGGCAAACCCGTGGCTCCTTATGAGGAGTTTCTTTTTCAGGGCTTTGTTTTGGATGCCAAAGGAAGAAAGATGAGCAAAAGCCTCGGAAACGTGCTAGAAATCAACAAGCTACTACAGGAACGCTCAGCAGACATCACCCGTTTCTACTTCCTATGGAAATGCTCCCCCATCGACTCGATGAACTTCGACCCCCAAGAACTGAAAGGACGCCCCTACCAAGTTCTCAGCACCCTCTATCATCTCCACAACTTCTTCCTGCAAAACGCCGAATACGACAACTTCAATCCAAAAAACCACACACTTCAATGGGCAACTAAAGAGAAGGTTCTGAACACTCCAGATCGCTGGCTCCTATCCAAACTGCAAAGTCTTGTAAGAGATTTCACTGAAAAAGCCGAGGCATGCGAATTCAATTTCGCGTTATCCAAACTGGAGGACTTCGTTGTCAACGTTTTGAGCCGCCAGTATGTCCCCATGATTCGACGAGACCTGTGGAGCGACGACCCTGAAACTTTGAACCGTCGACTAGCCGTCTATGCAACCCTCTGGCGTGTCCTGAAAACTTTGGTTCTCCTCTTTAACCCTGCTACGCCATTTCTGAGCGAAGCCCTGTACCAGAAAGTCTACAAGGAACTGGATGACTCCCTCCATGAAACAGTGAATCTGGAAAGCTGGCCTGAACCAGACACCAACCTGAAAGACGCTACTTTAGAAGAAGAATTTGAGGTTCTGCTACAGAGCCTTCCCATAGTGTATTCTGCTCGGCAGGATGCTCAGCTGAAACGGCGATGGCCTCTAGCAAAAGCAGTAGTTGTTGCACCCAAAAAGTCTCAGGAAGCCCTAAAGAAACTGGAAACACTGTTTCTTGAACTCGCGAACATAAAAACGGTTGAATATGCTGATGAGCTTCCGAAGGTTAACTCAGAAAGGTGGGCGCTGGCTTCTGAAGGTGAAGTACAGGTTTTGCTTGACACAATTCGTGACGAGGCTCTTGAGGGAGAAGGTCTTATGCGGGACCTAGCCCGCCGAGTTCAAGCCCTCAGAAAAGAGCTGGGATTCTCACCCACCGACATAGTTGAGGCAGTTCACGTTGCGGAACTGGACCCGAAGAGTATAGCTTTGCTGAAACCTTACGTGACTGAGATGGAGGAGCTTGTAAGAGCCAAAACGGTTCATGTTCACGGGGAGCGGGTTGAAGTGGATGCTGATTGGCATGAGAGCAAGTTGGATCGGAAGAAATTATACGTTGCTGTTTTGTAGAGCCTAACGCGATACACCACAAAACAATAACAGCAGTTCATCGCTAAATATGGTTACACCTTTTCATGTATCATGAGATTCTGCTACCGAATGCCTAAACATATTAAGTTTCGGCACCAACTTATTTCTAAGAGCGGCAAGAAAGAATAGTCAACTCGAGGAGATTTGGTAACATTGGATGAAATCAAGTTCGGTGTGTTTCTTCCCTTTTACGCTTTCAGAACTACAAAAAAAGGTTCATCATCATTCAATCTCATTCGGGACATCGTCCTAGAATGTGAGCGGTTAGGATATTATTCGGTTTTGTTGGATGATCATCTGATGCTGAAAAAAATGCCGATTCTAGAATGCTGGACAACACTCTCAGCCCTCTCCTCAGTAACCAAAAGGATAAGACTGGGAACCATGATATCCTGCAACTCTTTCAGGAACCCCTCATTGCTCGCCAAAATGGCTGCAACCGTCGACAACATATCAAATGGGCGGCTGGAGTTCGGAATTGGAGCAGGAGTCCAGAAGAACGAGCATAATGCCTACGGGTTTCCTTTCCCCTCATCGAAAGCTAGGATAGAGCGTATGAATGAGGCTGTGGAAATCATAAAGAAGCTGTGGACAGAGGAGAAGGCAAGCTACAACGGGAAACATTACACGATACGGGATGCTGTTTGTGAGCCTAAGCCAGTGCAGAAGCCCCATCCTCCCATAACCATAGGCGGTGGAGGAGAAAAATTGACTTTGAGAGTAACCGCTAAACACGCAGACAGGTACGACTGGGGCTATCTTCCTTCCTTGGAATTGTATAAGCCTAAGCTGAAACTTCTGGAAAAACACTGTGACGCTGTGGGTAGAAGTTTTCATGAGATCGAGAAGTCATGCTGGCCTGCGGGACAGATATTCATTGGAGCGGACAGAAAAGAACTGGAAAAGAAGGTTTCTCTGTGGTTACCGAAAGGTGTTTCTCTGGAAGATTTTATGCGAACAAGCTTTGTGGGTACTCCTGAAGATTGCATCAAACAACTACGACAATATATGAATCTGGGTGTGACACATTTTATGCTGTTTTTCGGTGATCTTCCTGACCTGAGAGGATTGAGGCTCTTCGCCGAAAACGTTGTTCGAAAGATCGATTAAATCAACTGGATGACATTAACTTATCTGGAAGCAACTCTATTCGTTGCACATTCTAGATTGATGCCTAAAATGCTAATCCCATGGGAACCACTGAGAGGATGAAGACGGCGACGAGTCCAATAGCACCCAATTTTCTGCTATTTGTGAGTTTGGAAACATCGTCTAGAGGACCAGGATGTTTAGCAGCAGAGAAAAAGAGAGCTAAGATAGCCATTGGCCACCATATGACAACTAACAAAGCGATGCCAAGATACGAAATAATTTGATGTGCCTTACTTCCCATTAAACTTCGAGCGACGTGACCGCCATCAAACATGCCTGAGGGAACCAGATTAAGCATGGTTACGACCATGCCAACCCAACCAGCGAAGGCAACCGGATGCAGCTGTATTGCGCCTCCTGTGCCGCTGGGCGGAAACAGAGTTACGATGAACTGGAACAGAAGAGGCACTGGGATGTACAATGCGTCGGGGTCTAGGGGAACGCGTACAGATAGCTGGATTCCTATGATGGTTACTATTGCTGCGATTATGAAACCTGTTATTGGTCCTGTGAAGCCGATGTCAAAGAGGGCGTCCCTGTTTGGGGGAAGAGCTTTCTGTCGAATAAGAGCTCCGAACGTGCCAATAGGCGGAATACCTGGAATGAAATAGGGGTACGTGGCTTCAACATCGTGT
>Ga0315541_1004159_pt1 | contig 10740 bp, 10 predicted proteins | sample SalMarSW160190MG_FD_203095 | JGI IMG/M metagenome (GOLD analysis project Ga0315541, IMG submission 203095) | Salt marsh sediment microbial communities from the Plum Island Ecosystem LTER, Massachusetts, United States - Salt Marsh Sediment SW1601-190 ...
CTGGAAAATCCGCTTAGAGTGCTGGAAGAGTTTTATTATCACAGCGATGATGATCATCGCTATCTTGATGAATTAAAGCGCGAACTTAAAAACAAAGGATTTATACAGGATAATCGTGTTGTAAAAAGGTTTGGGTTAAAAGATGAATTTAAACAAAGCGATTTTTTTAAAGAGATTAAAGTTTGGAAAAATGAAAAGATAGACAATCCGGAAAAGAGAAAAAGAACTTTGGAAGAATTAGTGAAAGATTTTGTTTTTGAATACAAAACGAGAGAATTTACAATGAAAGAACAGCAAGTTATTTTAGATAAAGAGACAGATGAGGTTCTTGCGGAAAGCTTGAAAAAAGACAGTAAAACAATAAGTATAAATTTTAAAGATTTTGAAAGACATATTGTCGCAAAAGCAATCAATAAAAAAGCAACGAAAGATTTATCGCTTTTGCGTTTTGATAATTTACAGAATGAACTGAGTATAAATAGCATTGATGATATTTTTGCAGAAAATTTTATTGGTAATTTTAAGATCGATATAGTTACTACGAAGGATAAAACTGACTTGGACGATATTAGCAATGAAGAAAAACTGAATTTATTATTAGGTTTTTTTGATGAATTTACGAGAAAGCTTAAAGAAATTTCCAATCCATATCTGGGAACTGAGAAATTTTTGCCTTTTTCTTTTGAAGATTTATTTGGAGATGTAAAAGAAAAAAGTGTGCTTATCGATCAAGAGAGTAAAAACTTAGAAGCTGAATTATTACAACATAAGTGGTATGTATTAGACGGTTTCAACGGAACAAGCGAAGAAAGAGAAATGCTGGAATTTATGAAGAAAAAAATTGGGAATTTGGAAGAGAAATATGACAATGTATATTTACTCCGAAACGAGGAAGTGTATAAATTTTATGATTTTAAGCAAGGTCGCGGATTTGAACCGGACTTTTTACTATTTTTGAAAGGCAAAAAAGGTAATTTATACTATCAGATATTTATTGAACCAAAGGGTAGTCAATTTACTGATAAAGAAGGCGGATTTAAAGATAGCAAAGAAGGATGGAAAGAAGAATTTTTACAGCAAATTACGAATAAATACAGCAACGGCGAGTTATTAAAGGCTGAGAGCAAAAATTACAAATTAATCGGCCTACCTTTGTTTAACAAGAAAGAGGAAAATACTTTTTCGAAAGTATTTGACGAGCAATTATTGAAATAGGGGACAGGAGAAGGTCATTTGTCAACCTTCGCCATCGATTTAGAAGAAAAGAGGAGAGAGATAATAAAAGAGTGGATTAAATCCGGAAGGATTGAAGCGTGATAAAGAACCATCCCCTGTCACAAATATATTTGTCTAAATTTTAAATATAAGGAAAAGCCGAATATAATGATTATTAAATTAACAATAGATCGTTTTGAAGGTAAATATGCTATATTAGAAACCCAAAATAAAAAGCCCCTTATTTTTAATTTCCCTCGTCATTTATTACCACAAGAAGTAAAAGAAGGAACTGTACTCAAAATTAATATTAATATTGATCAAGAAGAAACAAAAAGAAGAAAGGATAAAATACAAAACTTGCTCAATAAGTTAAAAGAACAGAATAGAGGTGGAGATATCCAATTATGAATAGCATAAAAAAGTATTTTTTACCTATTCTTATACTCCTCTTTCTCTTTTCTTTTACCACCACTCTCTTTGCGCAGGATACTGTATCAATCTATTTTCTCGATGTGGGACAAGGCGATTCTTCTATAATAATTACTCCGGATGATAGAGTAGTGATGATTGATTCCGGCCCCAAAGAAAGTATAATTCTAAGATACCTGCAAAATCTTGGAATTTCCCAAATTGATCTTCTGATTGCCACTCACGCTCATGCTGACCATATTACCGGCATGGATAAGATTATTGCAAAATATAAACCTAAGGCTTTTATTGACTCAGGAATACCTCATACTACCGCTACTTATCAGAGGATAATTAGCGCTATTGGCAGATATAATATTAATTATTATGAAGGCATTTCCCGGAAGATTAATTTAGGTTCTTTAACCTTTACTATTCTTCCTCCAGCTACCCCTCTTATCAGGGATTCCGAACTTAATATTAATTCTATAGTAGTGCGATTAGATTTCAAAGATTTTTCCTGTTTATTTACCGGAGATATTGAAAAAGAGAGAGAAGGACAACTTTTAGCTGAATCGAGAAGTACTCTTAATGTAGATATTTTAAAAGTAGGCCATCACGGATCATCCAGTAGTTCTTCCCCTCTCTTTATTAAATCAGTAGGACCAAAAATAGCAGTTATTTGTTGCGGTCAAGGTAATAAATACGGACATCCACATCAAGAGACTATATCTCTTTTACAAAGTATGGGGACAGAAATATATCGGACAGACTTAAGCGGAACTATTTTAATAAAAACAGATGGGATAGATTATCAGATTTTTACAGAAAAAGAAAGTATTAGAGCACCACCGGTAGTAAAAAGCGAAACCAAAACTACTGAAACCCAAGAATATAAATATGCTGCTTCAAAAAAATCAGAAGTATTTCACTATATTGACTGTTCCTATGTTGCAGCATAAAGCCTGAAAATTTGATTCTATTTAAGACCCACGAAGAGGCAATTGCTTCTGGTAAAAGGCCTTGCAAGAAATGTAAACCGTGAAAGGTATAAGAAATTTTTAAAAAAGAATAATGTCAATCTTGTCAAGCGTAATAATAGGTTATAATAATCTACAAGGAGGTTATTATGAAAAGAAAAATATGTTTTTTTATTATTTTGCTAACTATTTTATGTTTGTTTTGTTCCGATATTGCTTTTTCAAACCGATATGATTTTAGAAAAGTTAATTGGGGAATGAGTAAAGAGGAAGTGGAAAAAGCAGAGCAAGGTACTGAAAAGCTTTCATCAAAAGATGAGCATTGGTTGGGTTACAAGGAGATAGTAGGAGGCCTTGAATGTAACCTTTGGTATGAATTCTTTCATTATAAGCTTGTAAGTGCTACTTATCAGTTTTGTAAAGAATATATTGATCCAGATGGCTATATATATGACTACAGGTATTTAAGAGCTTTATTAAAAGGGAAATATGGGGAACCAAATACTTCGTTCTCTGATGACCCAACTGAATGGGAAGAGGGGGAATCTGTATATTTGACTTGGTGGTTTTATCCGAATGGAAAAAAAGAAAATAATGAAACGGGGATTTCTTTGGGAGTATATGATAGTACGGACACAGAAGATAAACCCCTTCTTCAAATAGAATACTGGAGCATTAAATTGGTACCTTGGATAAGGGAAATGAAAAAAAAGGAAGCAAATGAAAAATTATAAGCAATCAATGACAAATCGAAAAGATGAAAAAAAGTTTATAAAATATTTTGGAGTAATGTTTGAGGTTTTACAATGGAAAAATTAAATTTTAATTCTGCATTAAAAAATATAATTAAACAAGAGTTAAAAGGAAGTAATCCTATACCTGATATTCTGGGATTTCTACACATTAAATCAATTTATGGAAATGATTTTAATAAAATATTAAATGAAATGCTCCAAAATAATATTGGGAATAAAGATAAAGTTAATAGATTACCATTGTTAAAGATTGATGTGCCTAAACCCAATTTTACTATCAGACCAATGGCAAGGCCAAATATAATTGAATGGTTATTTTATGAAGCTATAATAAATTATTTCACTAAATTAATATTAAAGAATGAAGAGATATGTAAACCAAGTTATAGCATATTAAACTTTTTGAAAGAAAAGGGCAATAAAAAGGAAAATCCTTGGATAAAATTTGATAACAAGTCAAGAGAACTCTATTATAATGATGGTTATAAATGGGCTGTTGTTACAGATATTACAGGTTATTATGAAAACATTAGTTTAACAGAGTTAAGAAGAAGAATAATTGATTTTATTGGAAATAATAATGATTTAAAATTAATAGACTTTCTACTTAAGATGTTAAAAAATTGGAGTCGTGAAAGAATAGAAGATTATGGCATACCTCAAGGGCCCTCAGCTTCTGGATTTCTTGGAGATATTTTTTTAGACTCAATAGATAGAATAATGGAGAAATATGAAGGCTATTTTCGATATATGGACGATATTAGGATATTTTGTAAAGAGGAAATTCAGGCAAAATTAGCTTTAAAAGATTTAGTTTTAGCATTGAGGAACCTTAAATTAAATATCAATGCGAAAAAAACAGATATTCTTTATGATAAACAAATTGAATCAAAACTTTTTGACCCAAAGAAAGTTAGTTTGGATTCTATTGAGATCGCAATGAAAACAGAAGAAGAAAATACCATTAAATCAATTGCAATTCCAGGCTTATTACAATTAGTAAATGAAGCATTTTATAATGATGAATTCGAAAAAAGACATATTGTTTTTTCTCTTTATAGATTAGGAATATTATATAATAGTGGTTTCAATTTTGATCAATCAACGATTTTAAAAAACATAAAGGGTAGTTTCATTTCTAAACCTCATCATACAGGAATTTTTTGTGATTTCTTATCAAATTTTGAAAATGACAATAGTTTACCAATATTTTTAATTTCTTTTTTAGAATCAGAGAATAATATATATGAATGGCAGGAAATCAAAATATTACAAGCTTTATTAAGATTTAATTTTATGGCAAAAAGAAATGATATTGATTTTTTTCTTATAAAAGCAAAAGATGCAAATAATAATTTTGTTATTAGAGCTTTTTATTTTTTATTAATTGGTAAATATGGTAATAATAGAGATAGAAATTTACTTATAGATATTTATAACAATGAACATTCTCTAAATAATTATGCGAAGAGGGCTATTTTATTATCTGTTCAAGAGTTAGGGAAAGCAAGTCGTAATGATTTTTATAACAATGTACATAAAACCGAAGAAGAAATAAATTCGTTTATTCAATATATAAAATCATTAAGAAATCCTATTTATTATTTAGCAATTAATAAAAAAATAATAGAAACTTATAAAACATCAGAAACAGAATATTACTGATTTAATTTAAAAGTAAAATTATGAAAATATTTCCATTTAATAAAAAATTATGTTTACCGAATAGTTATCTTAACGAATACACAGAAACTATGAGTTTTTTCGCAGGGGAGTTAGAAAAATTCTGTATTAACAAATATATACTCGAAAAGATACGAGACTTTCCATTTAATCTTTTTGGAGATACTGAAGAAAATATATTTTTTAATGCGATTGCTAATACTTTTTTTGAAACGTGTATAATAATAGCAAAAAAATTATCAGATGATAAATCAAAAGGTGCTTACACACTAAAAAAATTCAAAAATGAAATAAGTAAAAATATTAAAGAGGAATATTCAAAACAATTTTCTTCCCACTTAAAAGAAATCGATTTTAAAGAAAAATTAGATTTTATCGGTGAGAAAGTGAAAAGTCTTAGGCATAAAGTTTTTGCACACCTTGATAGATTATATATTAAAAATAAACTTTCTCTTCAAAAAATTTCTTGGAATGATTTTGATATTATTGAAAAGAACTTAATTATTGCTTTTCATGGATTATCCTTTGACTCTGAATGGTTGTTACTACCTATAAATTATGCTCCAGGAGTCCAACATCCTATGGATATTGATTCAAGACCAGATATCATTAAAATTTTAAATTGTATTGCCAAAGAAAGCAATTTTCTCAACTTACCCGAGAAAAATATCAATGCATGGAAATTTGAAATAAGGCAAATATCCAAAAAAGATTTAGAGATTTTTAATTGTTATCGTAGGAAAAATAATCTTAAAAAGTGTCAACGGGATGGTTCTTTGGTAGATTTTTTTTAACATATTATCAAAATAATAGTATGGCTATACTTCTTGATAAATAAGGGAAGGCTATCAATTAAACATTGTTTAAAGCTCTTAAGGGAGGCTAATTAACTCCTTTAGTTTATAGATGTTTTGCATATCTTGGATAATTGGTTCCAATTAGAAAACGATAGGGGAGACAAGACATTTCAATCCCTTTGTCGTTTTGTCGAAGAGCTTTTATATTAAAAAGAAGGATTTTTAAAGAATATATCGCATTATGTAGTTGGAAGAAACTTAGAATTCTTTAGAAAAAATCAAACAATTAATTATTGTTGATGTTCATTTTTAATAATAAAAATTACCCAATACATTGTTAAAGAAAATATTATTATTTTAAAATTTTCTTAGTTTAGGAGGAAAAAGATTATGAATGTATTAGTTTTATATGGTTCAGGAGCATCTTTTGATTCCAAATATACCTTAAGTTTAGATGGTGGAAACAACCAAGGGTTATTTTCTCCTCCAATGGATAAGAACTTTTTTAATACTAAGATCATTACGAAATTACTTGATAGAGATGATTATTATGCTCTTAAATATTTCCGAAAGACTCTATTTCCCTTAAAAGAAAATTTAAGTTTAGAAGAATGTTGGACAGCTGTTTCGATAAATTTAAAACAATGTAGGCTCGGTACCTATGAATGGGAAAAGGAATACGAAAAATATAAACAAGATTATAGGACTTCTTATCCATATTCACAATTAGAAGCAACTGACGTCACTTTTGGAGAAAGTGGAAATATGGGCCATATGCCTGGTTTAGTATATAGTACTAGAAAAGTTTTGGGAGATTGTGAGCGTGATTTAAAAAGACTTATTTATAAATGTTTTTCTACTATATATCCTCAAAATGATATATGTAGTAACTATGAAAGCATGCATAATATTATTCAGCAAAATACAGGAGTAAATTTTTTAGGTTATATCACTTTTAATTACGATTTATTATTAGAGGATTCATTAAAAAAATTAGGAAAACAATATCATTATTTAGGTGTAAATATTGATATATTTGACAGATATTATATGAATTGTCGTCCTTCAATTCTAATTTTAAAATTACATGGTTCCTTAAACTGGGAATTATTTTCAAAAGGTGATGATATTATATTTAAAGAAAAATCTGTTAAGCCAACATATCCCAAAGATTCAATTAGTGCAAATAATTATATTGAACCGGGAATCGTTCCTCCGACGATATTAAAAGAAGAGATTAATAGTGAATATAATGAAAGTAATCCTTTGAAAAGAGTATTAATAAATCAATGGAAATATGCAATTCAGCTTTTATCAAAGGCGGATAAGGTAATACTTGTTGGCTATTCTTTTCCGGAAACCGATTATCATGTCCACAGAATATTTCAAATCGCAAATATGATAAGGCGAAGTAATAGCGCGGAAAATCAAAAAATATTATATTGTATAGGAAGTCATACCAATAAAGAATTGAAAAGATTATCAAATATTACTCAAGCTAAAACGGAAGACATTAAAATATATGATGGATTTTCAAAACTTATAAACAGTAGAATTTTAAAAGAGTATTTAAAAGAATGAAATTCAAAAAGATATTTTTATATATTGGATTTCTTTATTTATTTACGAATCTGTCCCCTAAGAAATGAAATTTAATCAAAAAGTAGAACTTGTTTAAGAGTCATCCTATCTATTAATTCTTAGCAGATCCCAATTACCTCTTTCAATTCTTGATACATTTTTTCAATATCTCTTACCCAGTAAATTAAGAACACACTCTTTCTCTCTATCTCTCTCTATCATTAGTTATTACCTCGAAAATATTTTCTAATATTTCACATTTTGTTTAGATTTAATTTATAGTGATTTAGTCTTCACCCCGCAAAAGAGAGATAAAAAAATAAATGAAAGGATAATAGCGGGAATTTTTTATCTCCTTTTTCGGTGACCATATCTTTTAGATTCTTTATGGTTAGCGATAAGTAAAAACATCCATAAATAAAATGTTAAAAGAAAGAAACATTTTATTTATGTAGTTTTCACCTATCGCAAGGAGAAGAGAAGAAGAAGAGAGAGAAAAAATCAAAGTAACAATTTAATAATCCACCATGGCTATCTCTGATTTTACAACTCATCCACGCGCGGGGCGGGTAATTTTCCTTCCCCCTTAAATCCCCCCTAAAACCCTCCTCTTATCCCCCTTCTTTTTATTTTTGCTCCTTGGCTCAAAAGCTACGCTCGCGGGGACGCTTCTAAGCATAAATGCAGGCAGTAACGCTCTTTATGGCCCCGCTGTTGCTTCGCTTTATTCGCCATCGCAAAAAAAATAAGGTTAGGCTATGATTCATTAGGGGGGAAGTATAAGGGGGACGGAAAAACTGCGGTCGATTCACCTCCTACTCTACAAGCATAAGCGCAGGCATTATCGAGATCCTCTCTCCCTTGCCCCGCCCCTGTTTGCGAACCTTTTTGTGATTCTGTTATCGTTTGTGATTTAGTCTTCTCCCCGTAAAAAAAAGAAAAAACAAGAAACAATTGAAGGCATAAATACATTTTTTCTTCTTTTTCGGTGACTATATCTTTTTGAGTTTTTATGTTTGTGCGATAAGAAAAAAACCCTCAAAACAAAAAGAAAAAACCTTTTTGATTTAAGATTTTTTTACCTATCGCGAGGAGAAGAGAAGGGGAAGGGAGAGAAACTAAGAGAGGAAAAACAAAGAAAGAGCAATACTCTCACCGGGTAAATAGTAATTCACCTGGTGAGAGTATTGCCAGAGAGAGAAAGTATTGTTTTTGTAAACAGGGGGAAATCACCCCTCTTTTACAAAAAGCAATACAAGAAATAGAAAAGCGAAAAGAGAAGCATAACACTCAAAAAATAATTTCAAATTTTAATAAGAGAAATGTTTTTCCCCAGATACTCCTGGCTTAATTTATCAAAGTTCTTAGATTCAGGATCTTCTTGCTGAAATGCCTGAATAATCTTTATCCCGGATATCATTTCCCGCACTTTTTCGGTTAACAGCGAAAAAGATTCCTGAACACTTTTAAATTTTCTGAACAATATCCTTACAAAGAATAAGGATATAAGGGCAATTATAGGAAGAGGGATCAGGGCATAAAGGGTAAGTTTCACATTAAGAGTTAACATAAATATGAGAGTGGCTGAAAAAAGAAAGACGGCGTCAAAGCCGGCAATAACTCCGAAGGCACAGGTTCTTCTTACTGCAGTCATATCATTGGTCATATGAGCCATAATATCTCCAATCTTTGTTCTGGTGAAAAAAGAATTGGAGAGCAAAAGTAGATGTTTAAATAGTCTGTTCTTGAAGTCCATTTCGATAAAATGGGACATTCCGATAATTATCATTCTCCAGAAAAATCTAAAAATTCCGATGGCTATCGCCAGGGCAAAGATTAAGAGAGTAAGTTTTCCGAGATAAGAATAATTGTTCCCGGAAACAGTGTAAGTAGCGATAATATAATCTATCGCTCTTTGAACTATACGGGGTGAAATAAGCTGGGCAATATCCACTGCTACCAACATAAGAAATCCAAATAACATCTTAAGGGGGGCTTTTTTGTAATAAGAGATGATAAATTTAATTAACATAAATTAATAATATAATGCAAGTATAAATATTGTCAATTTTAACTTTTCTCTATAGATTTTATTTCCTCTTCTTGGGGATAACCGTTAATCACTAAAGAAAAGAATTTTAGTAGATTACCAGAAGATAAGTGGTGCAGTTTTTTCATATCGGGAAATACACGAATCAACATTAATAAAGGTATTGAAATAGATAAGTATATAATATAAGCCGGTTCCTGCATCCACCAGCTTGATAGAGGAATTAAGAGAAAGCTTAAACCCATACTAAAAGAAAAGTTCTTAATTATACTAAAAAATATAGCAACCAAAACTAACCAAAACAGCAATTGCCTTTTCATCAAGACCATCATAATTCCCAAACTGGTAGATACTCCTTTGCCACCACGAAAATTAAGAAAGATAGGCCAGTTATGCCCGGCAATTGCCATTAAAGAACATAAAATCATACCTGACCCGCTCATTTCCAGGGATTGGGCGACCCAAATTGGAATCGCCCCTTTAGCCATATCAATTAAAAAGGTAGTGAGAGCATGGAAAGGACCGAGCAGGTGATAAATATTTAAAGCCCCCATATTCTTGTAGCCATATTTCCGAATATCTCTTCCCTTTTTCTTTTTAAAAATTAAATAAGCTGTAGGCGTAGAACCAAATAGATAGCTTAGAGCTGCTCCCAATAAGATGTTCATCTAAATCCCCCTCAACTTCCCAACTTAGCTATTTTACGCCTTATAAATATCCTTTAAGTATAGACTATATCTAAATTATGTTTCTATATTAATAATACTACAAAAGTTTCAAAAATCCTTTTTATTATCATTTTTCGGTCTACTCTCATAACTAATTCAAGGTACTATCTTAAAATCGTAAACGGTCACCAAGACAATAATAAGGGGTAGTTTTTGTACAGAGAACTGTCTAAATAACTATGTGTATTAAATCCTCTCCTGTAGACAGACTCGTTATACTTCCTGTTCAACAATAACTTTTTTTGAAAGGAATAAAAATAAATAAGTGAAGCAGGATAATACTAAAACAGCTGAACCTATAAACCAGGCAATAGTAATGGAAAAAGAATTTGAAATATAGCCCATAATCAGGGCACCTAATAGACCTCCAATTTGTAAGAAAAGTGATTCAAAAGACAGTAACGTTGAGCGTTTTTCGGAAGGTATTTGATAATTAAAAATTGTAGCATGAGGAGCATTGTTCATTCCATTATATAAGAAAAGGGTTAGGTAAAAGATAGTAAATCCAGTAATCTTATTTTGTAATGCTAATATAAAAAA
>Ga0315541_1004164_pt1 | contig 10728 bp, 9 predicted proteins | sample SalMarSW160190MG_FD_203095 | JGI IMG/M metagenome (GOLD analysis project Ga0315541, IMG submission 203095) | Salt marsh sediment microbial communities from the Plum Island Ecosystem LTER, Massachusetts, United States - Salt Marsh Sediment SW1601-190 ...
ACGTTTTATTCAGTTTTTGGTTTTGGACAGAAAATTCAGGGACTCTCTCATACCGGCTTAAATCATCTCAATATATAAAAACTTAACAGGTTATTAGACAGACTCCCGTTAGGCACAAGCGGAGAAAACGACTGTGCAACCATTAAACTAAACCGATAAAAAGACAACATTAAATGACAGCCAACGCACAAAGCAAGAGTGTTCCAGCCCGTCCCACAGCCATCCCTTCGCTTCCACACACTTGCTTTCTTTGTCAATGTGCTACTTTACAATAAAACTGATTTTTTAAATATCGTGTTTAAAAAAAACTTATAAATTAATTCATGTTTTTATTAAGGAATTTATTAATAAGAGTCTAATTGAAGAGTTTATTAAACATCTGAAAAAGTTGTATTAACAATTACATAATTTCAAATACATTAAAATTTTAAACCAATGTTTTTTAAAAAAATCGGTTAGAATACAACCCTTGTTTTTTTTTCTTGTCATTATAAAAAATATTAACAGAGAAAAAAATGAGAGTATACAAAATTACTATCGGTTTTTTGGTGTATTTTATGACATCTTTTGCTTCCAATGCACAAGAATTAACACAAGTAGTCCGCGGAAAAGTAGTTGATGCTGAAACCCAGGTTCCAATAGCTTATGCTACCATCGCAGTTGTTACAACCGAACCGGTAACAGGAACGGTTTCAGATATTGAAGGTAATTTCAGGATAAAACAAATACCTGTTGGCAGGCACAATATTCATGTTTCATTTGTAGGTTATGAAACTGTTATAATACCTGAACTCATGGTTTCAAGTGGTAAAGAGACAGTGTTAACAATTAAGATGAGAGAAAAAATCTCTGAAATGGAAGAAGTCGTTGTGAAAGCTTTTACAAAAAAAGATAAACCAATAAACAATATGTCTACCCTTAGTGCCCGCACTTTTTCAGTTGAAGAAGCACAGCGGTATGCCGGGGGGCTTGATGACCCTTCCCGTCTGGCCTCTTCTTTTGCCGGAATTACTACCGGTGATTTAAATGACAACGGCATAGTTATCAGGGGCAATGCCCCAAAGGGACTGCTTTGGCGTTTGGAAGGCATAGAAATTTCTAATCCTAACCATTTTGCAGGATTTATTGCTGCAGGTGGAGGTTCAATATGTGCTATTAGTAGTTTGATGTTGTCAAATTCTGATTTCTTCACCGGGGCATTCCCTGCCGAATATGGGAATGCCATGTCAGGTGTATTTGACCTTAAGCTTCGGACCGGCAACAACGAAAATTACGAACATACTTTTCAGGTAGGGACGCTTGGTATTGATATCTCGTCAGAAGGACCATTAAAAAAGAATTCAGGAAGTTCTTATCTTTTCAATTACCGTTATTCAACCTTTGCCCTTGTTCAGTACGTATTGCCCGATTATGAAGTTCCAATATACCAGGATTTTAATATTAAAATTAATGTCCCTACAAAAAAAGCAGGCGTTTTTTCTTTTTGGGGACTGGCTTCAGATGATAAACTGGATTTTAAAGTTGATGACGATACCTCAACATGGAGAAATGCCGAGGACCAGGAATTAATGAATACAATATTCCGGATAGGTGCGGCTGGTTTAAACCATAAGTATATAATGGGTAAAAAAACATATCTTCATTCTTCTGTTGCTATAACTGGTGATTATATTGGTTGGGATAATAGCTATGTGGATTACAATTTGTCAAGGTACAAGATGTATCAAATTAATAATACAAATTATAAATTAACTATCACCTCTGTACTTAATCACAAATTCAACGCAAAACACACAAACAGGACGGGATTCATTATTAATAACCTGAATGACGACTTATGCCTGAAGTTTGCCCCTGAAACAGGGGACGAACTACAATCGGTAGTTGATAAGGATATTTCTTCGATGAATTATAACATCTTTTCGCAATCACGCATTAACCTGAATAAAAACTTTACTTTAAATTTAGGCTTTCATAGTCAGTACCTGGATTTCAATAAAGAGTTAATTTTTGAACCACGAATGGGGCTGACATACAATATCTCAAATAAACAATCGGTAAGTGTTGCATACGGTAAACATAGCCGCCTTGAACCTTTATACATCTATTTTTCGGAAATAATGGAAGACAATACTGCTGCATATCCAAATAAAGATTTGAAAACAACAAAAGCACATCACCTTGCATTATCATACGATATTAGTTTTAATCCTGATTTAAGATTAAAAATAGAACCTTATTACCAGTATTTATTTGATGTGCCTGTAATACCGGACAGTAGCTATTCTACCATAAATCTTGAAACCGACTGGTTTTTTACCGAAAAGTTTTCCAATAAGGGATCAGGGACAAATTATGGGATTGATATAACTTTGGAGCGTTTCCTTAATAATGGATATTATTATTTGTTCACAACTTCATTGTTTGAATCGAAATATAAAGGTGGCGATAATATTGAGCGTAATACAAGGTATAACAGTCATTTTGTATTTAATCTTTTATTTGGTAAAGAATGGGTATTAGGTGCAAATAAAAACAAGATATTAAGCGTCAGTGGCCGGCTCAATGTGTATGGAGGACGGTGGGAAGCGCCTGTAATCACTGATTATCCTTATCAAAAAGGAGATAAAGTTTTGTATGATTATTCCCAACCTTTTTCAGTTCAAGCCCCATATGTTTATCGTGTAAATACCACCGTAAATTATCGCATCAATAAAACAAAACATGCTAATATCTGGTCAGTACAAATATTGAATTTACTTGGAAGAGAGGAGCATTACGGATATTTATATGATTATAAAAAAAGAGAAATAGTTGAAGAGAAATTAAGAATAATATTTCCAAGCATAAGTTATAAAATAGAATTTTAGTATGTATTATACAATAAAGAATTCAATTAGGATTAAGTATGTGGGTAAAAGGACTCCGTCCCTTCACTGCAAGGCACATTGGCAAAACACACAAAACCAACGCTACTACTAAATTTTGCCAAAGAGCCTTTTCGCCCTTCCCTCGGTACCGATAGACTGAAAAATATTACAAACATGATAGATGAACAGCATGATAATAAAAACCGCCAGTGCCTAACACGGACAATAAAGGTAAGTTGTTTGTCATGCTTTTTGCATGACTCTGAGCCACTTGCCAGGACCAGTGCATAACCCGGCACCCGGACACACGCAGCTGCTCCCAATATAAATTCTGCACCATGACAATTTTCTGCCTCCGAGACAAATTACATCGCGACACTGCGCCAGTGCCTTTTCTGAGCTTTGTCTACCGGGACTATTTCCCTGCCGTCTATCAAACTTGTACCGCGACCGCGCCTCCACGCAATAAAAATTGTACCCGGACGGCAAAAAGCACGCCATACCTGTCTTGCCACCGGGACAGCTTCCCGGCTAAAGTACCAGGACCAGTGGCCGGATGGCTGCGCCAGGTAACACAACCTCCCTTTATTGCCGGGCCGTTAGTAAAAATGTGCGCCACGAAATTGGCCTCGCTCCGTACTTTGGTAAATTTCTAATGACATCTAAACTTTGTGGTATCTCGACTGAAAACGCCGACGCTCACAAGGCTCCGAAAAAGTGTTGTTTTATATTGAAGCATAGTAGAACTATGACAGATTACGTCGCCGGCCAATTCTTATATCCTGATCTTACACTGGCACACTTTTACTAACCGTCATTTTTAATGTTCTCTGTAAATTGACATATTGTGCCGTCAGAAAAATCGTTCTTAACCAGACTTTAAAATATAGATCCTGCTCAAAGACAAAAAAAGAACATTTTGCCTTAAAGACAAATACTGCCTAACAAAACAAAACAACACTTTTACTAACACGGACAATAAAATTAATAGGTTTGTCACATTTTTTGCATTTATTTTCAGCCACTTAGACAGCTTTGTAAATCAAGACAAATCCAGACCGCTCCCCTGCTTTCGTTTAAACTTAGTGTACCTTGACTCACAACCTGTTCGCCCAAAAACCTGTAACGCGACACTCGTATTAGCCCGGTAAATTGTACCCGTGCCGATAGCTATCGGCAGGCAAAAAATGCGCCATACCTTCCTTGTACCGTGACAACATTCTGCCTAAAGATTAAAGATACTGCCCAGTACTTCGTCAGGTAACACCTACTAAATTTTATTGCCGGGCCGTTATGCGTCATGTAGCAGCCTTTTTACTCGAAATTTCATCATATAAAAAACTATCCATATGAAACAAAAGATTTTGATATTAAACATAGTCTTTATCTTTATGTTTGGATGCATGGACGATATAGATAATACACAGATTATAGAAACTCCGTCTGGTCAGAATTTTCAATTAGATAATGTTGATAACATCACTTTTACATCGGACAGCGGATTACTTATTTCTGGTCCTTACAATGGAAATTATACTTTGATCAAAACGGATAAAGAACTTAATATTGAATGGACAAAAAATAACTATGAATGGGGAGACCTTGTCTACGGTTCATGGGGATCATCTTCTCAATATTGCCAAATCATTAAAATTTTTCAGCTTTGCAATGGGCAATATCTATGTTTTTTATCAAAAATGGAAGGTACAGATATATTATTGTCTTCAGTATTAATTGTCCTTCTAGGGCAAAATGGAGATCAACTTCAAGAATATAGATTTGATTATTTTTATGTTTCAAATGTGCTTAGAACAAATGACGAAGGTTATATCTTATTCGGAGGTGGAAATCCCACAACAATAAAACTTGATAAGAATTTCAGCCTACAATGGACAAAGGATTTTCTTGATAATTTATATTCTCCAATACAGATTGTATCAACATCAAATGGCGGATTCGCAATTACAGGTACTTATAATGCTAGCAAGCAAGTATATTTAAAAACATATGATTCAAATGGGAATGAGCTTATGAGTAAAACCTATAAGCATAATAATAATCCTTCTCTGGAAGGTGGAAACGATATAATACAATTAGCTGACAATGGATTTCTAATCGTAGGAAGGGCAGGCAGAACATTACCACAAATCACCGATTGTCAAATTATACGGACTAATGATATTGGAGACACGATATGGACAAGAAGGTTCATCTATTCAAATTATAGTTGGTTTGATCGGATAATTTTTAGTGAATTAAATAAATTTATACTTGAAGGGACAATTGGTCATCCTAACGAGCATCAAAAATCTATTCTTATGAAAATAAATGAAAACGGTCAGGTATTGGATTCTTTGTCTGAAAGTAAATTCCAAATGATAGTACATTCTCCTTTAGATTTTTATATTAAGGCAATCAAAATAGATCCTACCCATATTAATTTATCAAAGTTTAATGTTGACAATTTATTTAATAAAGAATAAAAAACACGAACGCATAACACGGACAATATGGGTAAGTTGTTTGTCACACTTTTTGCTTTTGCTCCTGCTCCCAAGATAAATCCGTAATGACTGTTGCACCCGGACACGCGCATCTGCACGCGATTAAAATCCTGCACCTTGACAAATTTCTGGCTCCGATCCAACTTGTACCGCGACACTGCGCCAGTGCGCGCCACCAATTTTGTAACCGGGGATAAACTCGCGGCTCCGATCAAACTTGTACCGCGACACGCGTAATGCTCACAAAACTTTGTACCTGGACGGCAAAAAGTGCGCCATACCCTCCTTGCACCGTGACAGCTTTCTGGCCCCGAGTACTCGGGGTACCAGGACCCTACCCGGTGCTGCGTCGGGTAACACAACCTCCCCATATTGCCGGGCCGTTAGGTGTAACAAAAATTCCTACGACAATGAGGACTCTTAAACTAATGCTTTTTATTATTTTAATAGCTTCCTGTTCTGGAGGTAAAAGACCAATTCCTGTAATTGATCTACAAAATCCTAATGAAATTAAGATTATTAACCTTAGTCAGCTACTAGACGAAATCCACTTGGTTAAATTAGAAACCAGGAATGATATAGTATTGGGTGAGAATACAAACTACCTGGTTAGCGATAAATATATCATTTCAATTGACAATGATAAGATCCTTCAGTTTTCAAATACAGGTGACTTTATGAGAATTTTGGCGATTGCTGGAAAAGGCCCCGAGGAATTTCTAAGAGCAGAAGTATTTGCTTTAGATGATAAAAAAGATATCCTATACGTCAACCACAGAGGAGATTCACGCCATATAATAATCTTTGATCTCAAAAATGGAGAGCGTATAAACAGGATACCTACGGGAATAGATAATCTTATTTCTCAGATAATTGTATCCGATGATTCCCTTTTGACCATTGTTCCAATGTTGAGCAACGAATATAACCTCTATACAATAACAACTTCAGGAAGATTCATTAGTGGTATTTCTCCTCCCAAAATCAAGGGTATTGGTCTACAGACAAGTATTGGCTTTGTAGATAATAACTTATTTTATATGCCGAAGGAATTTGACACATTGTATTCAGTTAACAATAATACCTGCATACCATATTGCTTTTTTCTTATAGAAGATCGATTCACCTATGACAATAATGATATCGGAAACTTCGTGTATATATCAGTTAATGCACCCGGTTTTATAATTGCCAATAAAGTACATGCAAGGATAAAATTGAATTCTGATGGAGAAACAGCCAGTATGAATGCAGATAAAGAGACTCGTTATTTCATAAGTAAAAGCGACTTCAGTGTTTACGAAATAAAAGATTTCTATAACGATTTTCTTGAGATTGATGAAAATACTGATCAATGGGATAATTACTTTTTCACCACAAATAATCTTGGCTATATTTGTTATTCGTCGTTTGAGATAAAACAAAAGATTGATAAAACTCTTTATTCAGAGAAACTTGACGATCAAATAAAAAATAGAATCATTACTCTGAATAAACAAATAAATGAAAATGACAATCCGATACTATTTATTGGAAAATTGAAAGGGTATTAATTTATAAAACGTTCGCTATAAAAGTTAGTACTCTGAGACAGTTTAACAAAATTGCTACACCTAACACGGACAATATGGGTAAGTTGTTTGTCACACTTTTTGCTTTTGCTTCTGCACTCAAGACAAATTTGTAATGGTTCTTGCACCCGGACACGCGCATCTGCCCTCAATAATAATTCTGTATCGTGACTAATTTCTGGCTCCGAGACAAATTGTACCGCGACACTGCGCCAGTGCCCGCATATAAATTTGTAACCGGTGATAAGTTCGCGGCTCCGATCAAACTTGTACCGCGACACGCGTAATGCTCAACCAACTTTGTACCTGGACGGCAAAAAGTGCGCCATACCCTCCTTGCACCGTGACAGTTTTCTGGCTAAAGTACCAGGACTCTGCCCGGATGCTTGCGTCGGGTAACACAACCTCCCCATATTGCCGGGCCGTTACAAGTAATAGTCAAGCTGCCCACAACATAGAGTCATCAATGACAACTCCTGCCTGAAAGCATATTAAGTACCTGTTGTAACCCTTCGCTCCTACTTCATGAACAATCGACCTCGTATTAAAAACCTTGCCCTTAAAACCGAAAAGGTTGAACTGCCAACAAGACTATCCGGTCTAGCCAAGACTCATCGTTTAATTATGATCGAAAGACACAAAGAGATTCAATTTATGATGCTCTGTGCCCAGATTCATCTCGATGATTTCAAAAAGCAACGTGCCAATAGACAAAGAGATGAGCGAAGAGAAAAAAGACTTAAAAATGTAACAATTGACTGATCCTAAATTACTATATTACCAATTATTAAAAACCTTTCGTTGCTCAATAATCCTTCTTTTCAAAAATAAAAGAGCGAGGCCAGCTCATTAAACACGGACTAATCCATAAAGTGATTGTCATTATTCATTTAAATATTATTACTAAATCACCTTTATACCAAGACAAATTCTGAACAACTACTACTTGTAACACGGACAATATGGGTAAGTTGTTTGTCACACTTTTTGCTTTTGTTCCTGCTCCCAAGATAAATCCGTAATGACTATTGCACCCGGACACGCGCATCTGCACGCAATTATAATCCTGTACCGTGACAAACTTCTGGCTCCGATCAACATTGTACCGCGACACTGCGCCAGTGCCCTCTCCTAACTTTGTAACCGGGGATAAATTCGTGGCTCCGATCAAACTTGTACCGCGACACGCGTAATGCTCACAAAAATTTGTACCCGGACGGCAAAAAGTGCGCCATACCCTCCTTGCATCGTGACAGCTTTCTGGCCCCGAGTACTCGGGGTACCGAGACCCTACCCGGTGCTTGCGTCGGGTAACACAACCTCCCCATATTGCCGGGCCGTTATAAGGCAATTATCTACACCCTAGACACATACCATGAAAGAAGCATCTCAAATCAAATTAGAAATCTCCACCCTGATTGATGAATGGTTGCCAAAGCTATCATCACTTTCAGAGTCAACAATCATGGCACCCAGAAACAGTCAGAATAGAAACATAAAACAAATTCTGGGTCATTTGATAGACTCTACTTCGAACAACACCCACCGAGTAGTACATCTTCAATATCAGGATAGCCCATTTTCATTTCCAAACTATGCAACATTTGGAAATAACGATCGCTGGATTGCAATACAAAACTATGAAGATGAAGACTGGAACATTATGCTCCAATTGTGGAGATATTCCCTCCTTCATTTTTGTCACGTTATAAGCAATGTAAATGAGAATAAACTTGATAACGAGTGGATCGCAGGACCTGACAAAAACATTACTCTTAATTCAATGATTATCGATTTCCCAAAACATCTTAAATTGCATCTCAATGAAATCAATGATTTGATTAATTCAAAGATTTAGACTTATGATCCAACCCGTTACTTTTGAAAAACATCTTATTGCTCCTTGCGGTATGAATTGCGGGACTTGCATTGCATATCTCAGGGATAAAAATAAATGTCCCGGCTGCAGGATAGTATCTTCAGATAAAGCTATTTCAGTTAAAAAATGCACAGTCACAAAATGCATTTATCTGCAAAAGACAACTTCAAAATTCTGTTATGACTGTGAAAAATATCCATGCAAAAGGATCAAAGACCTGGATAAAAGATACAGTACAAAATATCGGACAAGTTTTATTGAGAATCTGGCAATGATAAAAGAAAATGGATTAGACAGATTTCTGGCTTTTGAATCAAAACGGAGGACTTGCAATCACTGTGGATCTGTTTTAAGTGTGCATAGGAACAATTGCATTAAGTGTAACCAGACTATAAATTAAAAAATCGCCTTATAACACGGACAATATGGGTAAGTTGTTTGTCACGGTTTTTGCTTTTGCTCCTGCTCCCAAGACAGCTTTGTAATTGTTCTTGCACCCGGATACGCACATCTGCCAACAATTTAAATCCTGCACCTTGACAAATTTCTGCCTTCGAGATAGTTAGTATCGCGACACTGCGCCAGTGCCCGCCACCAACTTTGTAATCGGGGATAGATTCGCGGCTCCGATCATACTTGTACCGCGATCGCGCCAGCACACAATTAAATTTGTACCCGGACTGCAAAAACACGTGCCATACCCTCCTTGCACCGTGACAGTTTCGTGGCTAAAGTACATGGCCTCTGCCCGGTGCTGTCGTCGGGTAACACAACCTCCCCATATTGCCGGGCCGTTAGTACCCATACGATCCGCATTGGACATGCTACAAATTCCTTGACAGATACTTCACATTGATTAGTCCGTTTCTTCAAGTTTAAAAATTTCATTGACTGACTTACCAAAATATCTAGATAGTTTAAGTGCCAAGATCGTTGACGGTACATATTTCCCAAGTTCAATAGAATTAATAGCTTGTCTTGATACGCCGATGACTTTAGCCAGTTCCTCTTGAGTTATATCTTTTATAGCTCTTTCGACTTTAAGACTGTTTTTCATACTTTAATTGTTTAGTCGTTTTGTACAAGATATAATTGAACCTAGCGATAAATAAAATTATGACCGTGAACATATTAAATATCATAACATACATAAAACCTATCCCATAGAAAAATAGAAAACAGAATATCAGGACTGCATAATTTATATAAGTTGCCCACAAGAAAGATTCTAATCTAATCTTAGCTATGAATTCATCTTCATGTTTTTCTTTCGCAAATGCCACCATGACTGCACCTAAAATGAAGAAAATTCCAATTATTGTACCAGTAAAATTGACCTTATCAAAACCAAGAATAACAGAAGAACTCCCCCACGGAGCAAAATTACCGGAGTAGATAGTAAACATCTTGACATCGAGAAATTTCAATCCCGACCCTGATAGATAGAATAATTGAATAAGCCCAAGGATAGTTGATGGAACTAATAGAATCCATCCCATCAACTTGAATTTGTTTGGTAAAAGAAATCTTGTATCCATTTTCGGTAGATTTAAATTATAAAACAAATGTAATACATAGTTTACATATATGCAACTATAAATTACTATATGACGTGTATAAATTACATTATGACAAATATCTTGCTGATAGACAACAAAATAATTACGGCTACTAACACGGACAATATGGGTAAGTTGTTTGTCACACTTTTTGCTTTTGCTCCTGCACTCAAGACAAATTTGTAATGGTTCTTGCACCCGGACACGCTCATCTGCACGCAATTTAAATCCTGCACCGTGATAAATTTCTGGCTTCGAGATAATTTGTACCGCGACACTGCGCCAGTGCCCTCCACCAAATTTGTAACCGGGGAAAAATTTGCGGTTCCGATCAAACTTATACCG
>Ga0315541_1004165_pt1 | contig 10726 bp, 5 predicted proteins | sample SalMarSW160190MG_FD_203095 | JGI IMG/M metagenome (GOLD analysis project Ga0315541, IMG submission 203095) | Salt marsh sediment microbial communities from the Plum Island Ecosystem LTER, Massachusetts, United States - Salt Marsh Sediment SW1601-190 ...
TAGTCAACCTACACTACCCCCGGGGATGGTCTATGCGCATTGCACTTGACGCCATGGGGTCAGATCGGGCTCCCGTTTCGGAGGTGCACGGCGCCGTTGTCGCGACCAAGTCCAGCGGTATCGAGGTAATCCTGGTCGGGGATCAGGACGAGCTCAAGCCTGCCCTGGGGTCATATCGGAATCCACAACGGGTCTCGATCGTTCATGCATCGGAGGCGATCACCACGCACGAATCGCCGGTAGTGGCCCTGCGCCGCAAGAAGGACGCGTCGTTGCTGGTAGCATTGCGGCTGGTGAAGGCGGGCGAGGCGGACGCCTTCGTAAGCGCGGGCAGCACAGGGGCGGTTATGGTAGGTGCGCGCACGGTGCTCGGCCCTATCCCTGGCGTGGCGCGACCCGCCATATGCCAGATTCTCCCCACACTCAAGAAGCCGGTCCTCGCGCTCGACTTGGGCGCCAACGTAGATTGTACGGCGCGGCAATTGTGCGAATTCGCAGAGATGGGCATGGTGTACTCCAAGCGCATGCTCGGCATCGAAGAGCCGCGCGTGGGCCTCCTTAACATCGGCGAGGAAGTAGCCAAAGGCAACGAGGTGGCCAGGATGGTTCACCGTAATCTCAGCGCCGTGGAGCACATCAACTTTATCGGCAACGTCGAACCGAGCGCCATGTATCAAGGCGTAGCCGACGTGGTCATCTGCGACGGGTTTGTAGGCAACCTGGTGCTGAAAACCAGCGAGGCAACGGCCCGGCTCGTGGGCTCTCTTCTCAAGCGCGAACTGAAAGCGTCGCTGCTGAGCCGGTTGGGGGCGCTCGGGAGCCTGCGCGCATTCAGGCGGCTGAAAAAGGACTTGGACCCAAACGAATACCCGGGTGCGCCGCTTTTGGGCGTCGACGGCGTAGCCATCATTCTCCACGGGTCCTGCAGGGCCCGCGCGGTAGTCAACGCGATTCAGGGAGCCAGCCTTGCGGTCAAAGTGGGTCTCAACGAGCACATACGCGAAGGCATCCAGGAACTCCGTAACGCAGAGGCGGCCCTTAGTCAACAGGGGGGGCTGGCATAGTTTTCCTCAAGCCATTGGAGACAGCATGAGCGAATTCCAAGATACCGTGGTGCTGGTTACCGGGGGCTCGCGGGGCATCGGGCGGGCCTGCACCGCGCTGTTTGCCAGCGAAGGGGCCCGGGTGGCACTGTGCGGCCGGTGTGCCGAAACCGCCGCCGCGGCGGCCGAATCCATCGGTGGTGACGTCCGCGGTTACCAGGCGGACGTCGCCGACCCCAAGGCCGTGGAGGCGCTCATCAAAACGGTCACCGATGAATTGGGCCCCATCGCCGTTCTGGTCAATAACGCCGGGATCAGTCACGATGGCTTAATCCTGCGCATGAAGGACGACGCCTGGAATGCCATCATCGCTGCGAACCTCAGCGGGGCCTTCTACTGTTGCCGCGCGGTGGCCCGGGGCATGATTAAACAGCGCCAGGGACGGATCATCAACATGGCGTCGATCGTCGGACTCCACGGTCAGGCAGGCCAGACCAACTACGCGGCGTCGAAGGCCGGGCTGATCGGCCTCACGAAGGCCCTGGCCCGGGAACTGGCGCCGCGCAGGGTCACCGTGAACGCCGTGGCCCCGGGCTACATTGAAACCGACATGACCGCCGGCATCACCGGCGAAACCGAGGAGGCGCTGGTCAAGCAAATCCCCCTCCTGCGCGCCGGAACCCCGGCGGACATCGCCCAGGCTGTGCGGTTCCTCGCCAGCGATGCGGCGGCGTACATTACCGGCGCCGTGCTCCCCGTGGACGGTGGCCTCGCCATGTAAACCCACTTCTCGGCCAGTGGACGTGCATCGTAGGTGAACCATCAACTCCTCCGGCGCAACTTCCATACCCTGGTTAACTGCGCCTTCGTGGGGCACTGAAATATGCGGGCTAGGCGACCTTGCCTTGGTCTTTGTACTGAAGTTGGTAAAGTGTATAGTACACGCCGCGACGACGCAGGAGTTCCTGGTGGGTGCCCATTTCGCGGATTTCGCCGCGGTGCATGACAATGATGCGGTCGGCGTGTTGCACGGTGGAAAGGCGATGGGCGATGACGATGGAAGTCCTGCCTTCCATGAGCTTGGCGATGGCGTCCTGTATCAGGGCTTCGGTTTCGGTGTCCACGCTCGATGTGGCTTCGTCCAGCACGAGAATCTGCGGGTCGTGGGCCAGGGTGCGCGCAAAGGCCAGGAGCTGGCGCTGGCCGGTGGAGATATTGCCGCCGCGCTCGCCCACGTCGTACTCGTACTTCCCCGGAAGCCTCTCGATGAACTTCGCCGCGTTGACGTATTGGGCGCATTCACGAATGCGTTCCTCGCAAAGCTTTTCATTGCCCAGGCGGATGTTGTGCGCGACCGACCCAGAGAACAGGAACACGTCCTGCAAGACCATGCCGATGTTCCGGCGGATGGAGTCTTTCTCGTAATGGCGCACGTCGATGCCGTCGATGGTGATGCTGCCGCGCTGAACGTCGTAGAAGCGGCTGAGGAGGCTGCAGAGGGTGGTCTTGCCGGCGCCGGTGTGGCCCACAATGGCGACGCGCTCGCCGGGGGCGATGCTGAAACTGACGTCTTTGAGCACCCATTGGTCCGGCTCGTAGGCGAACCAGACATGCTCGAACTCGACGCGGCCTTCGAAGCCGCGACTGACACGGGCGTCCGGAGCGTTGGGGATGTCTTCGGGAGTGTCGAGGACCTCAAAGACGCGCTCGGAGGAGGCCATAGCGGCCTGAAGCATGTTGTATCTGTCGGCCAGTGCGCGGATAGGGCCGAACATGCGCTCGGCCCATTGCACGTAGGCGTTGAGCATGCCGATGCTGGCGACGCCCACTGTGATGGCCTGTGCCGCCAGAATCTGCCGGCCGCCGAAAAGGATAATCAACGCGATGGACAGCGCGCCGAGAAAGTCGACCGTGGGAAAGTAGATGGCAAAATAGCGGACCTGGCGGAACCATTGGTCGCGGTGGTCTGCATTGCGCCGTTTGTATTCGCCGTAGCTTCGGTCCTCGTACCCGAAGAGCTGCACGATGCGCATGCCGCTGACGTTTTCCTGCATGTGTGCATTGACGCGGGCGATCCTCCTGCGGATCTCGAGGTAGGACTTGCGAGCGTACCTGCGAAAGAGGAAGCTGACCAGGAACACGACGGGCACGGTGCTCAGCGTAATGATGGCCAATCGCCAGTTGAGCCATACCATCACGCATAGCACAAAGATGATTGTGAACACGTCGCCGATGACCTGGACGAGCCCGTTGACAATGGTCTGTTGGATATTCTCGACATCATTGGTCACGCGGGTCATGAGACGGCCCACAGGGTTCTTGTCCAAATACTGCAACGAAAGCCTCTGGAGCCGGGCAAAAATGTCCACGCGCATCTCGAGCATCATCTTCTGACCGACATACGTGATGAGGACCATCTGGGAATACCGCAGGGACATTTCGCCGAGGATTATCAGTCCCATCAAAACCACCAAGCGTCCCAAGCCCTGCCTATCCTCCTCCGCGGCGCGCTCGCAGGCGGCCTGAAGCTCGGCGGGAACCTCATGCCCAGCATCAGCCCCCTGGCGCTCGAGTTCGGTCCGGCCGGGGTTGTTAATGTAGCGGTCGATGGCCCGCATGTTTATAAACGGCAGGGCTGTGCCGAGCACCGTGGCAGTCAGAAGCAGTATCGTGGCAAGGATCATCAAGTCCCGGTGCGGCAGGACATACCCCAAGAGTCGTTTCACAAGCCGGATATCATAGGCCCGTTCTTGGACTTCGTCTTCGTAGTGGTATTCCGCACTCATAATCGGAAAGGGCTGCTCCTATGATTTTTCCAACTCGTCCTCAAGTTGCTGGCGCGCATACATCTTCGCATAGACACCGCCCAGCGCGAGCAGTTCCCTGTGGGTTCCACGCTCGACGAGCCGGCCATCCTCGATAACGAATATTGCGTCCGCGTGCTGCACCGTCGAGACGCGATGCGAGATAAGAATGCTGGTGCGCGCCGTAGTTACTTCTTCGAGTCGCTTGAGGATGCGCTCCTCGGTATCGGTATCAACGCTCGAGAGCGCATCGTCCAAGATCAGGATTTTTGGATCGCGAATGATGGCACGCGCAATGGCAAGGCGTTGCTTCTCGCCGCCGGACAGGTTTACGCCGCGTTCGCCCAGGAGCGTGTCGTAGCCCTGGTCCAGCCCCGCCACGGTCTCGCGGAACTGGGCCACGTCACACGCATAGTCGCTCTCCTCCTGGGTGGCGTCGGGCCGGCCCATGGTCACGTTGGCGCGAACCGTGTCGGAAAACAAAAAGGTGTCCTGCGGGACATGGCCAATAGCGTCGCGCAACACCGCCACGGGAATCTGGCGCGCGTCCACGCCATCGACCAACACGCGTCCGGAGACCGGGTCGTACTCGCGCGTGAGCAAGGACGCTAACGACGATTTTCCCCCGCCGGTGGGGCCGACGATGGCCACGGTTTGGCCGGCGTGAATCTCGAAATTGACGTCGTTCAGGACGGTCCGGTCCCCATACCCGAAATAGACGTGCTCGAAGGCTATGGCGCCTTCAATGGGCGGTATGTCGTGGCGGGTGCGATCATCGTCGCGAATCGAGGGAACCTCGGCGAAGACCTCGGAAATTCGGTTCATGCTGACCGCGCCGCGTTGATAGAGCGTAAGGACCCAACCGAACTGGGCCAGCGGCCAGGCCAGCATTATCACGCACACCAGGAATCCCATCAGATCGCCCAGAAGCAGGTGGCCGTTGATTACCATAAGGCCGCCGCGCCAGAGGACCAGCAGGATGGCCAAACCCACCACGGCGCCGATGGACACCCAGGCAAAGTTCATGACTACAGCGAGTTTCATGCTTTCGCGCATGTACCTGGCGGACCATTTGCGGAAATCGCGCTGTTCGCGTTCCGCCGCCCCATAGGCCTTGACGACCCGCGCCCCAGCCAGGTTCTCCTGCACGCGGGCGGTCACCTTTGAAAACTGCTCCTGGACCACTCTCGACTGTTGATGCATGTACGCGACGAACGCGTAAACCATCAGTGAAACCAGGGGCATCGGGAGGCAGGCGATGAGCGTCAGCTTCGCGCTGAAATAGACCATGAGCGCGAGGCTCAGCGGTACGCGGACCATGTCGGCCGAGCCCATGACGCCCGGCCCGATGAACATGCGCACGTAATTGAGGTCGTTGACGGCACGGGCCATGATATCACCGGTCTTCTTGCGGCGGAAGAAGTCCTGGCTCAGCCGCTGGACGTGGCGGAAGTAATCGTTGCGCAGGTCGTACTCGCACTTGCGTGATGCGCCGATCATCAGCGACCGTTGGTAGTAACGCCCGATGCCCGTCGCGGCGGCGATCGCCAGCAGGAGGGAAAAGTACAGCAGCAACGAGGAGGTGCTCATCGTGCCGTCTTCCAATCGGCTGACCACGGCCCGAATCACCAGCGGCATGGCCAGCCCCACGAGCCCAAAGACGACGGCCAGCAGCGCGCCTCTCAGATAGTCCCACCAATAGGGCCGGTTGTAGGCTAGGATAGTGCGGAATGGATGGTCCGGGATGGCCTTGTGTTCCGATACATACACGATCAGATTTCTGGTGCAGTCCCGCCCGTAGTAAACCCTTGGACTAGCCCCACCAGGTCTTCCGATTTGAAGGGCTTGAGGAGGCACCCGTCGATGCCGCACTCTTGCATGCGCGGCTGCGAAATGTCGATGGGCTTGGCAGTCACGAAGCAGACCTTGATGCCGGCCAGAGATGCGTCAGACTTGATACGGCGGCAGGTTTCCCAGCCGTCCATGCCTGGCATGGCAATATCGAGCAGGACCAGCCCATAGTCGTGCCCTTTGGCGAGTTCTATGCTTTCCTCGCCGCTGGAGCAGGACTCGACCGCGTAGCCCTCGGCCTCGAGACAGCGGCGCATAAAGGTGAGAACCTCGCCGTCGTCATCAACACAAAGAATCTTGCCGATCGGGGCTTCCGCTACAGCAATTCCCTGGCCCAAGGCGTAATGGATGCCCCTGAGCAAACTGTTCCTGTCGAATCCCCGGTTGATGCGCGCGGCGACCCGGGAACGGTAACACTCGTAAAGCGCATCGTCGTTGGTCAGCATGATTATCGGCTTATCCACCGCAGTGCTCTCCGCCAGCAAATCGTCCAGCACATCGCACCCGTTGTCCTCAGGTTCCACGTCGACCAGGATGCAGTCGGGGCCGTACTTCCGCGCCAGGAAAATGGCGTGGGCGGCTTGCGAGGCGTGGATCACGTCCATGCCTTCGGACACCAAAAGGTTGCCCAACTGGGCGATTAAGGCGCGGTTCTCCGTAACCAACTCGATCAGGAGACGGGTTTCCAGGGACGGCGAGGGTTCGAGACCGGCCTGTTGCCCCTGGCCCTTTTGGGCACGGGCAATCGGCAGCGAAAAGCGAAAGACGCTACCCTTGCCGACCTCGCTGGTCACCGTGATGCGGCTGCCATGGAGGCGAACGATGTCTTGGGCGATGGCGAGCCCGATGCCCGTGCCACCGTATTTCCGCGTCGACGAGCCATCCACCTGGTAGAAGCGCGAGAACACCTTGTCCAGCGCCTCGGGAGGGACCCCGATGCCGGTGTCGCGCACGGCCACTTCGACGGAATCTTGACTCGGTCGTAGTTCGATCGTCACCGTACCCCCGTTGTGATTGAATTTCACCGCGTTCGAGAGGAGATTATTGAACACCTGGCCCAGTTTGCCTTTGTCGCCATCCACACGCACCGGTTCCTCGGGAGTGACAAGTTTGAGCGTAATTCTGCGTCCGTCGGCGACGGGGTTGACTATCTGCATGCTCGTACGGACGCAGCGGGCCAAATCGAACGTGTCTAACACGAGTTCCTCAGCGCCGCGATGCAACCGGGAAAAATCGAGCAGATTCTCGATCAGTGTAACTAGTTTCTCGACATTGCGCAGACTGATGGTCAGGTACTCCCGCTGCGCCTCACCGATCGGCCCGGCTTTTTCATGCAGAATCATGTCCGTGTAACCCATGACCGACACCAGTGGCGTGCGCAACTCGTGGGACACGTTTGACAATAGGTGGGTTTTGGTTTTGTCGAGGGTCTTGAGTTCCTCATTGGCCTCGTAGAGCTTCTCCCGCGCACGTGTGACCTCCTCGAGCGAGACCTGTAGGTTCTCGAGCAACTGGGCATTGCGAATGGCCACGGCCACATGCGGCGTTACCTCCTCGAGGACATCCTTATGGTGCTTGGAAAACGCGCCCGGCCGCTTGGCCCCGAGATTCAACGTCCCGATAATCCGCTCGATGGCATACAGCGGTACGCTTAAGCAACTGCAGATGTCCTCGGGGAAATGCCCGGCAAATGGCGCGTCGTCCCCGTGCAGGTCGTCCACGATCAAGCACTTGCGCTCGCGCGCCACCCAGGCTGCAACCGAGTCGTCGCCGTTGCAGTCCTGGGCGGCCTTTTCGCGCCCGTTTCGCTCGGGCCAGAGTTGGCGCGTCTCGAACGCGTCGCCCGACTCGGTCAGCAGCGCCACGGTGGCGTAGTCGAAGCCGACCAGTTTTTTCATCTCGGCGCCGATGCTCTCGTAGAGGCGGCCCGCTTCGAGGCTCGAGTTGATCACGTTTGCGATCTGGTTGATGACGTGAATGCGCTCGGAGCGTTCCCGCGCTTCCCGCTCGAGGCGCACGCTCTTGGTGACGTCCCGGAAAATGCCTTCTTCACCAATGAACTTCCCTTCATCGTCGGACAGGCGGTTAACAGACAGCTCGACACAAATCGCCTCACCGTCGCGCCGTTTCATCCAAATCAGGGTGCGTTCAACAACGCTCCACTGGGCGAGTTTATTGGCAATGTAGGCACGATCGGCTTCTTCGAGAAACAGTTCTCGTAGATTCCGGCCGACGACATCGTCAACATCTTCATATCCGAGAATCTCGAGCCCGGCCAGGTTGATAAATGTGATTACGCCCTCCGTATCGGCCTGGCAAACCCCCTCCCGCATCGAGGTGACCAGGCTCCGGTACTTCTCCTCGGACTCCTCCAGTTGGCGGATATTGCGCTTGAGGACCAGGGCCATCTTATTGAACGACGAGGCCAACTCCTCGATTTCGTCGCCCGTACCAATCTTCAGCTTCAGGTCCAGGTCGCCCTGACGGATGATCTGCGCGCCCTCGTTTAACAGCGCAATGGGGCGCGCAATGTCCTTATGCACATTGCGATAGGCAATCACGCAAAAAAAGGGGATCACAAACGCACTGCCCAGGAAGGCCAGCAGCGCCCCGAGCTTGAGGTCGGCGTAAACTACTGAGCTCGGGCGGTAAGCGATGATGTACATGTCTCCCCATCCGGACAGGCGGTGGTAAGCCAGGTGGACATCGACCTCGGCGTCGGCGGTTTTGTAATCCGCCAAACGCAGCGACGCGCTGTTGCACTCGGGCTCGTTCGCAATGGCTTCGACTAAGCGGGGGTCCGCTGCCTCGAAGCGGAGCGGCGGCGTCTCCTCCATCGCAGCTTCGTCGAAATGGGATACGCGCAACCCCTTGGGCCCTCCATAGGCCACTTGACACGTCTCGGCGCTAAGGGGCTCGTCAGGGCGCCGGGCCTGGGGCACAAAGGCAAAGTCCAGTAATGAATTAACCCCCTCAAATGTGGACAGAAAACCGATGGGAGGGCCTGTCTCAGGGCCGTAGACGGGCGCCAAAACTCGCGCGCCGTATTGCAACTCGTCCGGCCCAGAGAGAAAATCCACGAATTGAGGTCCCTCGATGGCCCGTTGCCACGAGGTCAGGCGCTGATCTTGTTCGGGGAGTTTGTGGGTGCTGAAGACCAGGGCGCCTTGGGCGTCATACAGGCTCACAACCACCGGCCCCTCGCCGGCGTTTCGTGACTCGCTCTCGAGCCTGCGCTTCAGCGATTCCAACTCGCCGGTCTGGCCGGCCGCGACCGACATGAGCGCATTGACAACCTCCATGTCACGGGAAAGGGTGCCAACACTGCGCAACCGCGCATTGAGGGCCAGCGACAGGCCCTCGGCCGTTTTCTGGGCTAAGCCGGCGAGACTCCGTTGGACCCCGAGCCGCGTCGCTTCGCGGGCAAACGTATACCCGATGATCAGGGCGAGCGCCATAGGGATTATGCCCACCCAGAGGATCGATGTCAGAATTTTCCGCTCGATCCCGCCGCGGCGTTCTTTCTTGCGCATGCCAATTCGAGGTTATTCGACAGTGTGACCTCGTCCTATCAGCTCTCGGACCTTCTCAAGTAGTTGGTCGACCTTGAACGGTTTGGCTAGATACTCATCGGCGCCACAAGCAAAAATGCGCTCGATGTCGCGCTCTTTGGTCAAGCAGGTCACGGCCATAATGGGAATATTGCGGGTCTGGTCGTTGGCGCGGAGGGCTTTGCAGACTTCAAACCCGTTGACCTCGGGCATCAAGAAATCCAGCAGAACCAGGTCGGGAAGGAGCTGCGCCGCCTTGAGACCCACCTCCGTGGCATTACTCACCTTGATCGACTCGAACCCCTCATCCGCCAGGACCTTTTCCATCAAGACCAGCGCATCGGGGGCGTCGTCCACGATCATGACGCGCTTCTTGCCAACACCTTTCGCGCGCGGAAACATATCGTACTCCTCGCGAAAGCTGTCCAGGTCTTGCTCCAGGATGCGGTAGTGACCGCCAGGGGTGCGTGAGGCCTTGATCAATCCCTGCTTGATCCAGTTCTTGATGCTGTGGTGCGTCACATGGCAGATCTTGGCTGCCTCAAAAGTGGTATAAGCTTTCTGTTCTCGCTCGCTCATGGTCGTTATCCTCCTTCCCTTAGCACACCTCCTACCTCAGGGCTACACCACAACACATTGAGGACAAGAGGCCAGCGCCAAAATTCACATAATGCTCATCTTTTGCGAGAATTATATCCCCTGATTACTCAGCCTGTCAACCTCTTCGTGACAAATATCGCCCTTTTCGCCCCTCCGCCTTCTCCACCGCTTCCAAGCTACCGCCTGCCGCTTCCTTGTGCGCCTGGCGCGTTTCCCGATAAGCGGTTTGCACCAGCGTCGCCACGGTCAGTCCCAAACAGAACCCCACGCCCAGGATTAGGCACCACGCGGCTACGGTCCTCGAGAAGAGGAATACACAGCCCGCCACGGTACCCCAGGCCAGTGCGCCAAGCCCCACCACCACGAGCAACGGCGTCCTGCGCGTCGCGCCCTTGGCCACACCGGCCAGTTCCTCCGCGGGCGCCGCGGGGCCCTGGCGTTTTCGCGCCGCGAGGGGAATCGGTTCTGGAGCCCTCGCCAGCTCCGGGAGCTCGAGAGGGGCATCAGGGTTTGCAACCACCTGAAGTTCCCGGTACATGGCCACCAGCGCGCTCTGGCATCGGCGACAGCGGCTTAGGTGCGCCTCGACCTGACCGCGTTCAGTTTGCTCGAGGCCGCGGTCCAGGTACAGCGCCAGCGTCTCTTGCTCTACACAATCGCCCTCGGCTGAATTGCTTACGCCGGACAGCGCTGCGCGGAAGGTCCCCATCTCTTCGCGGACCCGCTCGAGCCGGGACGAACAGGAACGGCACGTGCGCAAATGCGCCTCGAGGAGGACAGCCTGCTCCGAGCCAAGATGGCCCAACGCGTACTCTTCCAAAGCCATCTCCGGCAGACAGGGGCCGTTGTCTTTGGAAGAGTACGCGTTGGGCCATCT
>Ga0315541_1004167_pt1 | contig 10722 bp, 9 predicted proteins | sample SalMarSW160190MG_FD_203095 | JGI IMG/M metagenome (GOLD analysis project Ga0315541, IMG submission 203095) | Salt marsh sediment microbial communities from the Plum Island Ecosystem LTER, Massachusetts, United States - Salt Marsh Sediment SW1601-190 ...
TATAAGGAATATTATGAGCATTTAATTCATTGGCTATTTTTTTGAGAAGTTTTTTGAACATAGTTCACCACCAGAGCGATCTTTGCATCAATACCCCATCCATCAAGAGGATCTTTCATAGGAATTACCCCTAAGGCTCGTGCTTCTTTATACATTGCATCCATTATCTGAAAGTTTTTTATTAAATTTACTTTCTCTTTTTTTATCAGTTCTTCTTCAAACTTTTGTACTATTTCTCTATTTTTTATCATTTTGGTATCCTCATCATTTATAATTATATTCTACAAAACTATTAAAAGTCCTTCTTTTTTATAAAAATAAATTGTCATCGGTCATCAGTTTACAGTTGCAAGATATGAGAGTCAAGGTGCGAGACATGGAGTGGGGGAAAAGTTTTTGGTTTATAATCATTAGTAGGGACGTATGGCGATACGCCCCTACAAGAATTGAAAAATTAATTATTGCTACCAGGCAGTTTGAAATACTTAAATCAATCTAATAGCAAATTCTGGGCATACCGGATTGCAATACCCACACAAAATACATAATTTATGGTCAACCACTGCTTTTCCATTTTTTAAAGATAAGGCATTATTAGGACAGGCCTTAACACAGGTGCCACAGCCTTTACAAAAACGCGAAATAAATAATCTCTTGCTGGGTTTAATTTTTTGAGTTAACAGCTCTTGAAGTATTTCTTCATCATTAAATATTTTTAAGTTTACTTCTAATTCTTCTTGATTAACCATGCCAACTGCAATAGAACTAATACCTTTAATCTTTCTCACGAAATTAAAAGCCTCTTCTAATTGATCAATTAAGTGTCCTCCACCTAAGGCCTTCATAGCGTACAAACCCTTCCCTGCCTCATATGCCTCTGAAATTGCTTTAATCATATCCTCAATACTACCACCTACAGTTCCAATACCAATTTTATTGATAATAGGAAATATAATATCGATCTCCTTAATTTCTGCCGCTCGTCTAACTACCCCCACTACATGAGTTGAAATTCCGATTGCCCGAATAATTCCCTTTGATTTATAATCTTTCAAACATTGCAATGCTCCCGCTCTTTCTTCAAAGACCGAAGGAGTGACTCTGGCTGCGTGTAAAAGGAAAATATCTATGTCAGTTCGATTAAGAGATGTCAGGGCATATTTTATACTCTGTTCCATCTCTTTGTATGTTTTTGCACTTGATTTGGTGGCAATAATTACTTCCTTATTGTAACCTTCCAGAGCTTTTTTAATGTGAGGATAAGTTTTATAAGCTTCCGCTGTATCAATAAAATTAATACCCTTCTCCAGAGCGGCACGAATAAGCTTTGCCCCTTTTTCCACAGATATATTTGCCTGCAAGGGCCCGATAGGTAATGCACCAAAACACATCTCGGTTACTTTGATTCCTGTCTTTCCCAAAGAATATTTTTTCATATTTGGTAAATCCCTTTTCTTTGTAAGTTAAATTAATGTACTAACTCAATAATTTGGTAACTTTTTCTAACTTTTCGTAAGGGGTCTGATAAGCAATTCCCCTTTTTTCTTCTTAAATGGTTATATTCAAATAAGAAGTTTGCTAAATTATAGATAAGATCTTTGATCAAGTCAAATAAATACTTGACCTGCATCCCTTTACTATTAATAAAATTCTATTACTTTTTTCTTCTATATGTTGCTTTTGCAATCGTAAATTATCTTTTTAATTATAATACTGTTTATATGTATTCTACAAAACTCTTAAAATCCTTCTTTTTTATAATACTTTCAAATTTAACCTTACTCAAACCTTTATAAAATAAGGCTTTCCGCCTACATCGAAAATAAGCTATTCTAAGCCCTTTTAAGCGCCTATTTTAAAAATATGACCAATCACCTTAACCCCCTTCAAGAAATGCCGCTACGACAATATTTCGCTAAAACCCTTATATTGCAAGGATTTCAGCTTCCTAAAAATCCCACTTTTAGTCCTTTTTTGCCTTATTTTCTCCCTATTTTAGAATCACAACCACCATCTCATATAACAAAAAAACGCAAAAACCCTTATGTTTTCTACGTTTTAGAGTCTTACTATTTTTTCCTATAAAAACTGATAATCCTCTAATTCTATATATACTTTACTTAGCTAAATAAACTTTCATATTCCTCTATTTTTCTCCTTTTTAATCACAAAACCGCCTCCTATCGTGCTCAGGAAAGCCTTGTATAATAAGGGCTCAAGGGTAGGCTTCGTATTTTTGATTGTAAGCGCTTTTTTTGCCTAAACCTATGGTTTTACCCTCGGAAAATAGGTGTTTTTTGGCCTATTTTCACCTCCCTCAAAACCTGAAAGTGGCTTCCTGTAAGGGTTACAGATTTTCGGGGAGGTCAAAAAAGGCTAAAAAAAACGTCGTAATTGCCAATTTTTCGAAAATTGAGGCCCGTTTAAAGGCACTCTACGTGCGTTAAAAGGGCACTCCTGAAGAGGGTCTAAAACCCTTGTAAACAAAGGGTTCCGGAGGGTAATAAATTCTTATTTATGCGCTTTTTTTAGATTGTCAATAGAACCGTCCCTATGACATTCCCGTCAGGGAACTTCCTTTATTTATCTAATTTAAAAAGTTAAATATTAATTAGAAAAAAATGGGATGTGCTCCCCTATACCACTCCCTAACTTGCCACCGAAGCATAGTATGGCGATGGCACCGTCGGGTATGCACGAAATACATGATAAAAAATAGCATCGGCTTTTTTATATACATCATTTTGGGAGTAATTCTCTATAGGTAATCCGGTTTTTTCGTCCCATAAGAAATTTCTAATTAAAACTTTTACGGCATCTCGTGTTGGCTCTTTGTCTTGGAACTTATACATATCCTTTAACTTTCCTTTCAATGTTTTTAGCAGTCCTTGGGCTACCTTCTTTATCTTTTGGATTTCCTGGGGTTTTAAATCTGGTTTTACTAAAAGGTCATAAATAGCCAGTGTCTCCTCATCCAGCCCCTCTCGCACAGCTCGGCTTTCTTCCTCATCCAACTCTTGCACAAATTTTAATAATGCTTCAAAGGTGGCTTCAATATTTTGACGATCTTTTTCGTTATTGTACTCATCAATTATCTTTTCATAATGTTCTTGAAAATTAGTTCGGAGAGGATTTCTTTGGATGAGCTGTTCCAGTTTTTTCTCAATCACGCTTTTAAGACTTTGCACGATGGTATTTTTCTCTTTCGATTTCTTAAAGTCGTGTACAAATTCCGCGTGCAGCTTTTTAAAGTCAATTTTACTAATATCATACGGCTTGTTGGGTTCTTTTCCTTTGCCCTGCTTCACGGTAATCGACTCATCAATAATTTTATGCAGCATTTTAATGATATCGCTGATATCTGCTCGTTCAATGTCTTTTTGCAAGCTTTTGTAGATGATATTTATCGCGTTGTATTGGTTATGATAAGCATTCACTCCGGGAATCGTGAGACACGCCTTGAATTTAATAAATACCTCACGGCACATGACCTCAAATTTCTTTCTGGTTTCATCATTTTCGTTCACCGCTTCTTTGGCCGCTACAATAGCCTTATTTCTCTCAAATCCGCTGGTATTGATGATTATATCAAGCGGCGCTTTTCGCTCACTCAAGAAATCACTTACCAAGTCAATCGTTTGTTTTAACTCTTCAAGTAATTCTTCTTTAGTTCTGGTTGGATCTAATTCACCCGGCCCCAGGCCGCCTGTTCTGCCGGTATCGCCTGTACCGGTAAAGGTAGCGAGTGCTTTGCGTAAATTCTTGAGGATACCGCAATAATCGATAATCAGACCATTGTTTTTATCGCCGTTGACTCGGTTGGCGCGGGCAATCGCCTGCATCAGCGTATGGGCTTTGAGCGGTTTGTCCAAATAAAGGTTTGCCAAACTCGGTACATCAAACCCGGTCAACCACATCGCGCAGACAATGGCAATTCTAAAGAGATGTTCTTCTTTCTTAAAAGCAGAATCCACATCAATTCGCGTTCCATCGGAGAGCTCAAAACCATTCTTAATAAGTCGCCGATGGGGTGTGATATCGAAACCCCATTTTCTAAACTTCTCTACCTCACCTTGCTCTTCGCTTACAATTACCGCCATCTTTGTCTCTTTCATCCAGATGAGCTGATTAGAAAAATAATCCTTTTCTTCTCCGGCGGCCATTTTCCAAGATTGTTCTATTTCCTCTGTTTTTTGTTCCCAGTATTGCTTGATCAATTCATACATCCGCACACAGGTTCGTTTATCAATGCACACAAACATCGCCTTGCCGGCCTCCCAAGAAGTGGTGTAGTGCTGGACAAAATCCTCGGCAATTTGATTGAGACGTTTTTCCGCAGTGATGATGTGATAATCGCGCTTCAGCTCTCTTTCCAGTCGCTGGCTAACATCGATATCATTAATTTCAATTTCTTCCAAGTTTTCGGTTGACGGTTAGGGAAATAGAGATTGCCGCGTCGTTTCACTCCTTGCAATGACAGAAATAGAAAATTTTTCTAAAGCTAAATAAAGAGGTTTTTTGAATTGTAATGGGAGGATAAATTTTTTCTGAAATTAAAAAAATCTGGCGAATTGACCTTTAACTTTTCTTATATTTAGAGTAAAATAGCGACATTTATTTTTCCTGTTTCCCCCAGGTCATTTGAGACAATCTCACATTTGGTTCTAAAAAGACAGGCAACTTCACCGGGCACTTTTGATCTGTATTCAGTCAAGGCATAATAATTAGCCTGGCCTTTGGCAATTACCAGATCAACAATCTGAAATTCTCGTTTTAGCTGGTCAGACATTTCATGAAGAGAAATACCCAGTGTATCGGGTCCGGCTAAAATAATTTTCGAGGCAGCCTCCTGGAGTCCTACCGTTTCTCCGTCTTCTATGGTGGCATCACTGGTAATAGGCCCTCCCCTTAAAGCGGAAGTTACTGAAGCTCCATATCTTCTGAGCTCTTTTATCAAAAGCTTATCAAAGGAAATTTCTCCAACATTGTCATGGATGTAAAGTATTTTGGACGAGCTTTTAACTATCTGGAAAATTTCAGCCCTCCGGTCTATTCTTAAGCCTTCCGAAACACAGGACCGAAGCTCCTCTATTATTTCAGCCATTTGAAAACCATAACCGGTTCCTACTGTCCGAAAATCAAGATGGTTGCCGGCAATAGCCCAATTAACCAAAAATGAAAACCTTTCCGATTCCTCCAGCCCCTCTGCTTCCAAAGCAATCTTTTCTGCCATCTCTATTCCCAGCTGGTTACACTTATCCCTTCTTTCCTTAAAAGGAATTTCGATTCCTGATATCCTCTTTAAAATTCTATGGACTTCAGTGATGAAGTAAGAAGGAATTTTTTCTGTGGAGAACTCTCGAGCTAAAAATTGAAAAGATTCCTTTAAGATCTCCTTTTTAATTTTTTCCTCCAAAGGAATTAACTGTAAAGCACCGCATAAATCATCTATTATACAGCTGGCACAGTTCAGTTGTGTGCGCATTTAGCAATTGCTCCTTACTCTTTTTATTTAGTTGTCTGCATGGCAATTCCTTGAACAAAGCTTTTCCGTAAAACCAGAAGGACTACAAGCGGAGGCAGCATAGCGATAACTGTAGCAGCCATAATAACATTCCACTCGGGAGCTATCTGCTCGCTGGCCAAGAGCATTTTAATACCGATTTGTATAACCCGCATTTCACCGGTAGTGGTGACAATTAGGGGCCATAAATACTGGCTCCACATAAAGATAAACTCTATAACAAATAGAGCTGCAATATTGGTCCTGGAAATAGGAACCAGAATTTGCAGAAAATAACGCATAGGGCTTGCCCCATCAACCCGGGCTGCATCCGGGAGGTCTGCAGGTACAGTCATATAGAACTGCCGAAAAAGAAGTAGCCCTGTTGTGCTGGCAAAAAATGGTACCATAAGAGCATAGTAAGAATTTATCCAGTTGAAAGTTGCCATTAACTGATAAGTTGGAATAATTCGGACGGGGAGAGGAAGCATTTGGGTGATCATACACAGAGAGAATAGCAGACCCTGGCCGCGAAATTTAAAGTGGGTATAGGCAAAAGCAGCCAGCAATGCCAGGATAGTTTTCACTATTGCTACTACTGTCGAAATCAAGGTACTATTAAAAAATAACCGCCCTATATTAACTCGCTCCCAGGCTTCTTTAAGATTGTTCGTAAATTGGTCTCCAGGTATAAGTTTTGGTGGATACTGGTAGGACTCCTGTAAACTTAAAGTACTGGTAATTATAGCGAAAAACACCGGAAAAGCCAGGACTATAACCAATAAAATAAGTATTGCATGAATGAAAATTTCATTTCGAGTTTTTCTTGTCATAAAATATTACCTCACCGAAAATAAATAGCTTTTCTGGTAACTATTCTCAATTGAATAATTGCTACCGCAGAAATTACAAAAAATATTACAAATGATTGGGCTGATGCAAATCCGGTATTCAGGTAAATAAAACCATCACGATACAACTTATATACCAGAAGTTCTGTTGCGTTTCCAGGTCCGCCGTGTGTCATAATATCTATTAACCCAAAAACCTGGAAGAAAGCATAAAGCATATTAACAAATAATAAAAAGCTGGTGGTGGGGGAAAGCATGGGAAAAGTTATACGCCAAAAAGCTTTCCAGGGGCTTGCACCATCTATCTGAGCGGCTTCCAAAAATTCGCCCGGCACGTTTTGTAATCCGGCCAGAAAAAAAATAATATTATAGCCTAGCATTTTCCAGGTAGCAGCAGCCGACACTATAAGCAGCGCTAACTGGCCATTTGTCATCCAATTCATCTTGTATCCCCCGGATAGTATAGAGATAATATAAGGGATAAGACCTGTCGCCGGTGCAAACATTGAAGCCCAGATAACACCAGCTATTGTCGGAGAGATGGCGTAAGTCCAGATAAGAGCGACTTGATAGAAGCCCACTCCCCTGATCTTCTGGTTGAGCAATTGAGCAATCGCCAATGAAATAGAAAGTCCAATAATGATAACAAAAGCAGCGAACTTAAAGGTAACTGCAACACTGTTTAGATAGTCCGGGGAAGAAAATAAACGGATATAATTGCGAAGCCCAACATATATTGTTCGCGTGCCAAACGGTGTTGAGACAAAAAAAGATTCATATATGCTTTGACCAAAAGGGCCGATTAAAAAGATAAAAATTACTGCAATAGATGGAGCAATGAGTAGATAAGGTAAAAACTTGTGTCCGGGAAATCTATCTTCGTGCATTCCTTCTCCTTTTGGCATATTAAGGGTTTAAAAAAGTACGGGAGCAAGCTTAAAACCTGCTCCCACACTGTGCTATATTTTTATTTGCCGTATAACTCTAAGTAATCTTTTAATAATAGATTCATTTTTTCTTCAGCTTCATTTAGAGCATCTTTCGGAGAAAGCTGACCAGCAAGTGACTTCTCCAGGCTTGATACAAAGATCTCTCTCATTGCCACAAAAGGCCCTAAACGGACTCCGGTTGATGCGGCAGTATCCCGTCTCCCGGAAAGAATCTGAAGGAAGGCAGTAAGAAAAGCTTGGTCCGCAGAGAACCAACCCTCGTCTAAGAGAGTTTTGAGTGCGGCTCCGCTCACCGGGAAGTATCCTGTCCCCTTGTGCCACTGGATAGCAATATCTTTTTGGCCGGTATACTTCAGGAATTCCCAAACACCGCGGAGTTCTTCTTCGCTTTGTCCTTTGGTGACCCAAATACTTCCGCCTCCGATAACAGAGTTTCCTACAGGATAGCCTTCAAAACGAGGGTAAAAGCTGGTGCCAACCTTGAATTCAGAAGCTTTAAGAATACCAGCCAGTGATGAAGTAGACTGAATGAGCATAGCTATTTGACCTGCTTTGAAGGCTGAATTCGCTGAGTATTCTGCTCCGCCAAAGATATAAATTCCTTTATTATGTAATCTTGTCCAGGTGTCAATAATCATCTGACCAAAATCGTCGTTAAAGACTACTTTTGTTGCTAATCCGGACCTTCCATTATCATTATCTGCATAAAGATGGTCATGAATGGCAAGGGCTTGTTCGAAAATCCAATCAGGCCAACCTGTGGAATAGACATAATCTACTACTCCGCTTGCCAGGATTTTTTCTCCATATTCTTCCATCTCTTTCCAGGTTGTAGGTGGTTTATTCGGGTCGAGTCCGGCTGCTTTGAAAAGGTCTTTGTTGTAGTAGAGCATAGCGGTAGATGAGTTGAAAGGCATGGACCAAAGGTTTCCATCTACAGAGTAGTAATGAGTAATGGGGATGACGTATTGTGCCCAGTCCCAGGTTTCTCCCAACATTCCAGGGATTTGATAGACAGGAGTAATAGCGTCTCACTGTCAATCATGGTCTGAGTCCCTACTTCATAAACCTGAACCATATTCGGGCCTGTTTTGGTAGGATATGCCGCAACATATTTAGTTAGTGTTTCCGCATAGGTGCCGGTAAATAACGGCTTAACTTCATAATCAGGATGGGTGGCATTAAAACTTTCGATGATCGACTCTAATACCCCAAGGCGCGACCCGCTCATTGCATGCCAAAAAGTTATGGTTACCGGTTTTGCCATAGCAGTCCCCACTGACAACAATAAACACAAAGTTAAAATCAAAATAATTAAAAAATTCTTTCTCAATTTCATAGTAAACTAATAACCTCCTTAATAATTTTTAAATTTATTAACTGATATAGATTTTATTGTTTCTGTATATCGCCCCCTCTCGTCTTAAATTAGTAGCTATACAAAATTGCTATTCTCTAAGAGTGTGCTAAGAGCGGAGGAATTGAATAACCCTATCAGTAAATCAGTAAAAACCCAACAATATCATAAAAAACATCAAACTGATAGAATTCTTCCTCAAGTATCCAACGCTAATCTGGTAGTATGTCAGCGAGGAATTTGTAGTTGATAAATCGCAAGTTGAAGTTATCTGTTAAAACTCTAAATTAACTTACTAAAAAGTATATTTTACTAATTTAATTATAACCCAATCTCTACTTTATTTAAAGAAAATTTACCATAATTCTTTTCTGCTGGTAGATACGGCCAGGACTCCTTTTTGCAGTAATTTTTCTATTTCGCTTTTATCAGAAATTAGACCGCCGGCAATAACCGGACAGAGCAACTTTTTGTATACGTGTTCTATAAAATAAGGGGCAGTTATTCCGGGTAAAATTTCCACTGCATCAGGCTGGTTATTTTTTAATAATTGTTCCCCGGTCTTTAAAGCAGCGGAATCGAGTAAAAAAAGACGCTGTACAGCAATAAGCCCTTCTTTTTTAGCTACATTGATCAGGTTACTTTTGGTGGTAACAATTCCATTACAAAGTCCTTTCCTGGCTAAGTATGTTATCCCTTCTTTGTCTCTGCCGATTCCCCTAATAAGGTCCATATGTAAAAAAACCAACTTGTTATGCTCCTTGCATTCTTTCATAATCTGGGGAAGGTTAAATATATCTCCGTGGAGAATAAAAAGGGCGGCAACTTTACTGTTGATAGCATATTTAAAATCTATATCATTTCTAATGGAGGCAATTACGGGGTGTTCTTTAAAATATTTTTCTAAATCCTGCACTATTTATAATTTCCCTTGTTTGTATTTTTATATCAGTATAATAAATTTTTAATTTTAAAGTGATAGCTAGCAAAAAAATAATAGCACATATAATTAATCAATTCAAAACTTATTTTGAATGATCTCTCTTTATGGATTCTTTACTTAAAATATCCACTTTTGCGCCTAATTTATGAAGACTTGTAGTAGAAACCTGTATATATTGCGATAACATGTTGATTCTAAACTATGAAAGTCTCCTTTAAAAAATGTCTACTTAAAAATAATTTTTTAGATAGTTCTTTTCTCTTTAGAAGAAGTTTCTCCCCTAGTTTCAATTTATTATATTTAATTAAAACTATATTTTATTCTATTAAACTTTCAAATAAACGAATAGGAGCAATTTCTTTAAAACTACTTTATAAAAAATGTCCCTCTTATCTTCCTTGATTTAACAAAGATAAAAGGGACATTTTTTTATTTAAAATATATTTAAAATTGAAAAGGAGAAATTATATCTTCTCCAAATTTTGTTCTTGTTTCTCTTAACCTTTCGGTTTGTGCTTTTAACTCTTCGGTAAAGGCGGCAGGCATCTGGATATTTTCAAATATCTTGCTCATCCTCTCCATCTTCTCTAAGTACTTTGTCACTCTTAGGGAGAACTGCTGAAGGTATTCGGCTTTGTTATAATCTTTACCCAGTTCGCGGATGAACAAGGTTTTTAAATTTTCATATTTGGGTATTAGACCAACGGGGGTTTCAACGGTTTCGAATTCACCGTGAACTCTCCCTTCAGCCCAGATAACCCATACCTTCTTATCGAGTTTATTGTTGGGGTAATTACCAGCATCGTCTTTTAAGAAATAATTAGTGGCATAAATTCTGGGAACCTCCTTAAGACCATCGGCAAACCTTAGATGATTTTCTGGGATGATAATATAAGTTTTATAAAGTTATATTGCTGGACTGTTAACCTCTATAATAAGAAGAGATTTTATCTTATCTGTAAAAAAAGCGGAAAAAAGGTTGTAATAAAAGAAATAAATGACCCTGCGGCAAGCCGCAGGGTATCAAAAATCAGAACAGTTTTATCTGTCTCAAATCTTCCTTCGGTTTACCTTGCTTTTGTATATAGTTTTCCACTTTTGACCAGTTCCCTCTCTCA
>Ga0315541_1004171_pt1 | contig 10712 bp, 6 predicted proteins | sample SalMarSW160190MG_FD_203095 | JGI IMG/M metagenome (GOLD analysis project Ga0315541, IMG submission 203095) | Salt marsh sediment microbial communities from the Plum Island Ecosystem LTER, Massachusetts, United States - Salt Marsh Sediment SW1601-190 ...
ATCCACTATCAGTACCTTTCTTCGCCCTTCCATCATAATGACGTACACCTCGCTCGAGGGCTGCCGGAAATTCCAGCACTCTCCGACCCTCTATAATCAATCATAAGGGAAATTCTTGCAAAGAACAAGCCCGCGGTTATCAGTTATCAGTTGTCAGCCACGAACCGAATACTGATAACTGAACGCTTGCTTGCGCCAGCGGATATACTGATGTTATATTCAGATTATAAAGATTTAAGCGAAGGGAGTCCAGCGCATGAACGTCGCCCAAATCGTTGACCGCCTGCGCGAAGACAGGCGCTTCAACTGCAACCTCACCGCCTGGAAGACCATCCCCGCGCAAGCGGCACGCTACGCGGGCTTCCCTGAGAAGCTCCACCGCAAACTGGTCGAGGGTTTAGCGAAGCGGGGCATCCACGACCTCTACACGCACCAGCGCGAGGCCGTCGAGGCGGTGCTCGAGGGCGAGAACATCTGCGTGGTTACGCCGGCGGCCTCAGGCAAGACGTTGTGTTACAACATCCCGGTGCTGAACCGGTTGCTCGAGAATCCCAAAGCGCGGGCGCTGTATCTGTTTCCCACCAAGGCCCTGTCGCAGGACCAAGTGCATGAAATCCACTCCACGGTCGACGCACTCGAGGTCAAGATCGGGACCTATACCTTCGACGGCGATACACCGGCCTCGGCCCGTAAGGCCGTTCGCAGCGCCGGGCACATCGTGGTGACCAATCCCGACATGCTGCACACGGGCATTCTGCCGCATCACACGCTCTGGATACGGCTGTTCGAGAACCTCGAGTTCGTGGTCATCGACGAGATTCACCATTACCGCGGCGTGTTTGGCAGCCATCTGGCCAACGTATTGCGCCGGCTAAAACGCATCTGCGCATTCTACGGGGCCGACCCGCAGTTCATCTGTTGTAGCGCGACGATCAACAACCCGCGCGAGATCGCCGAGAAGATCATCGAGAAGCCCATTGTCCTGATTGACAACAACGGGGCGCCCACGGGCGAGCGGCATTTCCTGTTCTTCAACCCGCCGGTGGTGAACGCGGAACTCGGTATCCGCAAATCCGTCGTGAAAGAGGCCAGCCGGCTTGCCACGCAGTTCCTTACCAAAGAGGTACAATCGATCGTGTTCGCGCGAAGCCGGCTCCGCGTCGAGGTACTCACCACGTACTTGAAAAACGCCGTGCGCAAGCTCAACAAGGACCACAACCTCGTGCGTGGCTACCGGGGCGGGTATTTGCCCACAGAGCGCCGCATCATCGAAAAGGGCTTGCGCGAAGGCGAAATCCTGGCCGTGGTCAGTACGAACGCGCTCGAGCTGGGCATAGACATCGGCTCGCTCGACGTCTGCATCATGACAGGCTATTCGGGCAGCGTGGCGAGCACGTGGCAGCAGGCGGGCCGTGCCGGGCGCCGGTCCGGTGTGTCCCTGGTGCTGCTGGTGGCCTCGAGCGCGCCGCTGGATCAATACATCATCAAGAATCCCGACTATTTCTTTGGACAACCCCCCGAGAGTGCCACGGTCGACACGAACAACCTCGTCATCGTTTCCAGCCACATCAAGTGCGCCGCATTCGAGCTCCCGTTCACCGACGGCGAATCCTTCGGCTTAGACGCTGCCTCGACGCGTGAAATCCTCGAGTACCTCGCCGAAAATCGCGTCCTGCGCCACGTGAAAAACCGGTGGCATTGGAGCGCCGAGACCTATCCCGCTGAGGATATCAGCCTGCGCACCGCCGCCCCGGGCAATGTGGTGATCCTCGACACGACGGAGAACGGCCGGGTCATCGGTGAGGTCGACTATTTCTCCGCGCCGGTCATGGTCTACGAAAACGCCATTTATATGCATCAGAGCGCCCAGTACAGCATCGAAAAACTCGACCTCGAAGACCGCAAGGCCTATGCGCGACCGGTCGAGGTCGATTATTACACGGACGCGCAGATCAAGGTGGACTTAAGAGTCCTAGACACGTTCCGCAATGAACAGGCCGGCGGCGTAACTAAACATTGCGGCGAGGTGAGCGTGACCTGGTTGCCCACGATGTACAAGAAAATCAAGTTCGGCACACACGAAAACGTCGGCTGGGGGGAAATCCACCTGCCCGAATCCACCATGCACACCTCGGCCTACTGGATCGAGTTTCCCGAGGACATCGGCAGCCGGCTCGAACTGGAACAGAAGCAACTGGGCGAGGCGCTCAACGCCTTGGCCAACACGCTGCGCCAAGTCGCGCCGGTGCAAGTCCTCTGCGATCCGACGGACATCCGGGCCCAGGCCATGCTACGCGCGCCCTTCTCGAGCAAACCAACCATCTACCTCTACGAAACGTACCCCGGCGGCGTGGGCTTCAGCGACAAGCTCTACACCCATCATCGATACTTGCTCGAAGCGACCGTTGCGCTGATCACCGGGTGCCCGTGCAAAGAAGGCTGTCCCAGTTGCATCGGCCCCACCCTCGAAGTCGGCGAACACGGGAAAGGAGGCGCCCTGCGGCTGGCCCAACTGGCGATTGCGGACTGGAATACGCATTTTTGACAGGATTACCTGATTTCCAAGATTCTGTTCCTTTATCTTGTGAATCTTGTAAATCCTGTCTGATATGACAAAAAACACCTGCGAATGAGCGAATCACGATGGCGGACATTAGGGACAAACTGAAGGACCTGCTTGGGAAGCCGGGTTTGATGACCGGCGCGGAATGGCAGTCGCGGCTGAAGGCAACTGCAAATATGGCACAGCCGCCACGGCACAAGGCAACTGCAAATGTGACACAGCCGCCCTCGGTCGTGTCACACCCAGGCGGTGAATTCGAGATCGACACCGTTGTGCCCGGCGAGGTCGTCGGCGGCCCGGACGACTGTTTCTACCTGGTCCGGCAAGACTTCTCGCTCGACGATCGCCATGGCAATGTCCCGTTGGGCGCGGTCCTCGAGGCCATTCCCGAGCACATTGCACTGTCGGCCTGCGACGTCGAACTCGAGGAGTTCGACCCGACCACAACGCTCTTCATAGACGTGGAGACCACGGGCCTGGCGGGGGGCACGGGCACGGTGGCGCTCCTGGTGGGCGTGGGATACTTCACCGAGGGCGTGTTCCGGCTCGAACAGTGCTTCATGCGGGATTACGACGAAGAGGAGGCGATGCTCCGTTACCTTGACGGCGTGTTCCGGGGGTGCGAAACCGTAGTGAGCTACAATGGCAAGAGCTTCGACGTACCGCTGCTCCGCACGCGTTTCATCGCTAACCGCATGCCCTTTGGTCTCGATAGCGCGATGCACTTCGACCTGGTCCACGCGGCGCGGCGCTTCTGGAAAAAGCGCTTGGGCGATTGCAGCCTGGGCAACATCGAGCGTGCCATCCTCGGCCTCGAGCGCCACGGCGATGTGCCCAGTTCCGAGGTCCCGCAGATATGGTTCGACTATCTCTACTCACGCGACGCATCCCAGCTCGAGCGCGTGTTCTACCACCACAAAATGGACATCCTGTCGCTGGTCGGTCTGACCGCACTCCTTTCACAGTGCCTTGACGTGCCCAAAGGCCAGGGATTCGAGCACGCCGAAGACCGCCTGTCCTTGATCCGCCTGCACTTCCGCCAAAATCGCTTCGAGGACGTGGTCACGCATGCGCGCGACCTGCTTGAAACCGAGACGGCCGAACCCGTGTGCCGCGAGTGCCTCGAACTGCTCGCCTACGCCCAAAAACGGCTTCAGGATTGGGATCACATGGAGGAAACCTGGGGCCTCCTCCTACAGAAGTTCCCGAAAGACCTCATCGCGCGCATCGAGTTGGCCAAGCATTACGAACACCGCAAACGCGACCTGCCTGCCGCCGAACGCCTCTGCGAGGAAACGATCCAGTTCCTCGAAACCCGCACCGCCCTTGGCCATGACACCGAACTCGACATCTGGTACACTGAAAGCTTCCGACACCGCATCGACCGCATCCGCCGCAGGCTTTCCAAGTGCTGAGTGCTGAGTGCTAATCAGCGTGAGAGACAGGACTGGCAGCCAAGAAAGGCACCGTGTAGGCGGCCGACGGCATGAGGTAGTAGGTGGGGTCGGGGATGCCGGCGTCCTGGAGGTCATTTCGGGCGCCATCGAGGGCATGTTGCATCAACGGAGCCTTTCGACCACGGAGCAAGGCAACCTGTTCTTCGGACAGGTCCGTGACCAGCGAGGTAATTCGGGCTTTCTCGATTGAGGACAGGGCGGTTTGGCCGTTGATGTCGGCATGCTCGCGCAGAGCGGCGAAGACCCCGTGTCGGCCGCCCGCGCGGAGCCATTTTTCAAACAGCTCCCCACCGAGTCCTTCGTGGCACTTGGCCACGAAGACGATTCGTCCTTCAGGCTTGACCGCCTGGCAGGCATTGAACAGGGCCTTGTGGCACTGGACGAAGTTCTTGGCCGCGCCAGCCGAGGCAATGACTAGGTCGGCCCGCTCGTCGATGGTCAGTGCGAAGAGGTCCCGGGCGTATTGCACAGCGGCGCGGTGTGCAGCCTCGAGGCCGCCACAAAAGAGCCTTGCGATGCGCCCGTGGCGGTTGAGGACCGTGTTGATGAGGTAATCGACCTTGGCGAACAGTGCGGCCTCGAGCATGTCTTCAGCAACGGGGTTGCCATCGAGTGCCCCGATGCGGACCGCTGGGTTAAGCCGGTCCTCGTGTGGGTCGAGGTTCATGGCGTGATTGTGTGCGATCGTGTCCAGCGACGCGATGCCGGGAAGTATGGACTTACGCCCCCCGCCATACCCGGCAAAGTAGTGCAAGACGACGGCGCCGGTCACGACGATCCGGTCGCAATCGAGGACACGCTTGTTCAGTTCCACGCGGGTGCCACGGGAAGTGGTCCCAACATGGACGAGATTGGTCCTATCGGCGGGGTCATGAACGGAGGTGCGTCCCTGGAATCGGCGGTACATAGCCTCGCCGAGGATTCGAGCCTGCTCGTCAGAAGTGGGAGGACGGTGCGTGCCTCTGGCGAATGTGATGGCGATGGCCTCGTCCCCAACACCGGCCTCGTTCAGCCCGGCCACGAGTATGGGTAGTATATGGTGGACGCCGGTAATGCGGAATGCATCCGAAACGAGAATGGACACAGTCTCGCCCGGGGCGACGATTTCGTAGATGTTCTTATCCAAACCGATAGGGTGCTCGATAGCGTGGGAGATAGCCTCATCGCGGTTGGGCAGTTCCGGCACATCGCGGATGTCCAGTGTGCCAAGATGGCGCCCCCAGGCGAGCTCCGCGTGGCACTGACCAGGACCGTAGGGCATGGTGATCTGCATTTGCTCTTGCCCCTCGAACGGGATTTGGTGATGCTCAAAAGTTGAAATCGATGTTTCGGTCCCGTTCCTCCATTTCTTTGCGGTGCACCATGCAGATGAGCCAGATTCCGGCAAATACGAAACAATCCACCAGGGCGAAGGGGACGTCGATGAGCGCCAAGAACCACAACGCGGATCGCAGCTCGGGTCTGTCAACCAGGAAGTCTATCAAGGCAAGGTGCCCGACAAACATGAGGAAGTTTACGAAGACCACGGCGACGGTTTTGGGCAGTTGGTAGACGAGCGGCGCGAGATCCTGCGGAAGCTCACTCCAGAGTAAATGGCCCGAGAACATAATGCACGCGCCGACGGGTATAGAAAACAGAAACATGGAAAAGTAGAGGAATTTGAGCAGAGAGATCCAGCCACTGTCTGGGGCCGTTTCAGCGACGCGCTCGAAGAGTCGAATCACAGTTAGAAAACTCAATAAAATCAAGAACCATAACGTGAAAAACCGCTTGAAGGCCTCTCGATCGTCGGCAACTTTCCATAGCGGGCGGTCGAGCTCCCGGCCCATGCGGGAAAAAGCCATCACCGATGCCGCGGTGTGCCCGAGCGCGACGAACAGGTCCATGGCGAACCTGTAAGCGCGCAGCGGAGACGGCTCAAGTGTGAAAAAGATCCCACCGGCGACAAGCAGGTCACACACGCGCCTGATCGCCGTAGTGCCGCCTGTGATGAGTACGTATACAGCCACTGCAGGGAGATTACGTCGCAAGCCGCGTGCGGCCTCGGACAAGACACTCACGGCGTCACTCCGGCTCTTCGCCGGCCTTCTCTTCGGAGGCAAGCAGCAGTTGCTGACGATGCATGATATAGTGCGCGATGCGGTCGCACGTGTCCTCATCGGCATCCAGGAAGCTGGCGCGAATCCGGTGGCGCTGGCGGGGAACGGGCTCGGAGTTGACCACCCGCACGTGAACCCGGAAGGGGTCTTCGCCGGGAAGCTTCAACTTGACGCGTAGCACGGACTGTACCGCGATGGTCTCATCGACAAGGAGGGCAAGGCCGCCGCCGCTGAGGCTTGTAATGGTTCCGCCAAACTGCGCCGCAACAGGCTGTTGGTGCAGTTTTGTAATGTCACGCGTCACGCGCCTGTCCAAAACCCCAACTGTGGTGGCCTGGTCTACGTGCAGGCGGTAGTACTCGCGCGATTGCGTACGCTGAAGCTCGGCCGTGTGGTGAAAGACCCAGATCGGCGGCACCTTCTCAAATCGTACCACCGTCGTCGTGAAGGCGTAGCGGGCGTCGTCATCGCGCCACATGTGGCAGCGGACATCCTCATCAGGTTCGAGCGCCGGCAGCGGCGTATCTGAACTCCGCCATGGGGTCACGGCAAAGTGAGCCTCGTCAACCTCCACAACGCGCGTGCGGAACCAATTTGTCGTGGCGCCGGCCCCGGGCGCAACCCACAAGGGTTGGCCAGTGGTCAGCTCCCGCGTCGAGTTGATCCGTTGGCCATAGGGTACGAAATCGAGCCCGAGCCGCGTCCGGAGGTCGCGCAGCCGCGCCCCCGCGGTCTCATACTGCTCGAGGTCGCCTCGGTCCTCGAGTTTGGCCAGTTCCGCTTCGACGCACGCGTCGAAGTGCTGACGCGCAACTACAGCGCGCAATGGCGCCAAAGGCGATTGCCGCTGAATCAGTGTGCGCAACAGTTCCCAGTCCTCACCCGAGACTCCCTTCCTTTTGGCGATTTCTTCTGCCCTGCGCCATTTTGCCCTGACCAGCCGTTTCCTCTGCGCGCGGCGCCGGACCATTTCGACCAGGACCGCCAACAGCAGCAGGGCCAATAGTGCCAGCGTACACTTAATGAAGAGCAGTTGGTTTCCGGGCGGAATCACCATATATGGGGGTGTCTCGGCCAAAGCGGCATTCCTCATCTCTATTCCAGGGGCATTATAGGTGGTATTCTCGACCGATGCAACGCGTTGCGCGGGAATGCGACCCATTGCTTGACTTACCGGCAGCGTCGCGTTTACCCTTCCGACATGGGAAACAAGAGACTCGAGCTGAAGAATGTTGCAACGGCACGGGTGGTCACAGGGAGATTACCGAGCAACACGCGACGCTTCTCCGAAAGGTCGCCGAGAATGCGGACCAGCCACTGACGGCTAACGTATAAAAGGTGGGACTCTCTAAAATGAACACCCTGACGAAGACGAAACTCCTACTCCACACGCTGCGATGGCGGCTGACTTGGGACTGGCGCGACACGCGCAAGGCCTATAGGGTGCCCGACAATCCCAAGTTTATGAGCCCACGTGAGGCCGTGAATCTCATTCGCGACGGAGACGCGGTCGCGCTCTCGGGCCTGGCCGGCAACCAGCGCGCCTCGATCCTATACTGGGCCATGCGCGAACTGTTTGAGGAGACGGGACACCCGCGCGACCTTCAGGTGCTGACTGTCGGGGGTATCGGTGGGCGTGGACGCATACCCGGCACGGTCGAGGAGCTTGGCCAGGAGGGCCTTGTCACGCGGTTCATCACTGGGCACCTCGAAACGTTTAAGTCGCTCCTGAAACTGGCCGACGCGGGTCACGTGGAACTCCAGTGCATTCCGCAGGGGGTCCTGGCATTCCTGTTCGACGCCCAAACCCGTGGCGAGGATTCGATTCTCACCAGGACAGGCGTAGGCACCTTCATGGACCCCCGTGTGGGCCGGGGTACACCTCTGGACGATGAGACTGCCGAACAATGGGTCGCCGTGGAGGGTGACCAGCTTCGGTATCGCATACCTAAGATCAATGTCGCGCTCTTTAACGTGCCCGCCGCCGACCGTGAGGGCAACCTCTATGTGAAAAACTGCGCCATGTTCGGTGAAAGCTACGAGATCGCGCACGCGGCCAAGAAAAACGGCGGCATTGTCATCGCAAACGTGGGCCTTGTCGTGGACAAAGGTTACGACAAGGTGTTTCTTCCCGCGGACATGGTGGACGCGGTCGTGGTATTTTCCGGCACGGAGCAGGCCCCTGCGATTCCGCACCGGAAATATTGGCCGTTGTTTACGGTCAACAGCGACGTGCCAGTGACCGAAGGTATAGCGCGGCTGAATTTCGTCAACTGGCTCCTCGGGATCACCCCCAGGCGGACCGCCGCCGACGCTGCACTGGCACGGCTCGGTGCAAAGCTTTTCGTGGAGAAGATATACAGGGGCGCGTTTGTGAACATCGGCACGGGTCTGGCCGAGGAGGTGTGCCGGCTGCTGGCCCAAGCAGGTCTTGTCGATGAAATCACCTTCTTTACCGAGAGCGGCGTAATCGGCGGACTGCCGGCGCCGGGCGTCTTTTTCGGCGTGGCCGTGTCGCCCAAAGAAATAGTCTCTTCGACCGAGGCCTTCAAGCGGTGCTACGAGAACCTTGACGCCACGATAGTCGGTGTGCTTCAGGCCGACAGCAACGGCAACGTGAACGTATCCAAGCGCGGCGAAGGCGCGATTAACTACGTCGGTCCCGGCGGTTTCATAGATTTCACCACCGCGGCGAAGACGACGTTTTTCATCTCGAGCTGGATGGCGCACACGCGCGTTGACGTCCTCGGGGACCGCATGCGTATCGTCGAGCGCGGGAAGCCCAAGTTCGTCGAAACCGTCGACGAGGTCACGTTCAATGGGCAAGAGGCCCTAAAAATGGGCAAGGAGATATTCTACATCACGCACGTGGGGGTCTTCCACCTGACTGAACGCGGCATGGAGCTCGAGCGCGTGATGCCGGGGATTGATATCCAAAACGACATCCTGGACTTCGCGCCGATGCGGGTCGTGTTGCCCGAATCCGGCGAAGTCCCTGTCGTGGACGCAAGCATCCTGACCGGTGAGGGGTTCCAACTTAGCATGAGAGAGAAGCCCGACTGAATGGAGCGGCATGTGACGATGGACTCAGCCAGAAAAGAATATGGTTGTTAAAGAAACCACGGCCAGACGCCGACTTGCTGGTCCCCCCCTCTATTCGACGATAAACCCGTCTTGCTCGAGGGTCTTGGTCAAGTCCCCCTTTGTGACCTTTGAATAAAGCGCCATCTTGTGCGGGTCGATCTCCTTGAAGTACTTCTTAAACCGGCGCCGGTGCAGCAACTCGGCCAGCACCAACGGGTCGTCCGATTCCAGCACCGGCACCATCCGCAGCCGCACACGCTTCATCCCACCCCGCCAATCATCCAAAGTGGTCATGACGTTCGCAGGTAGCGTGGCACCGCGGTTGTGCGCCACCAGGAAATCCACAAACCCACCGCCGTCGTGACCCTCTTGAATCGCTTGGGTGAAGGAGTCTTTGGTCACGTTGTAAACCGTAGCATTGCCCGTGCTCGAGCGCACCGCGAATTGGTCCAGCGCTACAGTGAGCAGAGGGTCCATGTCCTGCGTAGGCACCACGATGTCGAAATTAGGCTGAACGATGATCTCCGCTTCGCGTTTCGGATACCGGGCAGCCATCTTCTCAGTCTCTTTGCCGGTCAGCAGGCACTCGCCCAGTTCTGTGATCTTGAACAGGCCCACCCCGCCAGTTTCCCCCCGGGCCACCACGCCCAGCCACAAGAACGTTTCCTCGAGCGAATGGGCCAATGCCCGTTCCCAATGCCCCGCGACGCTCGGGCTGATGTATTGCCAATGGCCACCCGCAGATTTCAGGACCGGTTCTTCGTTCTCTGTGTTGAGGGACGTAGCATACTTTACGAAATCAATCGTCGGATACCAGGCGCCCGATTTCATCTCCTCCAGCACGTTGATTAGGGTGCGCAGTGAAGCGCGTTCGCTTTCGATACTGACCAGCCACTCGTATAGGATACGGTGGCGACTGAAGCGATCCATCTCGAGCAAGCTCTCCAGTTCGCCTGCACGCAGTTCATTGTCAACCCGCGCCAGCCAGCCCACGCCCTCGGCCGCCCATAGACTCGTGGCAAGAGACGGTTCGGTTTCCTCGGGGCAAATCTCCTCGAGCCGTTGCCAATCGTCGCGAAACAGCTCCCCATCACCGCGCAGCCGTGCCGGCTTCGCAGCCAACGCCGCCACCAGCCGGCAGATCGTGTCCGAAAAGCTCAGCTCCTGGTCTTGGATGTGCTCGGGCACGCCGCGATGCGCCTTCAGGCGGGGCTTGCGCGCCCTCTTGTGGGCCGCGGCTTCGCAGTACTGGCGTATTTCAGAGAGCAGCCCGGCCACACGCACCAACCGGTCGTCTGCGTCAAAGCGAAACATCTCGAACAGCGCAAAGCCACGGAATAATTCCCACAGGCCCAACTCAATTTCGTAGTCGCTGCCCTCGTGAGTCGCGCGCAGCTTCGACACTGGCACCAGGCCATCCTTCGACTGCCAAACGAGGTCGAACAGCTCCCGCGCCGTCTCCGAGAAACCACGCGTGGCCACATAGGCCACGACAGAGTCCGGGTGCGT
>Ga0315541_1004172_pt1 | contig 10711 bp, 11 predicted proteins | sample SalMarSW160190MG_FD_203095 | JGI IMG/M metagenome (GOLD analysis project Ga0315541, IMG submission 203095) | Salt marsh sediment microbial communities from the Plum Island Ecosystem LTER, Massachusetts, United States - Salt Marsh Sediment SW1601-190 ...
TCCATCCTCTTTAATTTAAGTTCTATAGCATCAGCAAGAGTGTCATCACCACTTGTTTTCTCAAGTTTAAAATAAGTGTCTAAACTGATTGGAGAAGCACTGGTATTTTTTAAGAAAAAATCCTGTTCGCCTGATTGGCCAGGGTATAAATTAGCAAGCGCTGCTTGAGCATATTGAGAGATAATAGTTGGATCATCTATGTATCCTTCATCACCTTCAACTAGAATCTTTAAATCAGCGTTTCCTGAGGTGATGCTAATGCCTTCAATTGTCACGGAACTGCTAAAATAAGCGTAAGTTGCGCCAATAGCAATTACTGCTAAAACTGCAATAATGCTGAAAGTAAGTATTTTCTTTTTCATTTTCTAATTCTCACCCCCCTTCTTTAAGAGATTGTTATATTGCTCTACTGTTATATTGCTATATTGGTTATTTGGATAATCTTTGGTTAGTGAAATTGATGAGATGATTTATTTCTTTAGGAAGTCTCTTTAGCTCTTCTAAAATGTGTTGATATTCATTCTCTTTAAGGAGATTTCTTATTTTGGCTTTTTCATTCCAATCAAGCGATTCCATAATTGATCCGTAGCTGTATCGATAGAAATTGATTTTGTCTTTCTTAAAATACCTGCCGAATCCTTCAGCAATGTTGGCAGAAATTGAGTTTACTGCTCTTGTGAATTGTTTACCAATAGTATCTCTGGAAAAGTAATCCCATTTGCTCACAATATCCCAAACATAATTAGAAAGACTAAAACTAATCTTATAAGCATTAATATTATTTAAAGTTAGGAATTTTTTCTCCATAATGAGTTTGACAATTTGACAATATAACAATATGGCAATTTAACAATTTAGCAATTTAGCAATTTTCCCCCATTATCCAAGCCCCCTCTGGGGAAGAGGGGACTTAGGCGTGTTTTATATTTAAGTCTTTTTATTTTTTCCCAAATAAAAAATCCCTCCCCGAAAACATATTATATTTTTCACTCCTAAGAATAGAATTAAAATAGGAAATAATATCTCTAATAAAAAAATCCCTCCCCATTTTCTATCTTGAAGTGATCTAATTTAACAAAATAAAAAACCTTCCCCAGAAATTGATTTGGCCAACTCTTTGAAAAGGCTATTTTAAATATACGAAATAAAAATCACTCTGTCAAGAAAAGAGTGTGGATAAGTGGACATTGAATATTGAATATTTGATATTCAATATTGGAGAATTGCTAATTGTTGATTGTTGATTGTTGATTACTGATTGTTGTAATTGTTAAGAAGAAATTGAGAAATTGTTTGCTTTTTGTGCTTACTTAGAATCAATCAGGTTATTTTTAATGAATTCTTTCAAAAGTTTAAGAACCCCTTCTCTATTTCTTGGATCAGAGCTAGCTACTGTTATAGCTATATCATACAAAGTTCTCCAGGAAGTATGAATCCATTTTCCATTCAGAGACAGAAAAGTCATCAAGGAAACCATAGCAATTCTTTTATTGCCATTAAGAAAAGGATGAATTTTAATCATTTCATAAAATAAAACAGCTGCTTGCTCAGGCAAAGTTTTGTAAAATAGCATCCCTTCATGACTTTGTTGAGGTGCTTGGAGACACCCTTCTAACTTACCTGGAAAACGCGTATCAAAAGAAGGAATAGGCTCATCATAAGTTAGATGAGACTTGGCATATTCATAACAAATTTTACGTACATGTTCAAGAATTAGAAATTTACTCATTTCCTAGTTTTTTTAAAGCCTCACCGTATTCTTGGATAGTTCGGCTAACTGCTTTTTCAATAATTTTCTCTTCTTCTTTCGTCATATCCTGCCTGTCGGCAGACAGGGGAGCTGAGTCGCGGTGCTCTCTTATGGTGTTTTTTTGATTCAGTTTTAATTTAGAAAGAAATTGAAAAATTTTCATTTTTTTAGAATAATAGATGATACTTATCTTATCTTATCTTAAACTTAACAAATGAGGAAGGGACTGTCAAGAAGAAATTGCTTATTGCTTATTGCTAATTGTTAAAAGAGAATGTCATTGCGAGCCCCTGTTAAGGGGCGTGGCAATCCCGTTAGGACTTAGACGACATTGCATTTATGTAAGGACTTCTATGACTTCACGGGATTGCTTCGTCGCTTCACTCCTCGCAATGACATAATAGGTAAACTATTATTATTCGTATTAATTCGTTTAACATTCGCATACATTGGCATTATAAGCATTATAAAAAAAGGAGGCATAGAAAGGATGCAATATGGTAACCCCTCTCATTTTTATTTTGCATCCTTCTATGCCCAAACCGTATATTTTAAAATTCTTTACCCTGACTTTTTAGATTGAATTTCAAACTCCCTTTTATTTCTCTCTCGGTGATTTTTGATTGTCTTACTTAAAGAGACATTTTTTGTATCATGTCCTCCATTACACATTTTTTTAAATTCTTCCCGAGTTAGAGCACGTACTTGTTTCGCGTATTCGTCAAGGTACTTAGCAATTTTGCCTTGAATGATTGTTCCAGCTCCCGCGTGGGTTGGATAAGCATTATGTTTCTTAACGGCTTCTCTTAGATATTCTGGTTCATCAATTATAGTGCATGGAGCTGACCAGTTATCATTGTCTAATTGAAGCTTCCTTATGGTCATAAAGAATGGGCAAGTAATCGCATCTCTTAAACTCTTGCCTTTCCCCCATAATCTGTAGATATTTTCCGTAGCGAAATGAATAAACACACAGGGTTCAACATCTCCAAGGGAAGTGATATGGAAATATTTTCTGCCTCCAGCAATACATCCTCCCACCCAAGGCCCATCATTCCAAAAGTCTCCTATAAATATTGGCTTTTTTGATCTCCATTCCCAGACTTTCTCTCTGAGATGATTTCTCTGCTTAGGTGTTGGCATCAGTTCTGTAGCTGGTTCCTTGCCAATAGGAATATAGATAAAGTACCAGCCAAAAGAAACTTTTCTTGCCATCAGGTCATCAACAAATTCGTCACTAGTGACTAAATCTGCGTTTTCTCTAGTTACGGTAACAGAGAAACCGTGGAGTACTCCAGCTTTAGAAAGATCTTCTCTGGCTTTGCAAATTTTCTTCCACACTCCCTTTCCTCTTCTTTCATCTGTTTCTTTTTCAAATCCTTCCTGAGAGATACAGGGAGCTATATTCCCAAGTTTAGCCAATCGTTCTATGGTTCTTTCATCAAGCAGGGTTCCATTTGTATAGATTTGGAAGAACATGTCACTGTGTTTTTTGGCTAAATCTAATATGGTTTTGCCAGTTTCTTTGTCTTTATAATAAAATGGCTCGCCACCGGAAATAGTCAAAAAACGAATCCCGACTTCCTTAGCTTCTCTTAGGATCCTGTCCAGATCAGAATAGGAAAGTTCTTGGTTTTTTGTATATTCATGAGCGTAGCAGCCATAGCAATGTAAGTTACATGCACAAGTAGGGGAGACAACAAAGAACCAGGGCACTTTGAATCCTTCTTTTTCTAGTTTATCTCTTTTGTCCGCTTCCATAATCCAGTTACCAAAGAAGTTTTGGGCTAGCTTTTCCCTTACTTTCTTGCATAGTCTTTCTTGGAGTAGGAATCTCGCTATTTGGGTCAAAGGGTGTCTTCTTTGGAATGAATTTCTCACGCTTCCTAACGCATCTCTGGTCGGTCCTGCGTATGACTCCATTTGCTTAAGTATTTGGTCAAATGTTCTATAAAACTCGTTTTCGTCTCTCGTTTTTGCCAACTTAGTTAGTCTGGTATTAATATATATTTCTATACCTTTTCTTTTTACACTGTCAGGGAAACTAATCATTTTCCTCTCCTTTTTCTGAAAAAAATTATCCTAAAAACCAAAATGCCCAAAATGCCCACTACTATCCACACTGACGTATCGTATGCGTCTGATGTGAGTACGTCAAACAATGAACAAACTGATTGCAGAGTAATTGGAAAGGTACTTTTAATTGGCTTTGTAGTATCTCTAGCTGGGATAGTCACTGCAAGTGTCCTTAAGAAAAGAGGTCCTACAGATAACGCTACAGCCAACGAGATTAGAAAAACATAATAAATCTTAGCTAGAACAGACATTTGTCTTTTCAAGACCCTCTGCCCTCCTTTCGTTTTTATCCTCATTCTCCTTCTTTTATTTAATCTTTATTCAGGGTAAAGATTGTCAAAGAGCTAGGTTCAGTATAGCAAATTTGCTTGAAATGTCAAAGATTGATAATTGTTAATTGTTAAAAGAGAATGTCATTGCGAGCCCCGATTTATCGGGGCGTGGCAATCCCGTTAGGACTTAGACGACATTGCATTTATGTAAGGACTTCTATAACTTCACGGGATTGCTTCGTCGCTTCACTCCTCGCAATGACATAATAGGTAAACTATTATTATTCGCATTAATTCGTTTAACATTCGTATATTATTCGCATTAAAAAAAAGAAGGCACGGGTCATCTTGATTATATAAATATTACATTCATCAAGATATTTACCGTGCCTTGTTGATCGCCTCATTTGAGAGGTAATCAATTTCCAGTTCTTTGTAAACTGGGAGTTTTCCTCCTCGACTACCCATTATCTTTCCTCCTTTTAGAAAGGGTAGTTGGCAGCTTAGAGAAGTTTGAAACTGTCCCTAAGCTGCCTGTACCTGTATATGTTAGAATCTTATCTGTAAAGCGGCTTTTATACCACTTTCATCTTTCCTGTTTGGAAGGTAGAAATAATCTCCTTCCAGCCTTACCCTGTCTGTTCCGAAAGATAATCCTGCTGTAACCATGAATTCCGTATCCTCAAGACTATCTAACTTTATTCCTCCTACTCCTAAGTTGAGCATATCACCGTATTTCAGTCCGCCGTAGCCGATTCCTTCTCCACCGCCACCGAAAAGCTTCAAGCTTTCATTCAGCGCTAATTGGCCCTCGTACACTGTTACTGAATCGCCATTTTCAGGGAACCAGTACCCAGCAGCAAGAGCAAGTTTCTTTTCCTTTTCAGGCTTTTCTACTTTGGTGAAGAACTCACTAATCTTCTCATCTATTTCTACCTCAGCGGGCTTCTCTGTTCCAACTACATTCGCAGTGAGCAAGAACAGACTTTCGATTTCCTTCTCTGCTTGAGATTTGGAGAAAATCCCTTTTGATTTTTGGGTTGTTTTTCTAGAGAGTGTTCCAATTGAAATAGTCTCGTAATTCCCTAAAGGAACAGTTGTGCTTATATTCCTTCTATCAATCCAGATTGCTTGTCCACTTCTTGTGATCTCTGGGACTTCCCTTATGTCCTCTAATTTCCCCTGGACATTTAGGAGTATCTCGTTTTCGGAAGTTACTCCTAGTACCTCAACGGTCACTCCTTGTCCAGCTTGAACTGTCTCTTTCTGAAAAGAATAATAGTCTTCCTGTTTGGGGGAGATGAATATGTCACCTTCTTTATCTCTGTAGATCTCAGCTACTTGTCCTTCAAGGACAGTTGCTCTCTGGTCTCCAGTGATTCTCATCTCACCTGTGTCAGCTAGAATCTTTAATTTCAGAAATGACCTTAATTCATCTTCGGAAGAAGCGCCGAACAACTGATCAGCAATTTGAACTGCGTAAATGTTCTCTCTTACTGGCCCTTCCCCAAAGAATATATTTAGAGCATCCAGGTTAATCTCTGATTTTTTCTGCTTGGAATACTCAAGGGAAACCAGTCTAATCTCTACTTTCTTGAGAACCTCTACGTCAATACCTTTGATGGCTTGCTTTATCTTAGCCATCATTGCTCCAGGCAAAGCAGTGATTATTATTCTGTTATTTGCTTCGTCTGCTTGGAGGTATGGACTGTGGGACTTGAGTAGATTCGTAACATCTTTCGCTTTAAGATAATCAAGTTTGACCCAGTCCTTTTCACTGTACATTTGGAAAACTGGATTGTCTGGGTCTAGCATCAGGATTACATAGTAATCCTGTACCTTCACGTATGCGAATCCACCCGATGCGCAGATCATATCCAATGCCTTCTCAAACAGGACATCTTCTACTGGACCTATACTTATATACCCCTCTGCACTCTGGTCGACTAGTATCTGGATACCTGTGTTAAAACTAATATCTTGGGCTACCGCCCTGATATCAGTCTCTACGTAATCCAGATCCATCACCATTGTTTCTTGGGCAAGAGCGGGTAGTGTCAAAGACATTACCAGCAAAACGCCCATCGTTACTAACAACCCTTTCCTAAACATTTTAACCTCCCTTACTTCATTTTTTCTTATTTTTGCTACTTTATTTCTGTTCATCCTTCATCTCCTTGTTCTTCTTTGACTACTACATCAACCACTATCTGCTTTCCTCTCTCAGGAGTGAGAACAATCTTGGCTGACCGTTCTACAATGAATTTTTCTTCCTCCCAATCCCAAGGGATCTTTATCCTAAATCTTATTTTTCTACTTCCGTTTGCTCTTAAGTTGAGTTCAGTTTGGGTAACCTGTAACCATGATACCTTTTCTGGAAAAGTGGAAATTGCAACACGAAGGGATTGGAAGTCAAAATTTATAACCTCTAATCCTTCCATTACCATTCCGCCTGGTTTTAGTTCAAATTCCAGAAGTTCTGATACAACCGCTAAAGTCAGAAGTTCTTTCTGACTTACTGCTATTTCCTCGGTTACAGAGAAATCAGCTCTAGCTCGCGCTTTCCTAATCCCAAGACCAAAGTCAAAGGATACTCTTAATTCATAGTCTCCGACTGGTAACGGTCTTTTGACAACACCTTCGAAATCTCTTAAACACTCTGGAAAAACTTTACCCATACCGTCCGCTGCAGAAGGGTTCAATGCTTTCAAAGTGACCACATCATAAACTCTTTTATTTTCTTTGTTTATGATTTGAGCTTCTCCACGAACTTCCTCAATTATATTACCTTCATTTTGGAAAGTAGATAGAATTCTGATCTCTTCTGGCGTTATTTTTGCTTCAGCAGAAATAACTTTTCCTTTCAGCTTAGGAATTCTTCCCGGTACCTCTATAATGATTGGAACCGCTATCCGGCTTTTCAGATTGAGTACAGTTGTTACCCCTTCAATTTCTCTTTTAATCGGAGTAAACTCTGTTGGCTCTACCATTATACATCCGTAGTACTGGCCGGGTTTTGCATTGAAAGGAGCTTTTATTTTGAACTCAAGTTCCTTTATCCTGCTTTTGCTTAAAGTGAGTATTTTTTCCTCCGGCAATTTTATCCAGTCAAAACAAGAATATCCCCACTGCTCTAATCTTTCAAAACTCAGATTTCCTCTTCTGTCTACCATGATATCCGTAGGAAAAATCTTTATTTCCTCGTTTATCACGCTTCCTGTTAAATACAGAATTCCTACTCCTGTTTTCCCTTTTGGAATTTCTACTCCCTCTATCTTGGCTGGGCTTACTTTAAAGGCATAAGCAGTAGGAATCATAAGGAAAATCAGCATTATCACTAAACCAAACATCCAGATCTTTTTCATCTTTTCACCTCCTTTATAAGGCAGACAAAGTTAGAATTATCTTACCTGCATATTCGCCAGCATCATCTGACAAACCTTTAGAACCCCAGGAAATAGGATGGGATGTTGCATTTATCTTTAACCTGGTGAGAAACAAACCTCCACCTGGCAAAGGGTGAACACTTCCAATGTCCCTTTCGTCATCTCCATGGAATTCTATTCTGTTTATACCCTTCCATATCCTAGTTATTGTATTCAACACATCAAAGGAACCGATACCATGTCCGTTTCCATCTCTCTCTTCTCTTTTCAGAGCCTCTGTTTTAATGTGAACATTTACTTTCACATTGGCTTTGCCTATTTTCAAGAGGTATCTCTCAAACGTAGCAGTATCTCCTGGTTTGTTAATACTCCCTAGATTAAAACTTCTATCAGGTCCAGCCTCAATATACGAACCAACTATACATTTTATCTTAAATCCAGCTGTGTCCCTTTGCGATCCGCGTCGGATAGTAATCTTAACCGTAGGAAGTACTGTTGTGTACTCACCCGCCATATCACCGAAATCTGACGTAGCTGTAACACTGAAATTCATATAGATCTTGCCATTGTGTGGAATTATTCTTCCCATTGAATCTTGACCAGCTCCATAGACAGTTATGTTGTAGTTAGTGTCAAGAAAATTTAGACCTTTTCTTAATGGAAGCCTTCTAACAGTTACATAAACATTCGTATTAGCTCTGCCAATCAACAACTGATTTGCAGAATAACTCACACTGTCTCCGGGCGTAGCTATATGCCCAAGGTTCAAACCGCCTGGGAATGGGTTGATTGCATCAACCCAAGCATAAGCTGATGAACTTAGGATAAAGCATAAACCCAGAACTGTAAAAGCAAGCTTTTTCTTCATTTTTTCACCTTCCTTCTTTTTCATTTTTGTCAATATTCGTACAGAATTAACATAATTAACATAACTAGAGTATAGCTGGAAAAAGGGAAGAGCAGCCCAAGAAAAGTTGTAAAAACAAACATAATCTTGGACTGCTCCTTATTCTTCATCTTTAGCTAAAGGTGAAGGGTTGAATTCAGGGTCGCTGCGGTACTACATTAAACTTTTATCCGGTGAGATTCTTACAGAGCCATGTAAGTGGCAACTACCCAAGCAGTATAAGCTGTGCTACAACTAGCATCAGCTGATTCACTCCAAATATTGTTCTTCGTCCAGTCAGGTACTGCATCCAAGAATGTCGCCTGGCTAACAAGCTCTAGACCAACCTCGCCATCGTGAGGAGCTTCGGTGAATGTATAGGGGTTGTTAGACCAACCATTTTTTACTCCACCACCATAGTATCCATTATCGCCAAACGTAATCCGTTTCCAACCACCACTAGGCGGATAATTGATAATGTAACTGAATGCCAACTTGGTATCCAACCTGTCCCAACCATAACGATTAGGACCGACTTCATTTCTGGCAAGGATGGGAAGACCATCACTAGCACCATTATCACCAGCCAAGCTAATGGTAAATGGACAATTGGCATAGAGTTCATTATACGAATTTTTGAAAAAGGAGTAGTTGGATTTGGGATTGTAGATATCCTCTGGGGAAATCGAAGGCGTTGTGATGTTTCTGGTTTTATGCGCTGGGTTCACCTCGATATACTTTTCAACTGTACAACTGAAATTGAAAGTCTGGGTATCACTCAGCTGCTCAGCCATCGCCATTCCGCTAAGTCCCAAAGCCAATCCTGCTACTAACAAACCGATTAGAAACTTTTTCATTTACTTTATCACCTTTTTAGCTCTTTTTTCAGAGCCAGTTATGGAGATTTTAAGTCTCTCCTGGACTTAAAACTTTGAAACTGACTTGATACTTGACTTGATACTTTTACTACTTTTCCGCAGCGACCCCTTTTCCTAATTTTCTTTATCTTTTTTTGGAAGATATTGGTAATGAAACTTAAACTCAATTCTTATCTTTCCAATAGGTGTCTGGATAGGAATGACTTTATCTTCAAGAGGAATCTCTAGTTTGAATACAGGAACAAGTAACTTCCCATTTAGCTTTACTAAATAAAGCGATGGGGGATAAGTGTCTGTATTTACATATCCTTCCCAGTCTTTAGACAAACTAAAATCGCGTTTGATTAGAACTACCTGCTCTTTTACTGGCTTTAGTCTAAAACTCTCAAATACATTATCGTACTTCTTGTCCATAAAAATAGTAATGCAATCCAGGTCATTGATAAGATCTACTGTTTTTTCATTCACGATTCTCTCCTTTTCTAATATATTTTATTGCTTCTTCTGCTTCTTCTTCAGTCATAACTTTATCTGTCCTATTACCCGGTTCAGGGATAATAAGAAAGTCTCCCGAGAATTCTTGTTTCTCCATCGTGTAAATACTACCTGTTCCTGTCCTTGTATTTCCTATCGAGATTCTGTCTAGGCTGTATTTCATCACCACTACAAATATAGTATCCTTCTCATCATTCTTGAGTCCTAATTTTTCTGCTTCTTCTGGAGCAAACCTAAACCTATCTCTCATACGTAAATCAATCAGCCTTTTCATTGCTTTCTCCTTCTTTTGAGTATAATATTCGGTTGTCAATGAACCGATGTATAATCATGAGATTTGCCCTAATCTATCACTTTTTATAGTCATAAACTAGCGTAAATCTGTGATTTTTTAACTTAGCATAGTTAGAAAATCCTGTCAAGCTTTTTAGGTAGATTCAATGATTTTTTAACTTAGCAAATAAAGAAAGAATTGTCAAGAAAATAGATAAATATTAAATATCGCTAATTGTTGATTGCTAATTGTTAAATGGCTAAATAGTTCAATAGTTTGATAGTTGAATAGCCATAGAACTATAAAACTATAAAGCTATCATTTTTCTATTCGCATTATAAAAAGAGAACATCCTAAAAGATGCCCTTCAAAATTATTTCCTCCCACCTCCATTGGTTAGTGGGGTAGATAATACTGGTCATAACCTGCTTTTATCAGTTAATTCTTGCCTTATTCACAATAACAAGCCAGAGATAATCTGTCAAGGAAAATAGATAAATATTAAATACCTGCCTGCTCGTGAGGCAGGTTAGAAATTGAATATTAGGAATTGCTGATTGTTGATTGTTGATTGCTTCTTGTTAGAAGCGAAAATGTGCGAATATCAAGCGAAGGAGTGCGAAACAATAGGTGAAGGCGAACAAACGTTTGTTCGCCTTCATTATTATTTTCATTATAATGATAACGAAGGCGA
>Ga0315541_1004173_pt1 | contig 10710 bp, 11 predicted proteins | sample SalMarSW160190MG_FD_203095 | JGI IMG/M metagenome (GOLD analysis project Ga0315541, IMG submission 203095) | Salt marsh sediment microbial communities from the Plum Island Ecosystem LTER, Massachusetts, United States - Salt Marsh Sediment SW1601-190 ...
CGGTGCACCGGGACTTTCTGGCAATGGCCATGATGACCTCCTATGTAAAGGCCGGATGGCAAACGTAAGACAAAGCGGTGTTTTTGTCAATGCGTGATCCGGTTGCGTCCGTGCCCTCGATTCATTCCTTAACGAGGCTTTTCCCACCGCGGCAGGACGAAAAACAACTTGAACACAAAGAGCGCGAGGGAATTGTCGACGTTCCTGTCCAAAAAAACGATGCCATTGCGCAATTCGATCATCTTCACTAATCTCAGTACTGAAGGAGGAATCATGAATACTTTCCAAAGTTGCACGTTCCAACTGCATACGTACCTTCAAGAGCGATCCACCGCATCTGTGCGCAAAGCGCAGCAGCGCGTACGAAATCTAATACATGAGAAGGAACGCGAACGCAGCGGCATCGACGGCCTGCCGCCGGCCGACGGCTACCCGTTCTCGCTTGCCCGACCCGCGCAATCGCAACGGACGAAGCCTTCGCGGAAGAAGTGAGGTGGTCATGTCCATCTTCCAGCTCCACATGCACCTTCAGCAACGAGCCACGATGCCCTTGGACGAAGCCCTGCAGTGCGTCCAATGGCGCAAGTACTTCAGACAGTTCGAGGAAAACGGCCAGCGCGTACCTCCGGAAGAGATCGAGGCGTACCGCGCATTCCAACGCTCATGCGAAGAACGAAAGCGTCGAGATACGGCTTCCAAGAAATAGAAGTAGTACGTGGAACGCACACCGCTCGCCCTCAACCAAACGCACCGCCCTCGGGTGCGTTTTGCTTTGAGAGATAAAAAGCCGCGAGTTTTCGCTCGCGGCTTTTTTGGTGCCCAGGGCCGGAATTGAACCGGCACGCCCATACGGGCCCGACATTTTAAGTGTCGTATGTCTACCAATTTCATCACCTGGGCTTCTTTTTTATATTCCTCCCCCGATGCGTCGGCTTCAGACTATGACAATTAGGACACAAAATCCGCAAATTTTCAAGTCGATTATCCCGCGCATCCCCGTTAATATGATCGAGCTCTAACGGAACCCTCCCGTCCTTTGATCGTTCCGCCCACCCGCACTCTTCACACGTTTGTTTCTTTTTTCCGCTAAGAAACAAACGTTTTTTCAATTTATAACTTTGATAGTCGCTTCTCTTTACAAGAATCCGTTCAAGCGGCGTACTCGGCTTAAACAAACCCTTCATCCCGCGGCTCCATCCCCTTCCTTTCAGATGAGATGTATCGATATGATACGCCTTAAGGTACTTTGTTATCTGATCGTAATTTCCTCCCGCGGGACGCAGGCCCAATGCTTTAATAATTTCACGAATGCTTCGCGCTTGCTTGGCCGCTTTTCTAAGTTGCGCCTCGGTCCAAGATTTCGCCATAGCACATTGCAGAATAGCATATGGTAGAGATAAAAACAATATATAAACCATCGCCTGTACCGTGTCATTTTGACCCGGCATGATACGAAAAATTTTACAAACGCATCTCGATGCTCAAATCGCATAAACGCGACAGCACCGCCCACGGAGATCGTGAGCGGTGCGTTGAGTTGAACGTCAGATATCAAGAGATTTGCCCTTAAAGGAAATGTCGATGATCGCCCGCTCGGCTTCGTTGCATTTGGGCCGAAGGGCGATGAGGACGGATGTTCTCATGTAATCGGGAAGGCGTTTAACGCGGAACAGCGCCGTTTTTCTCTCTTCAGGCGCCATGCCTTCGAAATTCGCCAGGATGAACGTGCGCTGAAACTCCGACGGAAATTTCTCGAGCGTGAGAAGCAGGTCCATGCGCTTCGCGGGAAATGCTTTGAACAAACGCCCGAAGAACCGCTGCCGATCTTGAACCGGCACTCGCCGCTCACCGAGCAAGGAACTTCGTACTTCGAGAAACGCACTGTCAGACAATCTGCCCGGCTTCACGTGCAGGAAGTACTCGAGCGCAATGCCCGCGTCCGCTTCAATGAAGAGCGACGCGAGCTGTGCGCCCGGCTTCCAAGGCATGTGTTTCGAAGCGTATCGAGCGAAGCGCGCATGGCCCCTGTACCGCATCTTCAAATGATTCCCCCACCAGCTCTCCGCGTCGCGAATGCCCTCTTCGAGCGTGACGATCACCTTCCCCTGCGCATTCGGCTTTGAAGCCGGCTTCGGATAAAACCGGCCGTGGTTAATCGCGTCAATCACGCGCTGGTACACCGCATTCGTGTCGGGTAATTCGTAGATGAACGCGACGAAATGATCTCTCACGTCTCGACGCTCTTCCTTTTCGAACCACTTGAGCAGCGGGAACACGGTCTGCCCGCCGAAACGTTCGATCTCCATGACAACGAACGCGGGTTCCGGCTCACCGGAAACACCGGCTTTCAAAAAAGCCGCAAACCCGGGCTCGCCAATGACCTTGAGGATGCTGGCCATGAGCGATGCGTGCAGCCTGCCCCGCATGCTCTTCGAATCGAATTGCGCGCGGGCGTCTTTCGCCAAGCACTCCGCATTCTTGCGAATCGCGGCCTTCGCCTTATCTCCATCCGCGAGCCAGTCGATGAGACCGGCCCGTGCTTTGATCTTCGCGTTCGCCTTTTTCGTGATGCGCTTGTCTTCGCGCTTATCTTCCTCCGAGAGCCTGCCGTAGATCTTCACACGCCTATCTATGGCATCGAATTGCTCGACTTCCTCGCGAACGCCTTCCATGAGATACGCGACCAGCCCCTTCAAGCGATCGCACGTAATCTTCACAGCGAACGCTTCACTGATGGCCGGCCTGTCTTTTTTGTCGGCGGATTCGATGAGCTCAAAATCTCGGTGCGTCCAGACCGCCGTTGGCTGCCGGAGCAATTCTACCAACGTTTTTTCCTTCTTGCGGTTCCCATCTTCCGCCTTCGTCGAATCGTCCGCGGATTCCCGCGAACCGGCGGTGGATTCCGGCTCCGGTATTTTTTTCTCACAGCCCATCAGGGAAACCAGCAGCAGCGCGGCGATCCCAAATATCCATCTGAATACGAACGTCGATGCACGTTGTTCCATCCCTCGTCTCCTTTTTGAAAAGAACGATGCAAACCTCGGTTACCTAAACACGATCCGGCACGTGCGTCCAGCCTTCTACTGCACCCCCCACTCCGCCTCGCACGCTGATTCGTGTTGTCGACGAACTTTTGCGCGAGAGGCAACTTCTTCTTCGGAATACCCGAATGCGCTTTCGAAGGCGGAGATCGTTTTGTCCGTTTCGCGCAGAAAGGCGATCTGAGACAGCGCTTCGTCTCTGACAACGTCCTCAATATGGAGGAATATGTTCGCATCGCCCTTCCCGCGTTCGTTCAGATACCCGTGCCGGATCATGAACCGGAGCGTTTCAAAATATTCCGTGGTTGCCTGTTTCTGGCGTTTCCGAATCTTCTCAAGGCTTAAAAGACCGTTGAGAATTTCTTCGCGGAGCGCATGCATGAATTCGAGCTTCTGCCCCCCGGTCGGTTCACGGCCTTCGAGGAGGACGCCCCATATCCGTTCATCCTGCTCATCAATACCCTCCCCCTTCGCTGGTTCAAACAACGATGATCGTTCCTCCGCGATTCGTTCGAATACGCTCATATCAGCCTTCATTCAACTTCCGAGAGATCCAGTCGATCCGCGACACGCCCTGCGGCGGTTCATCCTTGAGGATGCTGAACACGCGTTCCTGGCTCGCGCTCATGCGCTGTGCGCGCGACGTTAAACCGCGGACATGGCGCGAAATGGCCATGAGCGTATCACGCTGCCTGTTCAAAAGCGGAGCATGCATGCACCCATCCTAGCAGGGAAGGGCGTCCTCCGTCACCACTTGCGGGAAGCGGATAAACATGATGATATGGATGGCGCTGACATCCAACCCGAAAGAGGAATGAATGGCTGGACGAGAAAACAAACGGGGAAGAACATCCGATCGTCTCGGCGAAGAGCTGCTCCCGCTCAGGAGCCACCCGCCCCTTCAGGAGGATGACGCTCGTGCGGAAAAAAGAGCGAACGAGAAGCCGCGCATCGTGAAGCGCTGGCTCGGAAAGAAACCTCACAGATTCGGAAAGACGGGCTTCGCGGATATCTAGAGGCTCTCGCCTCCGTCGAACAAAACTCCCTCTCGCCCCGTGATGCATCGCGTCACGGGGCTTCTTTTCGGGCATGGGCATGGGGCAACGGGTCTCTTCCTGAAGCGAGGTGGCATGACGCACGAACCTTTAAAAGAGACCCCCTGCCCCCTGCCCGTTGCCCCATGCCCGCGAGGAGGGTAATCTCCATTTCATGGATGAACCCCTCCAAACCCTCCGCGCCGTAGCGCCGGAGGTACAAGCCGAAGAAGAGAGCTTTGATCTGTCCCTGCGGCCGAAAACCATGGGAGAGTTCATCGGCCAATCCAAGGTCAAAGAAAACCTTTCGATCTTTTTGGAAGCGGCCAAAGGGCGCGGAGAGCCCTGCGAGCACGTTCTGTTCTACGGGCCCCCGGGCTTGGGCAAAACCACGCTCGCGCACGTGATCGGGCGTGAGATGGACGCGAACATCCGCGTGACGAGCGGGCCGGCGCTCGAACGCGTGGGCGACCTCGCGGCCATTCTCACGAATCTGGAAGACGGTGATGTGTTATTCGTCGACGAGATCCACCGCATGAACCGGACGATCGAGGAGGTGCTGTATCCGGCCATGGAGGATTACGCGCTCGACATCGTGATCGGCAAAGGACCCACGGCGCGCACGCTCCGACTGGATCTGAAGCGCTTTACGCTCGTGGGCGCGACAACGAGGCTCTCGCTCCTCTCGGCTCCGCTCCGTGATCGTTTCGGCACCATCTACCACCTGGATTTCTACAATGAAGATGAGATGACCGACATCGTAAAGCGCTCTTCGCGACTGCTCGACATTCCCATTGACGATGGAAGCGCCCGATCCATTGCAACGCGAAGCCGCAGAACACCGCGCATTTCAAACCGTCTCCTCAAGCGCTCCCGCGACTACGCGCAAGTGAAAGGCGACGGAGCGCTGAGCGAACGGATGGTGATCAACGCGCTCGAGAGTCTGGATATCGACGCGTACGGATTGGATGACGTGGACCGCAGGCTCTTGAGGGCTCTCATTGAAAAATTCAAAGGCGGCCCCGTGGGCCTTTCGACGATTGCCGCCGCGATATCAGAAGAAGTGAGCACCATCGAAGAAGTCATCGAACCGTTTTTGATGCAGGAAGGATTTTTGGCACGCACGCCCAGAGGTCGCATGGCTACAGAGCTCGCGTACAAGCACCTCGGCTTCGAGGCACCGGAGGATCAGCAAGCCCTCGTATAAAATATCGGATGTCGAATATCGAATAAGCGCCATGAATACGCCCGGCATCCGTTCGAGTATTTCGATATTCGAAATTCGATATTCGATATTAGCCCTGCTATACTATCCCCATGGTTCCCTTAGGCTACTTCCTCATCGCGTGGCTCGTACTCTTGGCATGCTACGCTGTGTTCGTGCTCATCACGCTCATCCAGATGCTCCGGCACGGGCTCCCGTCGCCGTTTACGTACCTGTCCACGTTCATCTTTATCGCTGTTATCGCAGCGGTCGTATTGGGTTGCGGCATGTACTTTTTAAACGTGGATTGGGATCAAACCATCCATGTTCTTTCCGGAGTAACGGGTCTCTTCTTTAAAGACAGCGGATTGACCGGGGGCGAAGCCCCGCTCGATATTCCCCTATGATTGATCTGAGCAACATCCCGGGCTCCCAGCCGGATGAACAAACGGTCTTCTTCCTTCGGAGGCACTGGTTCGTAATGCTCCCGGTCATCATCGGCTTCTGCGTCGTTCTCGTTTTGCCCGTAGCCGTCTACTCCTTGATCAATATCCAAAGTCCCGAATTCTTTCTGAAACAGGGAGCATTCGAGCTCTACGTCCTGGGAGCCAGCATGTTCTTTCTGTATGCCTGGCTCTTCTTGTTCCAAAACTACATCGATTGGTACTTGGATATTTGGATCGTCACGAACTACCGCATCATCAACATCGAACAGCACGGACTCTTCGGCAGGACCATGAGCGAGCTCATGCTCTACAACGTGCAGGACGTGACGAGTGAAATCATAGGTCTGATTCACACGGTCTTTGATTACGGAACCATTCACATTCAGTCAGCAGGCGAGACCAGCCGCTTCGAATTCGAAGACATTGAACACCCGAACCACGTGGCGAAACGCGTCTTGGAGCTTGCGCACATCCGTAAGATCCAACATCAACGAAAAGGAAACGAACCCATTGGAACGACAATATAAAAAAGCTTATAGCTTATAGGATATTAGCTTATAGGTTTCTGCCTGGCGGGTATGCGCTCAGAGAGACCTATAAGCTATAAGCTATAAGCTAACAACCTATAAGCTAGAAGTATTTCATGATCTCAACGCCCGTATAGAAGTGCTTGAGTATTTTGATGTAATCATCGCCTTCATTCGCCATACCGAGTGCGCCCGAAGCGCTCATACCAACACCATGACCCCAGAGCGTGCGCCCCGCATCCTGCGGCACGGGAACGGTTACGAGCCACGGGTAGTTGGATCCGCCGTACCATACCTCTCCCCAGCTTCGCGTACGCCCGTCTGATCGGCTGAAGTACGGCGTAATGGCGAGCTTTCCCTGATAGGTGACGATCTGTCCGCGCGTTTCCGTGACCGCTTGCACGATCTTGGGACTGCGCGCCTCGGCGCCGTACCCGCGGTACACCTGGTCGTATTTGCCGTCGATCTGAAAACCCCGCGTCTCATGCTTGGTCCCGCGCGTCCAGTGGTAGTAGCCGTACGTGCGTGCGGCGATGAGGAGGGCTTTCTGATACTCGAGCGGGCTCACGTCGCTCGTTTCCGCAATTCCGCGCAGGTAGAGCTCCATGGGGAGTTCGTTGATGGTCCACACGTCGTGATCCGGATCGTCCGCCGCGTATCGGAGCTCCAAGATGCCGCGGAACTTGTTGTCGTCCGCTCCCGGGTACCACGATACGGGCCGATGGAAATCCGACATCTCGAGCGGATCCCACTCCCCGCTGGTTCGTTCCACCTTATACGGTTCGGATGACTGCGACGTGCATCCGGGACCGGTCAGCTTGTAAACGAGATTCGTGCGATCAAACTTGATCGTCGCTTCCTGATCCTTCTCGAAAGAACAGATGGTCTTCGTGCCTTGGAATACGCGGAACGGGCCCGTGTACCCTTTGACCTTCATCTGATCATCCGTTGTGCGGAAGAGCCCTACGCGAACGATGGGTTCGCTCCCCGTAAAATCCGGTGCGTTCGGAATGTTCCCCGGACTCGAGACGATTGATGCGGATGACGGAGGCGTGATCGGCGGATTGACCTGGTACGACCCGTCGCTCGTTACGGTAACCGGAATATCCACGTACGCTCCCTCCACTTGCTTGTCATCCGCGAACAGCGCGAAGCGAACCGTGTAGGTTCCCCGCTTGGGCGGAGCCTTCAGTTCAAACGTGAGAAAGCCTATTTCTCCCGGTTTTGTGGGATTTTCTTCCTTTATAGCTTTAGTCGCCGTCTCCCATGTTTCGTGATACACCCAGGAATCGCTCGTACTGACCGTTGCGGATTTTACGGTGGAGAGCACGAGGGAGCGCGTGCTCCAGACCACGTTTCCCGTATTCTTGAATCCGTACGTAACGACGGCCGTATCACCTCCCCTAAGGGAGAGACCCCGCGTTGAGCGCAAGAGCAAGAGGCCGGAGTACGTTTGGCTCTCGGATGGCGCCGGTACGGGAGCGGGATCGGCTTGAGCCTCCGAGACGATGACGGTCAGCTTGGTCTCCGCGCTGCGCATCCACGCAACGTCATCCGCCGCAAGGCGGACGATTTCCGTAAACGTTCCCGGACGCGATGCATGGACCTTAAACGAAACCGTTGTCGATCCTCCGGGAGCCACGCGAGCGTCTTTGATGCCTCCGGGTGTTTCGCGATCAATCCATGAAGCGTCCTGAAGCGGCGACGTATGGAGATCCGCTAAAAACAAATTCACCTTTTCATATCCGCTTCCTCCGACCCACGTCTTCTCCCCGGTGTTTTTATACGTGAGAACAACGGTCTGCGTTTCGCCGACGGACATGTTCAGCGTAACGGCATCTTTATCCACCGTTCCGTCATACCCGCGCCACATGGCATACGTTGTCCGAGGCGCCATGATGAGAACCGCGGCAAAAAGAAAACAAGCCCCGGCAGACCACCTCAAACGAGTGACCTTCTGCCAAGCCTTGCTTTGTTCATTCTTCTTCATAACGCCTTGCTCCATCTTACACCCCCGGAAGCCAAACGTTTCCGATGAAAACATATTGTAAAATCGACTTTTCTTATTTGTTTTTCCTCACTTGTATACTAAATAATAGCATTAAACGAGCGTGTGGTCAAAGTACTTTGTCATTTTCGCTTAATGGAGACGATTTATTAATGAACCATGCTTGTACCCTTGGCTCACGAATAATTATTGGGTTCCTACGAATTACGAATATGGTACGAATCTACGAATGATTCTATGGGAGTATGAAAAGGCACGGATGTGCAAGATGTTTAGAGCTTCTCGATAGCATTCATAGATTCGTACCATATTCGTAATTCGTAGGAACCTATTCCGAACGTCTCAGACATGGCACAATACCAACCATGTCACTCGCGCGTGCGCTCGCAGCGAACACGGCCGTACAAATAGCCGGGAAGGTCGTCTCGATCATCATCGGCGTGATTGTGGTGGGCATCATGACGCGCTTGCTCGGGCAGGAAGGGTTTGGCGCGTACTCCACGGCCAATGCGTTCCTGCAGGTCTTCGCCATCGTGCTCGACATGGGACTGAACGTGATGGTCGTACAGATGCTCGGCGAACGGAGGGGAGATACGGCCTTCGAGAACAGAGCGGTCAGCGCCGTCTTCAGCCTGCGATTCTTTAGCGCCCTCATCATCCTTTCGATCGCACCCATCATCGGACTCTTCACGCCGTACGCATGGGAACTGAAAATGGCCTTCTTCGCCATCTGGGCATCGTTCTTCTTTACGGCCTTGAACCAGATCGTCATCGGCGTTCAGCAGCGACATTTGAAGATGCACGTGGTGGCCATCGCCGAAGTTGCGGGGCGCACGGTATTACTCGCCGGGGTCTTGATCGCCACAGCCATGCACTGGGGCCTCATCCCCGTGATCCTCATCGTGTCGCTGGCCGGCACCGCGAACTTCTTCGTGAACTTTTTGATCGCACGGCGGTACGCCTGCTTCAAGCTCGGTTTCGACTGGAGTTTCTGGAAGCTCACCATCGGGCGCTCCTGGCCCATCGGCGTCTCCATCCTCTTCACGCTCATCTACTTTAAGTCGGATACGCTCATTCTGAGCTGGGTCCGACCTTTGAGCGAAGTCGGCATCTACGGCGCGGCCTACCGCGTGCTCGAAATCCTCGCGGTCTTCCCGTTCATGTACGCGGGCGTGCTCCTCCCGATCATCGCGAACGCCTGGACGAAGGGACGGAAAGAGCGCTTCGCAAACCTCATCAGACGAAGCTTCGACGCCTTTGCGATCCTCACGCTTCCCATGCTCTTCGGCACGCTCATCGTGGCGGACAAGGTCATGGTGCTCGTTGCCGGTCCGGACTTTTTAGCCTCCGGCGGCATATTGCGCATCCTGATGATCGCAACGGCAAGCATCTACCTGGGCACGATCTTCTCGCACGCCGTGGTGGCGCTTAACAAACAAAAGGCCATGCTCCCCTACTACATTGCGGTTGCGCTCATCACGCTCGCGCTCTACATCATCTTCATTCCGAAGTACGGTATATGGGCCGCAGCTTGGCTCACGGTGTTTTCCGAAGTCACCGTTGCCGTGATCACGCTCGTCATGACCTGCGTTTCCGCCAACATGAAGCTCAACTGGGTTCCGGCCGGCAAAGCGCTCACTGCATCCATTGTCATGTACTTCGCGGCCAAGCCATTCATCGATATCTCGCTCGCCCTCACCATGATCGTTGCCGCGGCCGTCTACACCGCACTCATCTTCGCGATGAAAGCCGTGCCTATGGATATTGTCCGAGAGATCATGCAGGCGCGGAAGGGAGCGCCTACGGCGGATGATACGATTGGATAAATGTTAACGAGTTAGCGTGCTACGTGTTAACGTGTTTCTCGAAACACAGAACACGGCAACCCGTAACTCGCCAACACGTAAACTGTTCGCGTATGGACTCGCTCACCTTCGAACTCCTCGTCATTGCCGCCCTGTGGGGCTGGTGGGCTTGGCGCAGTCCGAAAGACGCCTTCATCGGCCTGCCGATCCTGCTTCCGACGTACGTTGTCCGCGCGAAGATCGGTCCGATTCCGACGACGGGATTGGAGCTGGCTGTGATCGCGACGCTCGTCGCGTGGATGGCGAATCGGAAGTGGGCAGGATTAAAAGAGGCGTGGATTACATTCGGCGGCTGGCGGCTGGCGGCTGGCGGCTGGCTTTTGGCGGGACTTGCCGCGGTTATCGTGGCGCCGGATCATGTCGCGGCGCTCGGCTTGTATCGCGCGTATTTCATTGAACCGATCCTCTTGTTCTTTATGGGGTTCGACGTCATCCGTTCGCAGAAAGATCGGAAAGGAATCGCATCCAACTTCGGTTTCATCGCCGTGATCATCGGAGCCTGGGCCATCGTGCAATACCTGACCGGCTGGGGCATCCCGTCTCCCTGGGATGCGATTGAGGGACGCCGCGCCGTGGGTCCGTTCC
>Ga0315541_1004175_pt1 | contig 10709 bp, 11 predicted proteins | sample SalMarSW160190MG_FD_203095 | JGI IMG/M metagenome (GOLD analysis project Ga0315541, IMG submission 203095) | Salt marsh sediment microbial communities from the Plum Island Ecosystem LTER, Massachusetts, United States - Salt Marsh Sediment SW1601-190 ...
GCCAAGGAGCGTCGGGCGCCGGCGCATTAGGGGTCCGATGCGCCAAGCCTGCGCGACGCCGGAATGCGGCGAAGGACGCCCGTCCCTTCGGGTTGCGCCTCAGGCCGGCGTCTGCTGTGTCAGGTCTGCTCGCCGTGCCTGACCCTGGCACGGGCTCGGAGCCCTTCCTTGCATCCATCCGGCCGGAAGCGCAACGCGGCTCACGCGGCATTCGGTTAGAGGCTCTGAGCGCCCGCGCTCATTCCACTGCCAGGGACTTGCCCGCACGGTGCGCCAGGTAGAGGACGCAGGTCCGGCACCCTCCCATGCGACAGCCGTCGCGGTATAGCTGGTGCAGGCCCTGCTGGCGGCGCGCGGAGTTGACGACCTTTTGGGCCTCCTGCTTGGTCTCGAATATGGTCCGCTCCATGCGGCGTGTGATGGCGTTGTCCTGCCGGCGCGGCATGCCTTCCCAGAGCTGCTGCAGCGAGTCCGCGAGGGCGCGGTCGTCTTCCGCCTGCGCGTGCGCCAGCAGCATCGGCAGCAGAACGTCCACCAGGATGCTGGTCGCACGCTCCTCGCCGACCAGGGCCCGGGGCCTGCTCAGCTTCTTCCCGCCGACCGCGTAGCGATAGGACCAGTAGGGATGCTCAAGCTCCGTGAACGTGCCGACCAGGGCGTTGCGCAGGGCGGCGTCCGCCCGCTGCCGCCCCTCGGGGCGGCTGGTGTTGACCAGTAACAGGAAATGGTTGAACAGGCCGCTGTGCAGGTGAGCGGCGCACAGGAGGGCCAGGGCCGTCAGACGCCTGCCGGGGTAATTGACGGGCCTCGTCCCGGCGAGGTTCCAGTGATGCGGCGAAAGCTTCACGGGCGCCGTTGCCGGATCCATCGCGTCCCAGTCCTCTCGCAAGCGGGCGCAGTAGGCCATGGTCTCCGGGTCGGCGTCTTCACCCCCGGCGCCCTCCAGAAAACCGCCGGCTGTAAGGAACGCCGCCTCCAGCGCCCGAGACTTCTGCTCGGCCGGCGCCTCCAGGTCCACGGCTCGCCTCAGCGTCGCCATGGGAAGCAGGCCGGCCAGTTGCAGGAAAGGCATCCGGTTGTTCTTATAGCCGAGGGCCTCGGCCAGCCGTTCGTAGAGCAGTTGCTCGCGGGGATGGTTCGCCAGCAGCTCGCCGATCGCCGCCGCCCGCGTCAGCAGACGGTGATCGCCGGCCGCGTCCAACATGCGACCCAGCCATCGGGAATCGATCTCGCCCGCGCGATAGGCCTGTCCGCAGTACTTGCCCTCCGTGATCGGCCACTCCTGCTCGGACGGCTCGCCCTCGACGTCCATGATCTCCACCAGCTCTTCCAGGTCCTCGTCGATGGCCTTGCTCAGCGTGAGCTGGGGGACGCGCGTGCCGTCTTCGGTCTCGACGGCGGGCTCGTCGCGGTCGTTCCACATCGCCACGTGCAGCACCACGCCGTTGTAGTCGGGCTGCTGGTGATGTCCGTGGGAGTACCAACCGGAGGCGAGCGTGTGGACTTCCACGTCCCCGACGACGCGGCCGGCCCCCTCCAGCAGCAACTCCGCCCTGATGAAATCGGGGCCGCCTTCCACGTTCCACCAGCCCGGCGAGATCACCTCCAGGCGCCGGCCGTCGTCGATGGTCAGGTCCTCGCCGGCGAAGTGGCCCCCGAACCAGACGCACCGGACGATCTCCTCGCGCACGCTGCGGCTCGGCTGGCCGTACGAGGTGCCCTTCTCGCCGATCTGGTCGGCGAACTCCTCCAGGAGCCGACCGTATGGGTCGGGAAACGCACGCGTCTGACTCGTCTCATCGGCCCCCATGGCTGGCAATCCGCTATCGGGAGAGAAGCGCCGGCGGCTCCGCAGCAGCGCAGGCGAACCTACGCCCGACCCAGGAACTCGCCCGTGCGCGTGTCCACCTGGATCTTGTCGCCGGTCTTGACGTGGCCGGGCACCTTGACGCTCAGCCCGGTCTCCACCTGCGCCGGCTTGCTCACGGACGTGGCCGTGTCGCCTCGGACTGCAGGATCGGTCTGCGTCACCTCCAGGACCACGCTGGACGGCAGGGCCACCGAAATGGGCCTCCCTTCGTGGCTCTGCACCTCGACCTCCGCGTTGTAGGCGAGGTAGGGCAGCGCCGCGCCGAGCACGTCCTCGTGGATGTGGATCTGGTCGCCCGTGTTCGGGTCCATGAAGACGTAGCTATTGCCGTCCTGATACAGGTACTGCATGCGGCGGGTCGCCACGAAGGCCTTCTTCAGCTCCTGGTCGGAGCCGAACCGTTCGGTCTCCACGTGGCCGTCGTCCATGCTCTGCAGCTTCATCTGGAAGTAGGCGCCCTTCTTGCCGATGAAGGTCTGCTGGGTGTCGGTCACCTTCCAGAGCTGGTCCCGCCACTCGATGACGTGGCCCTTCTTGATCTGCCCTGCGCGCGGCACGTTGCGTTTCCCTTTCAGTTAGGTTTCGGCAGGTTCCAGGCTGTCTTCCGGACGCGTGCCCCACAGCACGTCATGATAAGCGAAGGGGGCTCCGAAAACAACGGGCGAGGCCAGTCCGGCCTGTCCCCCCGTTAGAACCACATCCAGACGGCCCAGAGGAAGAGCGACCCCGCCGCCACGGCCGCCAGCGTGAAGGGCAGCCCGATCCGCACGAACTGCATGAAGCTCACGCCGCCCTCCTCGGACTTGTTCAGCAGTCCATAGGCCACCACGTTCGCCGAGGCGCCGATCGGCGTGATGTTGCCGCCCAGGCAGGCCCCGATCAGCAGCCCGAACGGCAGCAGCATGTTCGACGATGAAAGGCCCATGTTCTTCCCGACGGCGTCGACCAGGGGCAACATCGCCGCCAGGTAAGGGACGTTGTCGACGAAGGCGCTCAACAGCACGCTGACCCCTACCACCAGCACGAAGGCGGCCACCACGCTGCTGCCGGTCGCCTGGGCCACGTACTGCGCGGCACCCTCGATCACGCCCGACTTGGTCAGGGCGTAGACCATCATGAACACGCCGGCCAGAAAGAACGTCGTGCTCAGGTCGAAAGACTTCAGGACCTTCAGGGCCGTCTCCCTGTCGCGGCGCCACAGCCAGCCGATGGCCAGGGCGCCGGCTCCCATGCAGGCCGCCGCGCCGAACCAGACGAAGCCCGGGTCCACGTAGGACGCGCCGGCCAGGGCGGCTATCATAAGCGCCAGAACGATCGTCGGCACCCAGCTTCGCGGCTCCTCCGGCTCGATCAGCTCAATCGGCTGCTTGTAGCGACGGAACATGAGCCACAGGACCACGAATCCCGCCAGGCCGCCGGCCTGCACGGCGAAGAATATCCCCGGCCGGCCCCCGAACCAGAAGAAGTCGTTGAAGTTCAGCCGGAAATGCGCGGCCAGGATCATGCTCGGAGGGTCGCCGATAAGCGTCGCCGTGCCCTGCAGGTTGGACGATATGGCTATCCCGATGATGAACGGGACGCTGGAGACCTTCAGCTTCCTGGCCAGGGACATGGCGATCGGCGCGACGATCAGCACTGTGGCGACGTTCTCCGCCACGGCGCTGATGGCGCTGGCCAGGGCGCAGACGGCCAGGATGGCCCAGCCCACGTTCGGGCTCTTGTCGATCAGCAGGTCCGCGCAGAGCGCGGGCACGCGGCTGTAGATGAAGGCTTCCGCCACCAGCAGCGTGCCGATGAAGATGCCCATCACGTTCCAGTTGATGGAGGCCCAGCTGCCCTCTTCGAAGACGAACAGATCGCGGGGGCCGAGGATCGGCCGGGCGCCGAACAGCAGCGGCAGCAGGAACAGCGCGCCGATGCCGATCCATATCCCCTTCGCCCGGTGCCCCCGGCTGACGATCAGCCAGCCGTAGACCAGCGCGAAGACCAGCACCGTGAAGGCCGCCTCACTCATCCGTCCCTCTTCCTGCTCCTGCTCCTACTCCTTGGGCGCGGCACGCTTGTCCCGAGCCCAGTCGAGGGGCCCCGCCCCTACTCGTGGTCGTGCTCGTGGTCGTCCTCGTCGTCACTGACCACTGACGACTGGAAACTGGCAACTGGCGTCTCGCCGTGCTCGCGGCTGGGCAGGAGTCTAGCGCCGCCCTCCCGGCCCGGTCAACCGCCAGCCGACCGAGCCCCGCATCGGCGGGCCGGTTCCATTTGACACAAACGCGAAGATGCCGTAACCTCGGTAGCTTGTGCCAATGTGTCGCTCGCGTGGGGTCTGGTTTTCTTGCGGTTCTCCAGTCCATTCTTGCGCTGAAACCATCTCCATGGAACTGGCCGATCTGCGCAAGCGTGTCGACGAGCTGGACGCCCAGATCGTCCGCCTGATCAATGAGCGGGCCAGCGTGGCCTGTGAGATCGGGAAGCTCAAGGCGAAGGGAAACGACGCCGCCTACGTCCCCGCCCGCCAGCAGGCCGTCTACGACAACATCTCCGCCCTCAACGAAGGCCCACTGCCGGACAACTGTTTCACCGCCGTCTACCGCGAGATCATGAGTGGCTGCCTGGCCCTGGAGACGCCCCTGAGGGTCGCTTACCTCGGCCCCGAAGGGACGTTCACGCACAGGGCCGGCCTGGCCAACTTCGGCAGCTCGGTTCAGTACGCGTCCGTGGCTACCATCGACGAGGTCTTCGGCGAGGTCGAGCGGGGCCGGGCCGCCTACGGCGTCGTGCCGGTGGAGAACTCCACGGGCGGAGGAATCCACGAGACCCTGACGCGGTTCTTGGACAGCCCGCTCAAGGTCTGCGCGGAGGTGCTCCTGGAGATCCACCACTCCTTGATCGCCCGGTGCCAGGCGTCGGAAGTCAAGCGCATCTACAGCCGCGGACAGGTCTTCAGCCAGACCCGTCAGTGGCTCCAGACCCATATGCCGGGCGCCGAGTTATTCGAGGTCTCCAGCACGAGCGTGGCTGCCCAACGGGCCGCCGAGGAGGAGGGCTCAGCCGCCATAGCGGACGCCAGCCTGGCCCCGTCCCATGGACTCAAAGTGCTGGCCGACCACATCGAGGACTACTCGCACAACGTCACGCGCTTCTTCATCATCGGCACGCACATGAGCCAGCCGACGGGCGACGACAAGACGGCCGTCCTATGCAGCGTCCGGGACAGAGTCGGCGCCCTGTACCACCTGCTGGCCCCCTTTGAAGACCACGATATCAACATGACCAAGATCGAGTCATTCCCTTCTCCCACTGCCGCCTGGCAGTATTACTTCTTTATCGATTTCGTGGGGCATCCGGACGACGATAAGACGCGCCTGGCGCTGCAGAAGATGGGGGCTGAGTGCGTGACCTTCAAGGTCCTGGGTGCCTTCCCGCGTTGTCGAAGCTAGCCGCTGCGGTGTTGTGTCTCTTGCTCCAAGCATGCAGGACTGCAAACCATGAGACAGCTTTTCGTGGCCGGAAACTGGAAGATGAACCTGGACGGCCGGCGGTGCGCCGAGCTGGCGACCGACTTGAAGGACCAGATCGGCGACGTCTCTGACGTGCGGATCGCCGTCTGCCCGCCCTTCGTCTACCTGAGGGACGTCCTGGAGATCCTCGCCGACACGGTCATCGACGTCGGCGCACAGAACATGTACGCCGAGGACGAGGGCGCCTATACCGGCGAGGTGGCCGGCTCCATGCTGCTGGACGTCGGGTGCCGTTACGTCGTCCTGGGCCACTCCGAGAGACGGCACGTAATGGGCGAGAAGGACGAGTCCATCAACCGCAAGATCCTCAAAGCCCTGGAGGTTGGCCTGGATCCGATCGTCTGCCTGGGCGAGAAGCTGGATCAGCGCGAGGCCGCCGAGACCGAGGATGTCGTTTCCGGGCAGTTGAGCTCGGCACTCGCGGGCGTAAGCGCAGAGCAGATGGCCTCCGTCACCATCGCCTACGAGCCGGTCTGGGCCATCGGCACGGGAAAGACCGCCACGCCCGAGGAGGCGGAGGAGGTCCACGCGCTATTGCGCGAGCTGCTGGAGGAGCTGTACAGCGCCGGCATCGCTGAGCAAACGGTTATCCAGTACGGCGGCAGCGTGAAGCCGGCCAACGCGACCGAGCTGATGGCCATGCCGAACGTGGACGGCGCGCTGGTAGGCGGCGCCAGCCTGAAGGCGGAGCCATTTGCGGCCATCGTGCAGGCCGGCTGCGCCATCACGAAGTAGACGCCGGCTGGGGAGAGAGATAGGAGCCTATGGACCCCGAAGAAGTCCGAGCACAGATGAGGAAGTGGCTGATTATTGCCGCGTTCTTCGCGCCGGCTTTCGTGTTCTACGCGCTGAAATGGCGTGGAGCCCTGGTTGCGTACGTGATGGTCGTGGGCCTTCTGGCCGTGCTGGCCATACTGATTCAGAGCGGCCGGGGCGGCGGGCTGGCCGCCTCGCTGGGCGGCCTGGGCGGCGATTCCCTGCTGGGGGCTCGGTCGGCCACGCCGATCGCCAAAGCCACCTACGTGATGCTGGGCCTCTTCCTGGTGATCTGCATCCTGGCCGCGCGGCTCGGTCCTGCCCCGCAGGCCGAGGCCGGCGGGCTGCCTCTCTTACCGGATCAGCCGGAAGCTCCTGCGCCGCCCGTCGGGACGGGCAGGCCCGCTGGGGCCGGAGCCAGCTCGCCTGAAGCTTCCGTGCCCGAGACTCCCGCGCCGGACGCCGCCGGGCTCCCTTCAGCCAAAGCGACCACCCCCGATGATTAGGAGCATGACCGGATTCGGCACCGCCGAGACGCAGTGCGACCAGTGGGTATTGCGCGTGGACGTCCGGTCCGTCAACCGCAAAGATCTGTACACGTCGTTCCGACTGCCGGATTCCTTCTACCTTAAGGAATCCGAGCTGCAGAAGCTTGTCGAGACCAAGGTGAACCGCGGACAGGTGACCCTGTACCTGAGTTGTCGTCCGCGCGCCGGCGGGCCAAACGTATTCATCGACGAAGATTACGTCAGGCGCTGCATATCCCGGCTGCGAAGCATCGCCGAGGCAGAGGGCATCCCCTGCCAGGTGGACCTGGCGTCGCTGCTATCGTTGCCCGGCGCCATGAAGGACATTGCCCGGGACGAAGACCTGCGGCAGGAACTGTGGCCACACGCGATGGCTACGGCGGAGGCTGCGCTCGACGCGCTGGTCCAGATGCGCCAAACGGAAGGGGAGGCCCTCTCCGCGCACCTGACCGGGCTGTGCTCGGTCATCGAGGCCCAGGTGGACGCAGTCGAGCAGGCCCAAAGCGAGTTTGTAATCGCCTATCGCGACAGGCTGCTGGAACGGGTCAACAGGCTGCTTGAAGGCACGGGCGTGGCCCTGGACGAAGACGCGCTGGCGCGCGAAGTAGCCGTCTACGCCGACCGGTGCGACGTCAGCGAGGAGATAGAGCGGATGCGCAGCCACCTGGGGCAGTTTCGGGAAGCCCTCCAGGCGGAGGCAGAACCGGTCGGACGGCGGATGGAGTTCCTGGGCCAGGAGATGCTGCGTGAGGCAGGGACGACGGCGGCCAAGGTCCCGGCCGGACCGCAGGTGGCGCAGGTGCTGGAACTCAAGAGCAACGTCGACCGGCTTCGAGAGCAGGTGCGCAATGTCGAGTGATAGCCTGGCGACTTCACGCAGGGCCCTTCTGCCGCATGGGTGAGCGGAAGACAGGGGAACGTCTCGTCGACCCCCGTCAGGTCTTCGTCCTGTCGGGCCCCAGCGGGGTCGGCAAGAACACCATCGCCGGGCAGCTTTGCAGGCGGGGTCTGGCAGTCCGGGCCGTTACCGCCACGACGCGTCCCCCCGAACCGGGGGAAGTGGCTGGCCGGGACTATGACTTCATCAGCCGCGAGGAGTTCCGCCGCTGGATTGACGAGGGACGGCTCGTTGAGCACACGCAGTACCTGGGCCATTACTACGGCACACCGTTTCTCTCGCTGAATGGGGCCGCCGATTCGGGCCTGCCCGTCATCCTGACCATCGACGTGGACGGCGGCCTGCAGATGAAGAAGAAATGGCCGGACGTGACGCTGATATTCGTCAAGCCGCCTTCGCGCCGGGAGTTGCAGGAACGCCTGCGCCAGAGGCAGCGCGACACCACGGACAGCGTCGTCCGACGCCTGGAACGGGCCGAAGAGGAATACGCTTACGCGGAGGAGTACGACCACTGTGTTGTCAACGACGACCTGGATGAAACCGTCGAGGAGGTGGCCCGCATCATCTCGAACGCCGGCGGGCCATGCGGCGCATCGCGCTAACCGAGGTAAATGCATGGCGGCAAGTGAAGAGGACCGCATCGAGTACTTGAGCAAGATGGTCGGCGGCAGGTTCAAGCTGGCCACTTTGCTGCAGAAGCAGGCGCGTGAGTACTATGCGGGCGGCCGGGCCTTCATGCCCAGCGTCCGCAACCTGGACGAGCTGTTCAACTACATCCTCGAGGAAGTCAAAGAAGGCAAGATAACCCTCGTGCTGAGGGGAACGGAAGAGAAGGAAGACGAAGAGGAGCCCGAGGACTCGGAGGACTAGCGCGCCGGGACCTCGCCTCTGACCTCCGGAGGACTGCGACCATGGGCGGCGAAGCGACAGGCAAGAACGTCATCCTCGGCGTCACCGGCAGCATCGCCGCGTACAAGGCATGTTCCATCCTGAGGGGCCTGACCGACCGGCGGCACGCAGTCCGGGTTGTGATGACACCTTCGGCCCAGCACCTGGTCACGCCTACCACGTTCCGCTCGCTTTCCGGACGGCCCGTCGTCACCGAGATGTTCATCGAGGGGCAGGCGATGGGCCTCCAGCACATCGAGCTGGCCGAATGGGTGGACATCCTCGCCGTGGCGCCGGCCACGGCGAACTTCATCGGCAAGATCGCCAACGGCATCGCGGACGAGATACTGAGTTGCACGTGGATGGCATGCGACTGCCCGAAGGTGCTGGCCCCGGCCATGAACGACCGGATGTGGAAGAGCGACGCCGTCCAGCGCAACTGCGCCTACCTGCGCGAGCTGCCCGGCGTGCGCTTCATCGAGCCGGTCGAGGGCAAACTGGCCAGCGGTCGCGTCGGAATCGGCCACCTCGCCCCGGTGGGCCAGATCGTGGAGGCCATTGATTCCCTGGCCCGGGCCCGGCCCCGTCGATGAGTGCGCCCCCACGGGGGCCAAACGGGTCGTGGCGTTCTTGCTCGTGCTCTTACTCGTGCTCTTACTCTTTCTCTTTCTCGGCCTCTTGCCTCTAAACCGAGGAAACACCTGTGCGGGCGTACTTCGATCATGAGAAGCTCCGGGTTTACCAGGATGCCGTGGGATTCGTTGCGTGGTGGAGTCAGGTAGCGGAAGGCCTGGACGCTGCTGCCAATATGAAAGGGCAACTGGAGCGGGCGGCTGCAAGTATCCCCCTGAACATCGCAGAAGGCAACGGCAAGCGGTCAGTCCGGGATCGGTGCCGTTTCCTCGAAATAGCGCGCGGATCAGCTCTCGAATGTGCCGCCTGCCTGGACGTCCTGAGTGCCACGGACTCATTGCAACGCGACACTGCACTTGCCGGCAAGGATAAGCTTCGCGGAGTGGTGTCAATGCTCACGCGGTTGATTGACAGCCTGGCGGAGCGGATCGCGGAAGATGAAATGCCCTATGAAGCCCATGCGCCAGCCGGGTTAGAGCAGGAGCAGGAGCAAGAGCAGGAGCAAGAGCAAGAAGAGGCCCGGAGCAGCCTAGCACCATCGAGAAGCCCGGACACATTGTCAGCCGGCGACCGACCGCGAGTGCTCGTGAAGCGCAGGCAAGGCTGCGAGGACCTGCCCCTGCCCCGCTATCAGAGCCCCGGCGCCAGCGGGATGGACCTGCACGCTGCCGTTGACGACGAACTCCCCATCGACCCCCGCCAGGTCGCGCTCGTGCCGACGGGCATCCACGTCGCCGTTCCGCCCGGCTACGAGGCGCAGATACGGCCCAGGAGCGGCCTCGCCCTGAAGAATCGGGTCACCGTCCTGAATGCACCCGGCACCGTGGACAGCGACTACCGCAACGAAGTCTGCGTCATCCTGGCCAACCTCGGGGACGAGCCATTCGTGGTCAAGCGCGGCATGAGAGTGGCGCAGATGGTGATCTGCCGCACGCATCAGGCCGAGCTCGTCGAAGTGGAAGAGCTTGACCGGACCGACCGCAACCTCGGCGGCTTCGGCTCGACCGGGCTGCACTGACCCCCACGCACAGCGTCCGGGTGGGGCGCGGCAGCGCTGCGCTGACCCGCCTCGCGGATTGAAACCGGAGATTGCCAGTGGACAAGGTGCAGATAAGGCCGATGCGGCCGATCTATCCCTCGCCGGCCGCCCTCATCACGTCCGTCGATGAAGAGGGCAGGCCCAACATCGTCACGCTCGGCGAGTGCTTCAACGTCAGCATCGCGCGGCCCGTCATCGTCGGCATCGCCATCCGCACGGCCACGCACTCGCACGGCCTGATCCGCGCGCGAGGCGAGTTCACCGTGAACCTGCCGACGACGGAGCTGTTGAAGCAGGTCGACGGCATCGGCTCGGTGAGCGGGCGGGACTGCGACAAGTTCGAGGAGTTCGGCCTCACGCCTCTGCCCGCCACGAAGGTCGCGCCGCCCCTCATCGCGGAGTGCCCGCTCAACCTCGAGTGCCGCGTGCTGAGCGAGCAGGAGGTCGGCGACCACCAGCTCTTCCTGGGCGAAGTGCTGGCCGAGCACGTCGACACAGACCGGCTCGGCGACGACGGCAGGCCCGACCCGCGCAAGCTGGACATGCTGATCTACGCCGCCAACAACTACTTCGCCGCCGG
>Ga0315541_1004176_pt1 | contig 10708 bp, 10 predicted proteins | sample SalMarSW160190MG_FD_203095 | JGI IMG/M metagenome (GOLD analysis project Ga0315541, IMG submission 203095) | Salt marsh sediment microbial communities from the Plum Island Ecosystem LTER, Massachusetts, United States - Salt Marsh Sediment SW1601-190 ...
TATCTTCAGTCCCATGTGTGGGTCTGGTGCTTTTTTTAATGTTGGACATACCAGACCGAGGATAAAACTCGGCGGCGGCAAGGTTTACCTTAATGATGTTCCCGTCTATACAGGGATAGCTGCTATGGATATTTTCCTCGGAGCTACTGCCCTTCCCGATGACGACCCCAGGAATAAGTTCTACCCCGGGGAGTTCAATTATGGTGGCGGGCATGTAATTGAGGAGCTGGTAGCGGGGAAAGACGTAAGACTTACCGCCACCGCTTATGGAACAGACTGCTACCCTAGGAAAAAGCTGGAGACCTTAATTAACATTAAGGACATGAATGAGGCAATTCTATTTAACGCTAGAAATGCCTACCAGAACTATAATGTGGCGGTGAACCTCTCCGATAAGGTTATCTATACCTATATGGGGGTGCTTAAGCCGAATTTGGGAAACGCTAACTACTCTACGGCGAGGCAACTGTCACCGCTGTTTAATGACCCTTACTATAAAACTATTGGTGTTGGGACGAAGCTCTTCCTGGGTGGCGGTATAGGTTATGTAGCCTGGCATGGTACGCAACATAACCCTACTGCCCTCAGGGGGGACAATGGCGTGCCGCGGCGGGGGGCAGGGACACTGGCTGTGATTGGAGACTTGAAGCAAATGAAGCCGGGGTGGCTAGTCGGGACAAGCATGCTCGGCTACGGCTGCACATTAACTGTGGGCATAGGTGTCCCTATACCCATACTTTCCGAGGAAATTCTCCGCTACACTTCAGTAAGCGATGCTGGCATCCGGGCACCCGTCGTGGACTATTCCGAGGCTTATTCCCAGATGAAGCCAGATATCCTGGGGGAGGTTAGCTATGCTGAGCTCAGAAGCGGTCGTATAAAGGTTCAAGGCAAGGATGTCCCGACTGGTTCTTTATCTAGCTATCCCAAGGCGATGGAGATTGCCAATATCTTGAAAGAATGGATAGAACAGGGTGAATTTTTGCTTACCGAGCCAGTGGCTCCGTTGCCTGGAGTGGAGTCAGGCGTAACCTTTAAGCCACTCAAGGAAAGACCAATATCTTAGACAATGACAAATGACAAAGCTCAAATGGCAAAGAGGAATGGTTTTGGCGTTTAGGCATTTGGACTTTATTTGTCGGTTGGATTTATTTACAGTTTAGGATTTTATAGAGATGAATGTATCTCGAAGAATAGTGCTTCACTTCCCGCCCAACATAACAGGGCAGGCGGTCGTTTACCGCCTGGTTAAGGATTTTGGCCTCACCTTTAATATCCTCAAAGCTTCAGTATCACCAGGGCAAGAAGGATTGCTGGTCATGGAGCTAAGCGGTAACCAGGCAAACTACGACAAGGGTATCCAATACCTCACCGAGACCGGAGTAGAAATCCAGTCCTTAAGTCAGGATGTGGTTCGAGATGAATCCCGGTGCACTCATTGCGGAGCTTGTATCACCATTTGCCCCACTGAGGCTTTTTCTCTGGAGCCAAAAACAAGAAAAGTGCTCTTTGACCATAACAAGTGTGTTGTCTGCGGACTGTGTGTCAAGGCTTGTCCTCCTCGAGCAATGATATTGTATTTCTGATCACGAGATTGCTTTGGCTAACTTCGTCAGTCTCGCAATGATAGAAGGGGTAGGCTATCTGAAGAGGAAAAATCCATGCGTGAGCCACGTTTCTACCGCCACTGGATTAAGGATAGCGGGTTAATTTCTTTTAATGTAGTGGTAGAGCAGACAGACCTGTACATCCGCTCCCGGCGTAATCTGAAGGATAAAACCCTTAATTCCGTGCTGAAGCACCGTGGCTCTCTAGAGGCATATATTGGGCGTCATCCTCTTTTCCTGACTACATTGGACAGTTATAAGGCTGAAACTGAAGCCCCGGCCATCGTCAAAGAAATGGCCAGGGTCTCTCAGCTAACAGGTGTTGGTCCTATGGCAGCGGTAGCTGGCGCCATTGCTGAAGCGGTAGGCAAGGATTTACTAGCTTTCTCGCCGGAGGTAATTGTGGAGAATGGTGGCGATATTTTTCTGAAAATATCTGAGAAGAGGCTGGTGGGCATCTACGCCGGGCAATCATCTTTTACCAAGAAAATTGCCCTGGAAATTATGCCTGGAGAGACACCACTGGGCATAGGCACATCTTCAGGAACTGTAGGGCATTCTTTAAGCCTGGGCAGCGCTGACGCCGTTATTGGTCTTTCATCATCGGCAGCTTTAGCCGATGCCGCAGCCACAGCGCTAGGCAACATGGTTAAGGCCGTAGATGATATCCCCAAAGCAATCGAAAAAGCCCGGAGTATTGAGGGGCTGCGTGGTGTGGTTATTATTGTTGGCGACGATATGGGGGTCTGGGGCAGGGTGAAAATTGTGCCCCTTGGTTAGTCCTTTCTTTTTTGCCCCGAGCAGTGATAAAGTTTTAAGGAATGAGAAAGTTACCCGACCTCTGTGTGCAATTAGCCACCCGGCATCCTAAGGGACTAATCTTGTCTAATCCTGTGATGATAGCCTCTGGCATAGCTGGCTATGGCATAGAGTATGCTGAAATTGCTGATATACAAAAGTTGGGCGCCATTGTCTGTAAAGGGACGACCCTTATGCCCAAAGAGGGTAATGCTCAACCACGACTAGTGGAAACCGCTGGTGGTCTGCTTAATTCGATAGGCTGGGAAAATATCGGCGTTGACGCCCTGATTGAAGAAAAAGCGCCTGTGTGGGCAGGGTGGCGGGTTCCGGTTATCGTTAACGTTGCCGGGGAAACAATAGACGAATATGTAGCTGTGACCAGCAAGTTGGAAGGCGTGCCCGGGGTCAGCGGCATTGAACTAAATATTAGCTGCCCCAATGTTTCCGCAGGTGGGATGGAATTTGGCGTTGCTCCCAAACTTGCTGCTCGGGTAACTTCAGCGGTTAAAGCTGCCACTACTTTACCGGTTATCGTTAAGTTGAGTCCCAATGTAACCGATATTAAGGAAATCGCTTTAGCCGTGGAAGAAGCTGGAGCTGATGCCATATCCCTGATTAACACACTGAAGGGCATGGCAATTGACATAGACCAAAGAAAGCCTTGTCTGGGGAGTATTACAGGCGGACTTTCTGGTCCCGCTATCAAGCCTGTGGCTCTCTATATGGTATTCGAGGCAGCCGGGGTGGTCCATATTCCAGTGATAGGATGCGGCGGCATTGCTTGTGCTGAGGATGCCCTGGAGTTTATTATGGCCGGAGCTACGGCCATACAGATTGGCACAGCCAGCCTGACCAGTCCTGATAGCTGTCTTACTATACTGGAGGGGATAGAGCATTTTATGCTGGACAAAGGGGTGGATAATCTCACTGACCTTATTGGCGTTGCCCGGAATAAGTCTTGATAAGCCTGCTATTTGGCGGTCGCTTCCTTCTGGATGAAGCTGATTATGTCCTCTGTGGAAGTGCCCGGGCCAAAAACAGCTTTTACGCCCATTTTTTGTAAGGTGAGAATATCATTTTCGGGTATTATGCCCCCAGCGATAACCAGGGCATCTGCTCTTCCTTTTTTTCTTAATCCTTCTATGATTGGTGGAAAGAGCTCTAAATGAGCTCCCGACAGGATGCTCAACCCAATAATATCTACATCCTCCTGGATAGCTGCCTCGACAATCATCTCGGGAGTTTGTCGGATACCAGTATAGATTACCTCCATTCCGGCATCCCGCAAAGCTCTCGCTACCACTTTAGCGCCCCGGTCGTGTCCATCTAAACCAGGCTTGGCTAGCAGAACACGAATTCTACCTTTATTCATAATCTGCTCCCTCCTAGGTCTTCTGACAAAGCTCAACAAGCACCCCTCTAAGCGATTTGGGGTGAATGAAAGCCACCATACCCTCTAAGCCAGGGCGAGCCTTCTTATCAATTAATTCTACCCCCGTTTCAGAGAGGCGGCTAAGCTCCTTATCTACATCGTCAACTTCAAACGTTATATGGTGGAGGCCCTCCCCTCTTTTCTCCAAGACTTTAGCCATATTACTGCCGGGAAGTGGTTCTAAAAGTTCTAGATTGGCGCCCTGGGCTAAGGAAAGGATGGCGGCCTTTACTCCTCGCTCAGGGAGGGTTTCAATCTTGTCAACCTCGGCGCCGAAACAATCCTCATAGAGTTTTATCGCTTCATCGAGATTGCTGACTAAAATACCGATGTGGTCAACTTTTTTGGCCATTTCACCTCCTTTAAAGCTAGTACTATAAATCTTGAAGGCTGTCTCTTAAAAAACCAGGAATTCTTTTTGGGTAGAAAAAATCTTGCGCAGTACATCACATATCTCACCCTCGGTGGCGTAAGCCTCCACACATTCAAGAAAGGCGGGCATGGTATTATCCTTGCTTCGGGCGACATCTTCCAATCGCTTAAGCGCCTGGTTGACATTGCCGTTGTTCCTGTCTTTCTTAACCTGGGCGGTCCGCTCCCTTTGTCTTTTTTCCACTTCTGGCTTGACTCGAAGCAGGCCCACTATTTTAGGATAAGAAGAGACGAATTTATTTACCCCTACCACGGTACGTTTACCGCCTTCAATTTCTTTCTGGTAGCGGTAAGAAGAGTCCTGAATTTCCCTCTGCTGATATCCTTGCTCTATGGCAGCTACGGCACCACCAATGCTATCAATTTTGGCGATATACTCCCCGGCTTCCTTTTCCAGGCTGTATGTTAGATGCTCTATGTAATAAGAGCCACCAAGGGGATCGACGACAGCAGCAATGTCACTCTCGTAGCCCAGTATTTGCTGAGTCCGCACAGCTATGGTCACTGCTTCTTCAGAAGGCGGAGCATAAGCTTCGTCGAAGGAGTTAGTATGCAGCGATTGAGTACCTCCTAATGTTGCAGCCAGGGCTTCTAGGGCTGTCCGCACAATATTATTATGAGGCTGCTGTGCAGTGAGGCTACATCCAGCAGTTTGAGTGTGGAAGCGAAGCATCCAGGAACGTGGCTCTTTAGCCCCAAACCTCTCCCTCATAATCTTCGCCCAGAGGCGTCGTGCCGCCCTAAATTTGGCAATCTCCTCAAAAAAGTTGATATGGCTATTGAAGAAGAATGATAGCCTGGGAGCGAATGTATCTACATCAAGCCCAGCATCAATAGCTGCCTGAACATAAGCAATACCGTTAGCGAGGGTGAAGCCAATTTCTTGAGCCGCAGTGGAACCAGCTTCTCGTATATGGTAACCACTGATACTGATGGTATTCCAGCGAGGGACCTGCTCAGCACAATAAGCAAATATATCAGTGGTCAACCGCATGGAAGGGCGGGGTGGGAAGATGTGAGTACCCCGGGCAATGTACTCCTTGAGTATGTCATTTTGAGTAGTGCCGTTTAATTTAGCTGGCTCGACTCCTTGTTTTTTACCCAGGGCAATATACATGGCGAGGAGAATCGGGGCAGTGGCATTTATGGTCATGGAAGTGCTTACCTTATCCAGAGGTATACCTTGGAAAAGGACCTCCATATCCCGGAGACTGTCTATGGCAACACCAACCTTGCCCACCTCGCCTCTAGCTAAGGGATGGTCAGAGTCATAACCGATTTGTGTGGGCAGGTCGAAGGCTATGCTCAGCCCAGTCTGCCCTTGCTCTAAGAGATAGCGGTACCTCTGGTTAGTTTCCTCAGCAGTACCAAAGCCAGCGTACTGGCGTATTGTCCATATTCTACCCCGATACATATTTGCCTGGACACCCCGGGTAAAGGGATACCCTCCGGGGTAGCCTAAATCTCGAGTGTAGTCAAAATTTACCAAGTCCTCCGGTGTGTAAACAGTATCAATCTCCAGGCCAGAGCTGGTTTCAAACTTCTCCTGACGCTCGGCGGCACGCTTTAAAGCCGAAGCCAATGTAGTTTCACGCCATTCTTGCTTAGTTTTATTGGCCATAGCTACCCCCTGAGTTAAGAAAATTTATCCAATGGACTCTATCGGGTCCAGGTATTACCTGGGGATGGAAATGGATTAATAACCTCCGCTTGTAATTCTGAGCCCTTCGCATCTTGTCATCCTGAGGCATTCACTTTTTGTCGTTGCGAGCACCTGAAAGGTGCGTGGCAATCATCTGCCCCACCGAGATTGCAGAGCCTGTTCCGAAGCATAAGCGAGGAATCTCGCTCCTCGCAGCGACACGAGGGGGAGATTGCTTCGGCACTGTCATGCCTCGCAATGACAGAATTGAGGTGTCATTCTGAGCCTTTCGCATAGCTCAGGATGGTGGCTAAAAATTCTTCGTCTTCCAACCCCATTTGGACTTCCAGAATGACATTACTAAACGCTCTCGCTATGTGCTATTGACACGGAGTATGTCATACTATTTACTTTTCTCTGACCCACTAATCTTGCCCAAAAAGGGCACTAGATCCATGGGCAAGGGGAACACGATGATGTTGCTTCTCTCTGTGGCAATGCCTGCCAATGTCTGCAAATAGCGAAGCTGTAGAGCTGAAGGCTGACTGGAAATAACTTTGGCAGCCTCGGCCAATTTCTCTGCCGCCTGGGCTTCACCCTCGGCATGAACCACCTTGGCTCTCCTCTCTCGCTCAGCCTCAGCTTGGGCTGCCATAGCCCTCTGCATTGTTTGCGGCAGTTGCACATCCTTAACCTCTACCATGCTCACTTTTATACCCCAGGGATTAGTGCCTTCATCAACCACACCCTGTATCTTTTCGTTGAGCCTGTCCCGCTGGCCTAATAACTCATCCAGCGTAGATTGTCCGACAACATTTCTTAAGGTGGTAGCGGCAAGCAGCGAGGTTGCCTTGATATAGTCGAGCACCTTGAGAATAGCCTCTGCGGCATCGACCACCCGAAAGTAAATTACGGCGTCGACCCTGACAGTAACATTGTCCAAGGTGATGCACTCTTGCTCTGGAACGTCCATGGTAATTACCCGAAGGTCAAGTTTCCTCATATTCTCAATGAAAGGTATAATGAGGACCAGGCCCGGTCCTCTAAGGCCAACCCACCTGCCCAAGCGAAAAACGCCCCCTCTTTCATACTCTCGAACGATTTTGATAGCTGCCGACAAAAGTATTATTACTACTACTGCGATAATAAAATAAATAAACCAGTTCATTTTTCCTCCTTTTCTTTAGATTTTTTGGTCACCCACAATTTCAATCCTTCTACTTTGGTTATTATCACCTCCTCTCCGGGTTCTATTGTACTACCTTCGGCTATGGCTGTCCACAATTCTCCTTCAGCCAGAACCGTGCCCTTGGGGTTAAGAGTCGTTTGCACCACAGCTTCATTCCCTATCATCTCCTCTACACCAGCCGAGAGTTTTAGCCTCTGGCCTTTTACGATGGCATAAATAACGAAAATGATAAAAGCGACGGCAAAAACTATGGCTATTATAATTGGGCCAGTCATTTCGAAATCCATAAAATCCATAAATGTCACCTTCCTATTCTTTTGATTTCTTTGCCACCCATAATTTCAATTCTTCCACTTTGGTTATTATCACTTCCTCACCCGGTGCTACTCTGCCGCCTTCCGATGCCGCCGTCCATAATTCTCCCTGGGTTAAAACCGTGCCCGTAGGGTCGAGGGGTGTTTTTGCTATGGCTATTTTCCCAATCATTCCTTCAGCCCCGGTAGCCTTGCGCCGCCTTTGCCCGCGGATAATTGCGCCGAGGACAAAGACAGCAAAGGCGGTAAAGCCTACTGCAACCCCGATAATTAACCCTATATCTACGTGTATCCCGGGGCTGTGGCTGAACAATATCAATGAGCCCATAACCAGTGAGGCCACACCTCCGGCAGTCAATAACCCAAAAGTGGTGGTGAAGTACTCGGCGATAAGAAGTCCCACGGCAAGTAAAAGGAGTGCTATGCCTCCCCAGTAAGCATCAAGCACGCCCAGGGAGTAAAACGCCAGGAATAAGCTGATGCCACCAGCGACCCCGGGAAAAACCAGCCCCGGGTTGGAAATCTCAGTAATTAACCCTATGGTAGCCAGAGTAAAGAGGATGTAGGCGATGTTAGGGTCGCTGAGGGTTTGCAAGAATTTTTCAATGGCATTCATTTCGTTTCTAGTTTGAACATAGTCCGCAGTATCGATGATAACTTCCTCACCGCTGGCTAAAGTAACTTTCCAGCCATTGATTTGAGAAATAAGGTTTTCTAAATTGTCAGCTCGCAGGTCGATAAGGTTATATTCCAAGGCATCAACATCGGTGAATGATTTGCTTTCCGTAACTGCTAGCTCGGCTTCTTCCATATTGCGGCCGCGCTCCTCAGCTATAGTCCTCATCCACTTAGCCGAGAACTCGACTATTTTTTTCATTTGGTCTTCTGGTATTTCCTCTCCCCCGGCAGATACAGGATGGGCAGCGCCGATAGTCGTGCCCGGCGTCATCGCCGCTATATGAGCAGATAGAGTGATGAAGGTTCCCGCTGAGGCAGCCCAGGCAGCTTTGGGGGAGACGTAAACCACGATAGGCACGTCGGCATTCATAATCCTTTTGACTATCTTATCGGTTGAGTCCAGAAGCCCACCGGGGGTATCTAACTCAATTATGCAGACAGTAGCGCCATCCTTCTCCGCCTGGCTGATGCCTCGGTCAATGTAGTCAGCTATCACGGGCACAATGGTGCCATCCACGGTAAGAACTTCCACAGTAGTAGGGCTGGCGGCAGCGATCAGGCTGCCTCCTAGACCCGCAGCTATGGGAATCACGAGCCAGGCAACGAAGAAAATCCTGAGCCCGGTTCTAAGCATCTCGCATTATCCTCAGGTTAATTATAAACTACGCAATCAAAAGCAACAAACTTTTCAAGTTCATCATTGAAGCTGGACACAGCTTAGTGTAGAATAGGCTAAGGATGAAAAACCAAAAATGTAAGGGAATGCAGGACTTGCTCCCCGAGGGCATGTTACGCTTTCGCCGTATTGAAGATATCTTCCGGACTTGTTGTCGTAACTGGGGCTACCAGGAGGTGAGGACGCCAACCTTAGAATACCTCTATTTGTTTACAGCTACGGGAACACTTACTCCGAGCATGTTAAGCAAGGTATATTCCTTTCTCGATTGGGATGGCTGGAGTGGTGAGCGGGTCGTCTTGAGGCCGGATGGCACTATTCCTGTAGCCAGACTTTACGCCGACAATCTAAGTGGACAGGAATTAGCCAGGCTTTTCTATGTGACTAATATCTTCGCTTTCGAGGGAACCGGGAAAGAGAACAGGGAGCGATGGCAATGTGGTGCTGAGTTTTTCGGTGGTGCTAAATTTGCCCCGGATGTGGAGATAATTCTGCTGGCTGAAGAGGTTATCCGCAGACTTGGCATCAGCAATGTCGGGCTGCAACTGTCCCACGCCGGCTTGGTGAAGGCGTTGCTCAAAGAGCTTAAGCTCAGCCCAGGTGAGGAAGCTAAGATGACGAACCGCATTTTGGAAGGAAATTGGCAGGCATTGACCAAGGCGAAATCCACTAACCCCGAAGTCGACAGGCTTGTAGCTGCGCTATTGGGCCTCAAGGGAAAATCGAGCAGCTTTCTACACAATGTAAGAGCTTCATTCCCCAAAGCTTCGCAGGACTTCAAGTCCAGCCTGGAGGACCTCATAAACATTACCACATTATTGGATAACCTGGGTTGCAGCTATAAAATTGATATCGCAGCGATACATGGTTTTGAGTATTATACTGGAGTCTGTTTTCAGTTTCTGGCTGCTGGGGAAAAGATAGGTGGCGGAGGCAGATATGATAGTCTTGTGCCCCTTATGAATGGAGAGGACATCCCCGCCTGCGGATTTGCCTTATATGTGGACCCCATAATGGAATTACTTCCGCTGGAGAAAGAGCAAAAGGGCGAATCTGAAATCCTGGTTAAAGGTAAGGAATTAACTCCGGAAATAGTAGAGACGTGCTTTACTGTAGCGGAATCGCTTCGTGACGCCGGACACCCGGCAGAGCTTGACTTCACGGGTCGGGAAGAATCTAATTATAGGTGGGTCGTCCTGGTTTCGGGAAAGGAGCCCTCTCCGTTTATGCTCACTGATTGTATACAAAAGCGACAGCGGGATGCCGCTTCTATGGCAGAGATTCTCAAAGTGGTAAGTGAGGGATGAAAGACTACCAAGACGGCTACATAAAACTCGCTCTCCCTAAAGGCAGGTTCATATCGCCTACAGCTAGCTTGCTTGCCGAGATAGACCTGGGATTTGAGGGTTACAGCGATAAAACAAAGCAATATCGCCTTCGCTCAGCAAGGTTTCCAAGTCTTTCCGCTAAAATACTTCAGGAAAAAGATATTTCCATACAGGTGGCTGTAGGGAATTACGACCTGGGTATTTGTGGGTCGGATTGGATTGAAGAATTCTTGGTGAAATATCCCGCAGGAGCTCTGGTAAAAATATCGAGTCTAAATTATGGTGAAGGCAGTATACACGTGGTTGCCAGTGCTGAAGCGGGGATAGCTAATCTCAGTGAGTTATCAGCCGGGAGCAATGATTATCGTATAGTAAGTGAGTATCCTAATCTGGCTGAGGCTTTTGCCTTAAATCTCAGGATGAGGAGGTTCAGGATTTTCCCGGTGTGGGGAGCTGCTGAAGCTTATCCCCCGGAAAGTGCTGACCTGGCGGTGCTCTGGGGAAAGAGTGGAGCGCATATAGCAACTCAAGGCTTAATTCCCCTCAAAAGATTACTCCCCGTTACTGCCTTTCTAATAGCCAATCGAGAAAGCCTGGAGAGCAAGGATT
>Ga0315541_1004177_pt1 | contig 10707 bp, 7 predicted proteins | sample SalMarSW160190MG_FD_203095 | JGI IMG/M metagenome (GOLD analysis project Ga0315541, IMG submission 203095) | Salt marsh sediment microbial communities from the Plum Island Ecosystem LTER, Massachusetts, United States - Salt Marsh Sediment SW1601-190 ...
TCGAGCCACCCCTCACTGGCGTTCGTGATCCACTGGTACGCGGGCGCCACATCGTCGATGGTGAACGTACAGGTGTCCCCAGTGACGACGCGCGTCCGCCACAATCCCAGCTCCGTCGGTGACGTGTTGCGGTAAAACCGCAAGTAATACCACGGGCCGGACCCCTCATCCGGGGGACATGGGGGAAGGTACGGCTGGTGGCCGATAAACAAGTCCGCATCGCTGTCCGCGTCAATATCGGCGAAACTGATCATTCGGGCGCCAAAGTAGTCCGTCTCGTAGGGTTCCCAGATTGCGCCAGCATAGTCAAAAACGGGCGCGCCATCCCCTTCCAGCGCACCAGTGTTGCAGAAAATGCGGTGGGAGCATTCCCAATAGGTGTAACCACCGAACAGGCAATCTTCGGAAACGGCGGCGATCAGGTCGGGCAGGCCGTCTCCATCAAGGTCTGCGGCCGCCATGCTCTCGATACAGTTCGGCGGCACTGCTAGACTGCCCCCATCAATGGGTATACTTAGAGACAGGTCGGTGGCCTCATTCCAGGCCAGCGGCGCCCCAGGCTCCGCGGTCTGTTGGGTGACGTAAACCAGCCGGCCGCCGCCGTCAGAGGCATAAGCAGCAATGAGTTCCAGGCCGTCGTCCGGGCTATGGTTGAAATCGGCCAGGACCAAGCCACGCGGCTGAACACCCGCCTGTCCCTCCTCGACGATGTCGGCCATGTTGTTCTCTACGGATACAAATCCGGGTGTAGGCCCTTGTTCCGTCTCGTAGTATGAGATGGTCCCATCCTGCCGCTGAACGAAAAGCTCCATATCGCCGTCGCCATCGGCATCCGCAAAGGCATACAAATCCTGCCGGTAATAATTGTCAGGCGTTCCTACGCTTACGACGACGTCAACTCTGCTGGGCTCCCCCCATGCGGCCGCGTACGGAGTGCCGATATTCGGGAAGAGGGCCAGGTTTTCTTCCTCACCCGCTCTAGGGATAAGGCACCGGAACAGGTCCAAGTCGCCGTCGCCGTCGTAGTCCCAGAACGCAGCGGGGCCTTGGCCGGTGGGATACTCGAGGGCGTTTTCCTGGGTGAGGCGATAGCCCTCGTTTGCGCCCTTAAAATACCGCCGGGTGATCAGCCAGCCTTCCACGTTGATATAGAAATCATCCAGCCACCTCACATCGGGCAAGAGCGCCTCGGGATTGGTCGCCACGGCGAACGTCCCATAGGCGATGTTGAGATTCCTATAGTGTCCGGCCGCTATGCCGTAACCCTCGAGATCGTTATGCCGCCAGGGCGGGCGCATGAACGCCTCCAGCTCTTCGCTCCAGTTAAGCGCATCGCTCCACGCCGGGTCTTCTTCGGTACCGATGTTGCAGACGAAATCCACGCCTTGAAGCGCGTCGTAAAACATAAAATCCAGACGCCCGTCCACATCCCAATCGCACACTTCTATGTCCGATATCCGGACTGATATCCCCGCCTTGGCTTTGCGGACCGTGCGCAACGGGTCGGGCGCACGCAGGCCCGCCGCAGGCGCGTCCTTTGTCTCGGACTTGATTGGTATCCCCGGCGGCATCAAGTCGGATAGGGCGCTCACTTCCTGGCAATCGGCCCAGTCCGGTTCCTGCGCCGTCCCGACGTTTTCGGTGAAAAACACGTGATGAGGCTGAGCCGTGTCCGTCAGGTCCGGCTCGACGAAGAACAAATCCAGGTCGCCGTCGCCGTCAATATCGGCCAGGTCAAGGGAAATCTCGGGCAGTGTTAGAGAACTGGTGTAGAGATAGTCCACAAACACGAACTGCGGTTCATCGCGCGGGTCGCCCTCGAGCGGACCTTCGTTGCGATACCATACAATGTAGGTTACGCAGGGTTCGATGAGCTTGTTTGCCACGGTAACCAAGTCGGGCCGCCCGTCCCCTGTCAGGTCCCCGAAGTCCATGATGAGGTCCAAGAAGACCTCGTCGGGTACGGGGTCGGTAACGTGGAGGTCCTTGAGGCCACCGGGGTAAAAGACGCCGCGCGTGCCGAGATTGCGCATGACCTGCGGCGGCACGTCATAATTGGGGCGGAACGCGAAGTCGTGATCCCCGTCGCCGTCTATGTCCACGACGGCCATCGACGACCGCCATGAGGTCGGCCCATACACGTATCCAGCGCCATAGTAGGTTCGCCCCCAGACTTCATGCTTGAATTCCAGGAGCGCGCCATCCTTTGCAGCGGCGCCCACACTTGCCACCAGGCCTTCTTGGCCCATCGCGGGCGGACTCGCGGCGCCCAGCAGGCCAAAAGCAAGCAAAGCAACGGTGGAACAAAACAACCTGGTCGATTTCATGGTAAAGCCTCTCAAGATTCGGTAACGCCCCTTTAATCAATCACCAATACACGCCAACATCTAAAGAATACCTCGAAAGCCGGGATTCGTCAAGTTCGCCACGGCAGCAGTTCCCACTTCAGCGTTTCACCACCACGTAGTCCCCTATGACCAGGGCGTCCATGCCGGTGCTGTAGAAACAGCGGACGGCGTCGGCGGGGCTGTTCACGATGGGCTCGCCCATGACGTTGAACGACGTGTTCAAAACCATGGGCACGCCGCGGCGTTTCTCGAAGGCCTGGATCAGCCGGTAGTATCGCGGATTGATGTCGCTCGAGACGGTTTGCACGCGGGCCGTCCCATCCACGTGCGTTATGGCGGGCACCTTATCGCGCTTGTCCGGCTCGACGGGGTACACGAAGAGCATGTAGGGTGAGTAGTAACAATTGGTGAAGTATTCGTGCGCGCGTTCTTCGAGACAACTCGGCGCGAAAGGGCGGAACTCCTCGCGGTGCTTGACGTATTTGTTAAGCAAGTCCTTCATATCCGGCCGGGTCGGGTCGGCGAGGATGCTCCGTGCGCCCAGCGCCCGCGGCCCAAACTCGAGGCGGTCCTGAAACCAGCCGACGATCTTGCCCTCGGCGATAAGGTCGGCGGCGTGCCCCTCGAGGTCGTCCGGCGTCTCATAGCGGACCTTGGCGCCCTCGAGGAACGCACGGATGGCCGCGTTCGTATAGGCCGGGCCGATGCGCACATCGCGCATCACGAAAGACCGGTCCGCGCCGGTCAATCGGTGGTACAACTGAAGGGCTGCGCCCACCGCAATGCCGTCGTCGCCTGCGGCGGGTTGGACGAAGACCTCCTCGAAAGGCGATTCCCGCAACAGCCGGCCGTTCATCGCGCAGTTCAGCGCCACGCCGCCCGCCATACACAGGCGTTTCAGGCCCGTCTGCGTATGGAGCCACGCCGCGACGCTCAAGACGGCCTCCTCGAGGATGCGCTGCGCCGATGCGGCGATGTTCCGATGGCGTTCCTCGAGCGGCTCGCCCGCTTGCCGTGGCGGCCCGAACCGGTCCAGGAACTTACGCGAAAAATACCCCTTGAGCGACCCCGGGAGGTAATGGCACACCAGCCACGACCGATCGATGTCGTACCAGCCGTCCGGGCGAATGCGTATGATCTTGCAAAACTCGTCGTAATACTCCGGATCACCATACGCGGCCAGCCCCATCACCTTGTATTCATCGCTCGCGCGCAGGAAGCCGAGGTAGTCGGTGATGGCGGAATAAAACACGCCCAGCGAGTTGGGATAGTTGGCCGCGCGCAGTTTCTCGAGCCGCGTCCCCCGGCCCACGCCGGCCCAGGTCACCGCCCATTCCCCGATGTAGTCGACGGATAACAGCGCGGCCTGGTCAAACGGGCTTACCAAGAACGCGCTCGCCGCGTGTGCGGGGTGGTGCTCCATGAAATGGAGCTTCGTGTTCCGCCCGCACAAGCTGCGCATGCCCCATATGTACTGCGCGTTGTGCGCCAATTCATAGGCCATATATCCGGCCGAATAGAACGGGCTATGGACCATTTGCGTCATCCGATACGGCAGGCGCCTGCCGATGCGCAGAAAGGGCCGCATGTAAAGCCCGATGTGGCCGATGTCATCAGGCGTCAGCCCGGCCGCGTCGAGGCAATACCGCACCGCCTTGCGGGGCACGCCCCCCTGGTGCTTGACCCGCGTCAGGCGCTCTTCGGCTACTCCTGCGACCAACTCCCCGTCGCATACCAGGACCGCCGCTGAATCGTGCGAATACCCTCCAATGCCCAGAATATTCATGCAGGTCCTTCTGGTGTGTTCCACCTCACCGCATTATACCCAGGCGCGCCCGGTGAATACATCGGACTTGGAAAATGTCCCCCGACCAGGTATAATTGCCGCAGATGTATAGGATTTAGCGCTAGTGCATTCTTCAGACAACACAACCTTTTTCCGACATCGTTATGGCTGATGCACAGAACGACAAGCTCGCGAGAGAAGATGAGGAGTTGGTGCTGCCCGGGGAGTCGCCCAGTGCCTCCGTGAAAATGACCGTGACGCTGCCGAGGTCTGTCGCCGCATTCTTGCGGTGGAAGGCTGAGACCGAAGGGATGCGGCGCGACGAACTGCTTCGTCGCATCATTACGCATTACGCCAAGAAACTCCGCGAGAAGGACCTCACAACCCCGCCTATCGCGGACGAGGACGACTAGACGTAATAGGCTAGGCGTCGGGGCGTTTTTTCCGCACGCGGGCTCTCGGGTGCATCAATTCTGCCGCCGAACCGCTCGAACACGCAAAATGGCGCCCAGCGTCACCCCAACTCGTGCACGGCGATAAACTTATCGGCGCGTGCGCGCAGGATTGCGTGTTCGGGCACCCGCGGGTCGATAGCGTGGGCATCGTTTTGGATTAGCATCTCCAGGATATCAACCGCCCGGCGGTACCTCTTGAGCTTTTCGGCGCACTTCACCAGGCGATACTGGTTGTACCACACGTTTGCACCGTTCGGGTAGCGCGCCACGGCGGTTTCCAGGACTTCCTCGGCTTTCTGGAAGCGCAGTGTTTTGATCAGGAACCCGGCGAGGCGGGTGAGGCCTGCTTCGTCGCTCTTGTCGCGCTGCGGGTCCGCACCCACCTCTGCTTTGGTGAAGTTTTTGTACATGTAGTCCATGCCGCCGCTACTCATCAGCCACACGGCACCGATAACGACCACGATGATGATCGGCCATTTCAGTCCACTCAGGTCCATCATCCCCTCCTTTCGAGCACCGAACCGCAGTGCGAGCTCTCCCGTCGACGGGAAACAAGGTTACAAGAACCTGTTGATTACATCTCTCAAGACAGGAATGTCCAAGATGTTCAAGTACGTCAACACCGTGGCCAGCATCAGGATCGCCAGCGCGAACATCACCACCTTGACGGTGCGGCGCTTAAGCCTCTTGAAGAGCCCAATACCGCGCCCTTTCTTCAGGTCCAGTTCTCGGGCGCGCTCGATAAAGCGCTGGTGTTGGTCCCGGCAGGACTCACTGCAGAATTTCCCACTCGGCCCTATCACAACACACGCGCCGCACACGGGCTTACCACACTGCCGGCAGCGCGCAACCGCCTCGACACCTGGATGGTTGATACAGCCGGTAGCCCCACGTATATCCGCCATTTCAGTTCCCTCCCGGTTCGGTCGCGCTGAGCAGGCCGCGTCATCACGACTCCAGGGCCTTTGAGGCGATCTCGCCTTGGACCCGCTCGGCGAAGGCATCCAGCGGCATAGTCCCCAGGTCGAAGAGGCGCCGATGGCGCACCGCCACGGTCCCGGCGGCCTGCTCGCGCTTGCCCACCACGAGCATGTAGGGCACCTGCTGCGTTTGCGCCTGGCGGATTTTATACTGCATCGTTTCATCGCTCAGGTCCAGCTCGACCCGCAGTCCCAGGTCGAAGAGGCGCTGGCGGACCCTGGTCGCGTAGTCTGCGAACGCATCCGCCACGGGGATCACCACCACCTGCACCGGCGCCAGCCACACTGGAAACGCACCGCCGAAGTGCTCGATCAAGATAGCCAGGAACCGTTCGATCGCGCCATAAATCACCCGGTGGATCATCACGGGCCGGTGCGCTTGGCCATCTTGTCCGATGTATTCAAGCTCGAATTTCTCCGGCATGGCGAAATCCAACTGGATCGTCGCACATTGCCAAGAGCGCTTGAGACAGTCACGGACGTGGAAATCGATCTTCGGCCCGTAGAACGCGCCTTCGCCCTGGTTAATCTTAAACACCACGCCCTTCTGCTCGAGGGCCTGGCGCAGGCTGTCAGTCGCCGCCTCCCACATCTCCTCGGTGCCGATGTATTTCTCAGGGCGTGTGCTCAGTTCCACTGCATACTCGAGGCCGAACGTCGAGTACATCGAATCGACGAAGTCAATAACGCCCATGACTTCGTCCAGGATTTGGTCCTCGGTCATGAAGATGTGGGCATCGTCCTGCGTGAACATCCGCACGCGGAACAGACCGTGCAGCACGCCTGACTTCTCGTGGCGGTGCACGAGGCCCAGTTCGGCCCAGCGCAACGGCAGGTCGCGGTAGCTCCGCATACGTGTCTTGTAGACCAGCATTCCGCCTGGACAGTTCATGGGCTTCACGGCGAAGTCGCGCTCGTCGATCTGGGTGAAGTACATGTTCTCCTTGTAATGCTCCCAGTGGCCGGACTGCTCCCACAGCGCCCGGTTGAGGATCATGGGTGTGCTGAGCTCGCCATAGCCCCGCTTGCGGTGCTCGATGCGCCAATAATCGATCAACTCGTTGAGAACAATCATGCCCTTGGGATGGAAGAAGGGGAATCCAGGGCCCTCCTCGTGGAAGCTGAACAGGTCCAGTTGCCTGCCCAGCTTACGATGATCGCGCCGTTGCGCCTCGGCCAGCCGCTCGAGATGCTCCTCGATGTCTTTCTTGTGCGGGAATGCCGTCCCGTAGATGCGCTGGAGCATGGGGCGGTTTTCGTCGCCGCGCCAATAGGCCCCCGCAAGGCTCTGGAGCTTAAACGCCTTGATGCCACCGGTTGACCGCAGGTGCGGTCCCCGGCAGAGGTCGACGAATTCGCCCGTCTCGTAGACGGTGATCGTGCCGTCCTCGAGGGCCTCGATCAATTCGACCTTATACGGATTGCCTTTTCCCTTGAAGAAGGCCAGCGCGTCCGCCTTCGACATCTCCCGACGCACAAACGGCACGTCCTCCTCCACGATTTTCGCCATCTCCGCTTCGATACCCGGCAAGTCCTCTTCCGTCAACGTGGTCGGGGCATCGATGTCATAATAGAATCCGTCCTCGATGGCCGGGCCAATGGCCAGCTTCGCCTCGGGATACAGCCGTTTGATCGCCGCCGCCATCAAGTGCGAGGCGCTATGCCGGAACACCTCCCGGCCATCCTCGGAATCGAACGTAAGGATCGCCACCGTATCCCCGTCCTGCAACGGCGTCGCCAGGTCGACCGCTTCGCCATTGACCTTAGCCGCGGTGGCCGCCTTCGCCAGACGCGGGCCGATCCGCTGGGCGAGCGCAAGCGCCGTAGCGCCTTGGGGCATTCCCAGGCGCGATCCATCCGGTAACAAGACCTGGATACTGCTCATACGAACTCCTAAATCCGTTTTTCGCCTATGTTCCCGCCCGTTATCGCGCCAGAATTATGAAACAGCGGCGTGGCTGGACCTAATTGTGCCATGACTCCGCCCTAAAAGTGAAGAAACTGTTGACAACCCCCGGTTTTTGGTACAAGCCTTTTGGGGCAGGGCGCCATTGCAAGGCGAGCCCAAACTTGTTTAACAGCACGACCTGCGTATTGTTATCGGGCCCTATTCAGGGGATGAAGCTCATGCCGCTCTTGAGCGTGCAAACCCATTCCGCGACGAGCTTGGCGGCGTTCTCGACGTCCTTCAGCCCCACCAGCTCGACCGCCGAATGCATGTAGCGGTTGGGGATGCTGATCAGCCCCGCCGCAACGCCGCCGCGGCTGAGCTGGATGGCGTTGGCGTCCGTGCCGGTGCCGCGCGGCGCGGCGGAGACCTGGTACGGTAGCTTCTTGGCCTTGGCCGCTTTGATCAGGCCACGCTCGACGATGGGATTGATGTTCGGGCCACGTTCCACGATGGGACCGCTGTTGATCTTCAAGTCACCCTGCTTCTTGGGTTCGCAGGCCGGATAATCAGACGCATGGTTCACGTCCACCGCCACGCCCACGTGCGGATTACACCCATAGCTGCTCGTGATGGCCCCACGCAGCCCGATCTCCTCTTGGACCGTCGTGACGCAGTATACGGCGCAGTCGACTTTGCGTCTGGCGAGCAGGCGCATGGCCTCGACGATCACAAATGCGCCGACGCGGTCATCGAAGGCCCGCGCCACCACTTTGCCCTGGCGCAGTTCCGCGAATCCCACGTCTATAGTGGCCGAATCGCCGACCGCCACCACTTTCTCCGCATCCTTCTTGTCCTTGGCGCCGATGTCGATCCACAGTTGGTGCATTTTGACCGCCTTGCCTCGGTCCTCGGGCTCGGTCAGGTGGACGGCCGTGCGCCCGATAACGCCTGGCACAGGGCCCTTGGCGCCGTGAACCGTCACGCGCTGCGCACCAAGCACGGCGGTGTCGACCCCGCCAATGGGCACGAAGGAGAGATAGCCCTTATCGTCGATATTGTTGATCATGAGGCCGATCTCGTCCACGTGGCCCGCGAGCATGACGCGCAGCTCTCCCTTGGGGTTCCTGACGGCATACTGATTGCCGTGCACGTCTTTGTACACGTCGTCCACATAGGGCGATACGTACTCTTTGCACACATCTTGGATTTGACTCTCGGAACCCGACGGGCTCGGCGTCGTAACCAACCGTTTCAGAAACTCCAGTGACTCTTCCCGCATGCCCTACTCTCCCGTGCCGCGCACAGCCAGTTTGATCTCCTTGAGGTTCTTCATCACATCGTCAGCCCCTCGGCCGAAGAGGTCGTGGAGCCGTTCGTATTCGGCAAACAGCTTCTCGTACATGGCGTGGTTTTCCCGATTGGGTTTGAATGACTCATCGCGCAAGCGGGCCATACTCGCGGCCGCATCGGTGATGTTGTCGTAGCCGCCGGCCGCCGTGCCCGCGGCAACGGCGCCCCACATAGCCGAGCCCAACGCGACGGTCTGGTCGCTGGCGCTGACCTTAATCTCGCGGTTCGTGGCGTCGGCGAAAATCTGCATGAGGAATGGGTTCTTCACCGGCAGGCCGCCGCACGCATACAGCTCTGTAATGGGCACGCCGCCCTCTTCGAGCTGTTTGATGATCTTGTAGGTGCCAAACGCGGTGCTCTCGAGCAGGGCGCGATACATCTCCGCGGGGGTCGTAGTCAGCGTCATCCCGAGCATCAGACCGGTCAGGTCCGCGTCGACGAGTATCGACCGGTTGCCGTTCCACCAGTCCAGCGCCAAGACACCCGACTCGCCGACCTCGAGTTTCGCCGCCTCAGCGCTTAAGTACTGGTGGATGTTCACGCCTTGGGCAGCGGCCTTCTCCGCGACCCATGCCGGGGCGCACTGGTCTACGAACCACGCGAAGATATCGCCCACGGCGGTCTGCCCCGCTTCAAAGCCATAATAGTTCGGCAAAATCCCGTCTTTGACCACGCCGCACATGCCCTCGATGACCTTTTTCTCCCTCCCGCAGACCATGTGGCACACGCTTGTACCCATGATCATGACCATCTTGCCCTCGTCAGAGACCGTCGCGGCGGGCACGGCCACATGCGCGTCGACGCCTCCCGTGGCCACGGCCGTGCCGGGCGTCAGGCCGACCTTCCGGGCTATCTCGGGCAGCAATCCCCCGGCCTTCACGCCCGCAGGGTAGATATCCTCACTCAACCTTTCCGCAACGACATTCTCGAACCGCGGGTCCAGCGCTTTGAAAAATCCCGTGCCCGGATATCCCTCATCCCAAATCGCCTTATACCCGGCAACACACGCGTTACGCTTTTCCTCGCCGCACAGTTGCAACACGATCCAGTCGCCGGCTTCGATCAGCCGGTCCGCCGTCTCATAAATCTCCGGCGCCTCATCGAGAATCTGCAGCGCCTTCGGGAAAAACCACTCACTGGATATCTTCCCGCCGTACCGCGCCAGGAACTCCTCGCCGCGTTCGGCGGCCACGGCGTTGATCCTGTCGGCTTCGGGCTGGGCCGCGTGGTGCTTCCATAGCTTAACCCAGGCGTGTGGATTATCGGCGAATTCCGGCTTCATGCACAAGGGCATGCCGGCCTTGTCGATGGGCAGCATCGTGCAGGCCGTAAAATCCGTGCCGATCCCGATGACATCCTCGCCGCTGACGCCCGATTCCTCGAGCACCTTCGGAATTGTCTGTTCAAGTGCGTACAGGTAATCCCTCGGGTTTTGCACCGCCCAATCCGGTTCCAGTTTCACGCACGACCCGGGCAATTCAACGTCGATCACACCGTCTGGGTACGGCTGCACGGCCGTCGCCACTTCCTCGCCGTTGTCCACGGCCACCAGCAGGGCGCGGGCTGACTCTGTGCCGAAGTCCAAGCCAATCACGTATTTGCGTCCCATAACAGCAGCTCCTTTCCGCATACTTAGAGCCTCTAACAGAAAGACACGTTCTTCTTGTGGCATGGGCATCTTGCCCATGGAATCACGGGCTGGAAGCCCGTGCCACCGGAGTTCTGTTAGAGCCCCTTAAGACACAGGGATGCATTCTTTATCATAGCAAAACGACTTGAGGGTTGTCAGATGCGAGCAGCCGGTGCCAGGGGTTCCGTAATTACGGCGTAGAGGCGTTTGTTTTGGCACGTCAAAGTCCGCAAAGCGATCAGAGGGAGGGCAAGACTCCCGTCGAGC
>Ga0315541_1004186_pt1 | contig 10699 bp, 8 predicted proteins | sample SalMarSW160190MG_FD_203095 | JGI IMG/M metagenome (GOLD analysis project Ga0315541, IMG submission 203095) | Salt marsh sediment microbial communities from the Plum Island Ecosystem LTER, Massachusetts, United States - Salt Marsh Sediment SW1601-190 ...
GTTTTGAAGATAACTGTTGAGTGAAACAGTTGACATACTTGAATTTGACTTTTCGTCAGCCATAAATGGCGAAAAATTCTTTGAATTTTTCGGGTTAACCACCGGTTAACACCGGTGGCTACTCAATGTTTTACCCCTGCCGGAGTAAATAAAAGATGGTAAAGAAAAATAGAAGAAGGACTTGGGATATAATCCACATTCAGGTTAACTAATAACATTACATACCTTTCCCGGGTATCGTTAACATATTTTCTCCAATTTTGTAACTTGCTGTCTGAACCATTTAATCATTAAAACAATGGCCGCATACAAATCATTTCATCAGCGAACCGGTTACCCGTTTACAATCCTTTCCGGAATTATCCTGGGAATGTTGTTCAAGTTTTTCTACGACTGGCTCTTCATCAGGGGGGCATGGGACTGGAAAGAGTTTGGGCTTAGTGCCATACTGGCACTCGGTATTTCCATCATACTCTACGGAACCGTGCTGGATAAGATTGGGGAAACCAACAACCGGACACTCATCCTGAGCGTCGCATTTACCACTGGGTTCACCTGGCAATCGATCATTGAACCACTGATCGGATTGGCGATGTGAGTTTTCAGAATCCGTTTATTGATCTCAATATACGACCAGTGAAATGTTTAAATTTTTCAACCCCTTCAGGGTTGGAAAGTCAAGTGCATAGAAACTACCGGTGGTTATTCATTATTGGTCCACTTCGTGGACGCTTGATGCAAAAAAAAATGGATCAATTGTCTTGATTCAGGTTTGGTTAGCGACGTCCTTCAGTAACAAATGGTGTTTTTGTTCGTCTTTGTTATAACCACCAAAAACAAAATCCATGTTCCATAACTTCCTGAAGCTAACTCTCCGGCACATGATCCGACAGAGGTCCTATATTTTCATCAATGTGATCGGTCTTGCCACGGGTCTGGCATGCAGTATCCTGATCGCCCTGTACGTTATTCATGAATTAAGCTTTGACCAATTTAATGAGCATAGGAATGAGATATACCGAATGTTATGCCTGGGAAGGATCGGTGATTCGGAGCTGAATGGAGCATGGACCTGTTATCCATTGGGTCCAACCCTTACATCCGAGCTTCCCGAAGTGCTCAGTTTTGTCCGGTTTGAAAAATGGGGAGAAACGATTGTGAAGCACAAAGGGAGGAGTTTTGTTGAAGATGGAATCATGACAGCTGATTCCACCTTTTTTGAAATTTTCTCCATACCACTTATAACCGGTGATCCGAAAACCGTTCTTTCATCACCACGAACGGTTGTGCTTACCCAATCGGCAACCGAAAAATATTTTGGCAAGGAAGACCCGATTGGTAAGATGCTGAAAATCGGTACGGACAGCGTATTGTATGCTGTCACCGGGGTGATGGAGAATGTTCCGGAAAATGCTCACTTTGAATTTAACATGCTAATCTCTTTTGTGACCAATGAAAATGCCAACGATGGTTTCTGGGTCTCCAATAATCCTGATACTTATATCCTCGTGGATCAAGGTGTTGACCCGGATAAGCTTCAGGAAAAGATCAGTAAGATCGTATTGCGCAACGCAGGATCCCAGATTGAGAGTGTCCTGGGAATAACCATGGAGGATTTTGCCAATGCAGGAAACAGCTATGGATACTTCATCCAACCCCTGCTCGATATACACCTTGATACCTACATTGATCATTCCCATAAACCTTCTGTTGACAAGAAGAACATTTTTATTTTTACACTGATAGCTGTTCTGATCCTTGTTATTGCAGGAATCAATTACATGAATCTCTCGACAGCGCGTTCTGCGGGTCGTGCAAAAGAAGTAGGTATCAGGAAGGTTGTCGGATCGACCAGGAGAAGCCTCATTAAACAGTTCCTCTTCGAATCGATGGTCTTAACGTTGATCTCACTGATTGTGGGGATTCTGATCGTTGAACTGCTGAATGATGTATTTAACAATTTAATTCATATTCAGCTGGGGGTTGATTACCTGGCATGGTATACCATTCCGGGATTAATTATCCTGGCTATTTTCATGGGCTTTTTATCCGGGACCTACCCGGCATTTTTCCTTGCCTCCTTCCGACCCGTTGCTGTTCTATCAGGGTCGCTTCAACGGGGAACGAAGAGCGGTATATTGAGAAGTATCCTGGTTGTGTTCCAGATGACCATTTCGATCTTTATCATCTCGGGCACACTGATCGTTTACAGTCAGGTTCGTTACATGACGAATAAAGATCTTGGTTTTGATAAGAAAAACCTCCTCGTGGTTAGACGACCTTCAGCACTGGGAGAGCAGCAGGAAACATTTATGGATGAGGTTGAAAAATTACCCGGCGTAGTAAACATTTCCCATTCTACTGCAACACCGGGTCATACCAACAACTATAACGCGCACTGGATTGAGGGACAACCAACAGAGAACTCGTACCTGATGCAGACGTTCCGGGTGGATGAGAAGTTTGCTGAAACCTATGGAATAGAGGTGGTTGAGGGCCGGTTCTTTTCAGAGAATTTTGCGACAGATAGCGCGGCATGCCTGATTAATGAGAGTGCCGTCAACCAATTTGGTTGGAAAGCTCCCTATGATTTCAGAATCCTCAGACCATCAAGTAATGAGGGTGATTTTGAACTTTTTAATATTGTGGGTGTTATTAAGGATTTTCATTTCCATAACCTGCACGACCGTATCCTTCCTGCTATCTTTTTCCTCAAATCCGAAGATACCCGATGGGGATACATCTCGATCCGGTTATCCGGGGAAAACATGAAACAGACGGTTTCACAAATTGAAACATTGTGGAGAGAGTTCTCCGATAACGATCCAATGCTTTCGTTTTTCATGGATGAGGATTTTGATAACCAATACCAGGAAGACCGCAGGACCGGTGTGTTGGCCCTGATCTTTTCTGTGCTTGCTATCCTGATCGCGAGCCTTGGATTATTCGGATTGGCTTCATTTACCGCTGAACAACGAACAAAAGAGATCGGGATCCGAAAGGTCAATGGGGCTTCCGCGTCCATCATTGTCGGTCTGTTATCGAAAGAGAATATCATCCTGGTTGGGATCTCCACCCTGATTGCCTGGCCTGCAGCATATTTTGTGATGAAGGTGTGGTTGCAGAATTTCTATTTCAGGGTACCCTGGTCACCGTTACCCTACCTGCTATCCCTTGGAATTGTCCTTGTCGTTGCATGGCTGTCTGTTAGTTACCAGGCAGTGAAAGCATCCCGAATTAATCCGGCTGAGGCACTGAAGTATGAGTGAGAAGGAGTGACGAAGAGACGAAGTGGCGGTAAGACAGAGGGAATAGAGCATGGGGCCTGGGGTAAAAGATTAATGATTGTGGAATGATGAATGATGGCTGCCTGACAGTAGTCAGGAATATTATTTCATTGGTAAAAGAGTTGAGAGGTGAGTTGTGAGTAATGAGTGGGAAGAAAAAATGGTACTCGCCTGCCTGCTGGCAGGGTGCTGGATTCTTACCTGACTGCGTGCCGTCTTCGCCAAATGGCGGATGTTGATATTTCTTCCCCCAAATGTTCTTTTTTTTCAAATATCTCTTTTAATCCATCAAAAAAAATGGTTAACTTGTGTCTTTAATTAGTGACCCTGAGCGTATCACGATGAACCGATAATAAGAATAAAAAAATTCACTCATGTTTGGAAATTTAATAAAGCTTGCCCTCCGGAACATCATCCGCCAGCGTTCCTATGTGTTCATTAATGTCATAGGCCTGGCAGTAGGACTAGCCTGCTCCATATGCATTGCTCTTTTCGTGATTCATGAGATTAGTTACGATACATTCAACGAAAAAAAGGACCGGATATACAGGATGATCATCCGGGGAAAGATGGGAGCTACGGAACTGCAGGCAGCATGGACCTGTTCACCGCTTGGCCCTGCCATGGTGGATGAATTACCAGAAGTCCTGGCCATGGTCCGGTTCGATAAATGGAGTGAAACGGTGATTAAGTACAAAGACCGGAATTTTGTTGAGGATGGCATGATGCTGGCTGATTCGACCTTTTTTGATATCTTCTCCATTCCCCTGATCCAGGGGGACCCGGACAAAGTGCTTACTACACCCAGAACACTGGTCCTTACACAATCCGCTGTAAAAAAATACTTCGGATCGGAAGATCCAATTGGGAAGATGCTGAAGGTTGGCACCGATACTATTCTCTATTCTGTGGTCGGTGTAATGGAAGATGTACCCGAACTCGCCCACTTTGAATTTACGATCCTGGGGTCGTTTTTAACAAATGTCCGGGCCAATAATGGAATATGGCTATCCAATAGTTATGATACGTTTGTGCTGCTGGAAGAAGGAGTTGATCCGGAAGCTCTTCAGCAGAAAATCAATGATCTGGTGATGAGACACATAGGACCACAGGTTGAGCAGATGATGGGCATTAGCCTGGAACAGTTCAGTGAAGCAGGGAATGAGTTTGGGTATTACCTCCAACCCTTACTCGATATCCATCTGGATAATACCATTGATCATGCACACAAACCTCCCAGCAATATTAAATACATCTACATCTTTTCCTTGATTGCAATTCTGATCCTGGTGATTGCCGCGATAAACTACATGAATCTTGCCACAGCCCGGTCGGCAGGACGAGCAAAAGAGGTGGGGATAAGAAAAGTGGCGGGATCAACCCGACGAGCAATCATTACCCAGTTTCTTTTTGAGTCCTTTGCTTTAACGCTTCTATCCATGATCATCGGGCTTTTGATCGTGGAATTGTTATTATCACATTTCAATAACCTGATTCAGATTCAGCTGGATTTGAATTACTTTGGCTGGTATATTATTCCCGGATTGCTGGTTCTGGTTATCGTTATGGGATTCCTGTCCGGAACCTACCCATCTTTATTCCTGGCATCTTTCCGGCCGGTTGCTGTTTTAACCGGCACCATCCAGCGGGGTGCCAAAAGCGGGACCCTGAGAAGCATCCTGGTTGTCTTCCAGATGACCATATCCATTATCATCATCTTTGGGACCATCACCGTGTACAGACAGATCCAGTACATGTTGAACAAAGACCTGGGTTTTAACCAGGAAAACCTGCTTGTTCTGCGCCGGGTCGAAGCCCTGGGAAATCAGCAGCAAACATTTATTGATGAAGTAAAGAAGCTATCCGGAGTTATTGATGGTGCCCATTCCACTACAGTGCCCGGACATCCGAATAATTATAACGGATATGGATGGGAAGGACAGGCCAACGATCAAACCTACCTGATGTGGACTTTCTGGGTGGATTACGATTTTTTTAACACATATGGGCTGGAACTTGCCGAGGGCCGGTTTTTCTCTGAGAATTTTGCCTCGGACAGCTCTGCCTGCCTGGTCAACCAGAGTGCAATAAACCAATTCGGCATTGAAGACTACGCTACCACTACCTTCCTTCAGCCCTCTTTTTCTGGTGACGGAACATTTAACGAATTGAATGTTATCGGTGTCTTTAAGGATTTTCATTTCCAATCCTTGCATGAACGTGTATTGCCTGTTATTCTTATCCACCAGGGTGAATATTCGAACTGGGGATACATTTCATTCCGGTTATCCAAGGAAAGTATGGAGCAAACGGTTGCCCAGATCGAAAAGCTATGGAAAGAATTCTCAAACAATGATCCCATGGTCTCCTTTTTCATGGATGAGGATTTCAGTTCACAATACAAGGAGGATCACAGAACTGCTGCGTTATCCCTGGTCTTTTCCATCCTTGCCATCCTGATCGCCAGCCTGGGACTGTTCGGACTGGCTTCCTTTACGGCGGAACAGCGAACAAAAGAGATTGGGATCCGGAAAGTGAATGGAGCTTCAGCATCATCCATTGTTTATTTGCTTTCCAGGGAAGTTGCCATCCTGGTCGGAATTTCTACCCTGATCGCCTGGCCGGTCGCTTACTTTATAATGAAAAGCTGGCTTCGGAATTTTTATTTCCGCATTAACCAGTCCCCATTGGAATTTATCATTTCCCTGGGTGTTGTTCTACTCATTGCCTGGCTATCGGTAAGTTATCAGGCGATGAAAGCATCCCGGATTAACCCGGCCGAAGCGCTGAGATATGAATGAAAATGCCTCAAGTGCCTCAAAAACTCGTACTACGACTGTGTGATGGTTTGTGGGATGGGAGTTCGTGGTACGAGTCAATGATAATAGAGGCTAAGGTAAAGGAAAGAATTGTACTGTTGTTGAAAACGCACTTGTTAGTCATCCTGCCCGCCAGGCGGATCAATATCTGTAACTAACTGATAATTAGATTCCGAAATACCTGCCAGCCGGCAGGCTGGAATTATTCTCTTCGGTCATGAGATCGCCCGCCTACCTTTACCCGTCAGACCGGCCGATCGGTCAGACGGAGTCGCCTGGCTGGCTGCATATGACCGACCAGGCCCTGACATATATAATTGATAATCAATAGATTTCAATTATGTATCGTCATTATTCATGCTGAATGCATGAATAATTCGGGTCAACTGTCCCCCTTGTGCGGTAGAACGAGTGGTAGAGAAGGGGGGTGTGGTGGTTTGTGAACTGGCAGGGGGATGAATCAAAAATTTGAGGAAGTTCACGATCCTCGACTCTCTTTTTTTCTTAGATTTAACCCTCAAATTCACAACAATGGAAGAACAAATACAAGACCTGGAACTTGCTGTAGCTGAGCTGAAACGGGAACTGGACCAGTTGAAGGAATTTAAGGCGGAAACCATTAAATTCATTGAAGAGAGCCTGACCTATAGCAAACATACCAACGATACCCTGGTCAAACATGCTGAATCCATGGAACAGCTGCGTACGGCAAACAGCAGGATCATCCGGACCATTACGGAATTATCCACACTGATCAGGAGATGACTGAATAACAGGAACGCTCTCCATCTGTTTCCGGATCATAAGGGAGGGATATACTATTGGTGCGGATTGAATGTATGATGCAGAGCGGATTGATTCGGTCGGGTGGGATAATAAGGGTACCGGGAACCTTAGTGTTTGGCATAAAGAACTTTCTTCCGCTTCTCCTCCAGATCCTTCAACTCACGATCCAGACTGCTGCCTTTTTTCCTCAGGTTCTTGTACTGTCTCCTGGCCTCTATCAAATCGTAGAAAGGATTCAGCCTCTGCCATATGCTTTTTCCTTTCTTTTCCATATACATCGATACGAGCTATTTTTCGCAAAATTACTAATATACTGATAAATAATTAAATATTTAACTATTTTGATTACAGGTCTATTTTGGGTAAATTACACCATTTACCTGATGAATCAGATCCTTTCACAATATTGTTCAGTCATAGTAAAGAGCACGAGTAAAGCAGTTACTCTTCTGTTCATTGCGATATTCTCATTCAGTTGTGAAGAGGGAATGATCAAGGAAAACCCTCCGTTCATCATGCCGGGTGATTCCGTTCGGTTTGCCGTGGTGGGAGATTACGGAAAATCGGGCACTGCGGAGTTCCAGGTTGCGGAAATGATTAAAAGCTGGAATCCTGATTTTATCATTACTACCGGTGACAACAATTATGAGGAAGGCTTGCTGTCTATGATGGTGGAGAACATCGGGCAATATTATGGGGATTATATTTACAATTATGATGCTCCCAGGGATTTCCGGTGTTATGGCAAGGCATTTGAAGATGAAATAAACCGCTTTTTCCCTTCACCGGGGAATCACGATTATTATGGAAACAATTCACTCACACCCTATCTTACCTATTTTACACTGCCGGGGAATGAGAGGTATTATGAATTTATCTGGGGACCGGTACATCTTTTTTCAGTCAATAGCATGGAACACCTCGATGGTGAATCGTTTGCTGAACAGAAAAGGTGGTTTGCGGAACGGGTTCAGTTATCGGAAGCCCCTTTCAAAATAGCCTATTTTCACCATCCACCCTATTCTACGGGAAAGCATGGGAACCATGTTACCATGCAGTGGAACTTCTGGGAACTTGGCGTTACATCGGTAATCACAGGTCATGATCACCACTATGCAAGAATACATAGAAAGAGTGAACCGGGACTGATTTATCTTGTAAATGGTGCTGGTGGTAAAAGCCTTTATCCTTGCCAGGATAATCCATTAAGCCCGGATAAGTTTGACGTGGTCTGTTATGATGAAAATTATGGAGCAATGTTGGTCACAGCTACTCATACCAGTATAACATTTATGTTTTCATCTATCGATGACCAGGATCCTTTTGTCGATTCCTGCATCGTTCAATTGAAATAGAGTTATTGTGTTTACTTTCTGATAGCTTCGGTTCATTTTATTTATGAATAGTACATGTAAAGTATGTTCACCAGTCAGGATATAGCCGATTATTACGATCAGACAGAGGTTCACTACCGGCGCTTCTGGAAACTCGGAAGGCATTTTGCTATCCATTATGGAATCTGGGGAGAGGGTATCCGGACATTCGGCCAGGCACTTGATAATACCAACCGGATCCTGGCTGAAAAATCCGGCATTGAATCTTCTGATCATGTGTTGGATGCAGGGTGTGGAATCGGGGGATCAGCATTTTTTCTCGCACATAACTTCGGATGTCATGTGACCGGGATAAGCTTGAGTCAAAAACAGATTGAATCGGCAAAAAAGATATCCGGAACCCTCTCCCTGGATCATCTGCTGCAGTTTGAAGTAAAAGATTATACCAGTACTGGCTACCGGTCAAACCGGTTTGATGTTATCTGGGCACTCGAAAGCATGGGGGCTGCACCGGATAAGAATGCCTTCCTCATCGAAGCATACCGCCTGTTAAAACCCCGAGGAACATTGATCGTTGCCGATTATTTTAAAAGCCTGGAAAAGCCTGCTGCTGATCAGCCACTCCTGAATTCCTGGTTGAAACTCTGGGCTCTTACTGATCTGGAAACCATCGGTTCATTCAGCTTGCTTTTAAAGAATTCGGGATTTCAGGATCAGCAGGTATCTGATTACACCCGGGAAATCATACCTTCGGCCAGACGTATGTTTCTTTCCTCGCTGGCAGGATCAACCAGTTCACTTCTCTATAATTTCTTTCATAAGAATACCAGCCGGTTTGCAAGAGATCATTACCAATCCGGATTTCTTCAATACAAAGCCCTGCGAAAAGGGTTGTGGGAATATAAGGTCATTGTAGCGAAGAAAAAAGTGATGCCTGCCTGACGGCAGTCAGGAGTAACGAGTAACAAGATCATCACTCATCTCTCATCACTCCTGCCTGCCGGCAGGCAAGGCATCAATCCTCATTCATCATTCCTTCTGCTCACTGTTCACAGTTCACTGCTCACTCATCCATCATCCTTCCTCCTTCCTCCTTAATCCCTCCTTACCCGTACCGGATAGGGTGGTCTTACCGGTTTATGCGGTGGATTTTTTTCCAGCTCCTCCAGTATAACCTCAATGGCTTTTTCCAGTTGCGGATCATGGCCGTTAATCACCTCGGCAGGCCATTGCTCAACCTCGATATCGGGTGGAACACCCACATTCTCGACGACAAACCCATCTTCCGTCCAGATCCCTAGGTTGGGCGCTGTAATGTATCCGCCATCCATCAATACCGGAAAGCCAAGTGTCCCAACCAGGCCGCCCCAGGTCCTTTTACCAATCAGTTTTCCCATGTTGAATTTATTGAACATCCATGGGAGCATATCGCCACCGGAACCGGCTGTTTCATCGATGATCATTACTTTCGGTCCCTGTATGGATGCACTGGGCGTTTTCAGATCTGCGCCATACCGCATGTTCCAATAGCTTTGGTATGGCCGGTTGAGAATATCGATGTAATAGTCAGCGATCAGCCCGCCTCCATTGAACCGTTCATCAATAATGATAGCATCTTTATGCGATTGTGGAAAGAAATACCGTTTAAAATAGGTGTGACCACTACCGGCTGTATTTGGTACATAGACGTATGCAACTTTTCCTCCGGTTGCTTCATCAACCTTTCTGAGGTTACCCTCAACCCAATCACGGTTACGAAGTGACCATTCATTGGAAACCGGGACCACTTCTGTTTTTCTGGATCCAGTCAGATTGGGATTTGGCCCTACAGTAAGTTCGACAATTTTGCCCGATGTATTTTCGAACAGGCTATAAATATTCATCGAACCGGTTAACTCCTTCCCATTCACTGCAAGCAGGTATTCACCCTCCTCAACATTTACACCTGGTTCAGTCAGGGGTGACCTCATATCAGGATTCCAGTTCAGTCCTCCGTATATTTTTTTGATTCTGTACCTGCCATTATCAATAGCATAGTCGGCTCCCAATAACCCACCACCTACGCGATCGGGATTTTGAAGATAATCACCACCTCCTACACGGTGGTGGCCAACAGACAGTTCGCTGCACATCCAGCGGATAACGCTGTTCAGATCACTTCGGCAGGAGAGATGGGGCAGAAAGACGGTATATTTTTCCTTCATAGCATTCCAATCAGCGCCATGCATACCGGGATCGTAGAAATAATCCCTGTTGATCCTCCATGCTTCATCAAAAATTTGCCGCCACTCTGCCGGAGGATCGATCCGGACTTCAATATTTTCTGTATCTATTTTCCCATCACCGGATTTATGTGAACCGGAGGAACTGATAATACCCCAGGAATTACCTGAGGTATAGAGGACTTTCTTATGATCATTCGAGATAAAATAGTTGTTCACTCCGGTCAGGATGGTTTCCGTTTTTCTCTCTT